>JGI20214J51650_10001593_pt1 | contig 14424 bp, 20 predicted proteins | sample WetSurMetagenome_FD_51650 | JGI IMG/M metagenome (IMG submission 51650) | reverse complement strand
ATGACGATGAGCCGCAGGAGGGTGATGAGGGAGACCCGCCAGTCCCCGGCAAGGCGGGTAAGGGGCAGCGTGGCAAGCAGGGCGCCGACCATGAGCATCGCAAGCGGAGTCGTCGTCCTCCCAATCCAGTCGAGCAGGGTGTCTACCGGGAACGGGATATCGTACCCGGCGATGAAGAGGGCAAGGCCGATGAGTGAGGCAATGAACCCCGGCGTCAGGAGAAAGAGCGGGCCCGGTTTCTCCTGCCGGCCCTGCGCCAGCAGCCAGACCCCCATCGTGAAGACGAGGAGGTTGAACGGCAGGTTGAAGAGGATCACATAGAAGAGCGCTCCCGGCCCGAGGATTGCAGCGGCAACCGGGATGCCCATAAACCCGACGTTGGGGAAGACCAGCATGAAGCGGAAGACCCCGGTCTCTGCCCGCGTGGCCGGGATGAAACGGCATACGACGATGCTGAACAGGAGGGCCGCCAGGTAATACCCGAATGCAAGGAGGAGCGTGTGGCTGACGATGGAAATGGTCTCTGCGGTGTAGGGCAGCTGCATGCTGCTGATAGTCAGGGCAGGGAGGGCGACCGTGACGAGGATATGGGATACCCCGTGGACAGAGTTCCTGTCAAGGATCCCGTTTTTCCGTGCAAAGAAACCGAGCCCGATAATGAGGAAAAGGATCAGGATGGCGGTAAAAACGTTAAGGAAATCCATAAAAACCTTCCTGGAACGAAAACGGTATTCTCACAATTACACAATTCACCGATCAGTGATTCTATCTTGGTTCCAGTCCCGGACTGCCTTCCAGAATCCTGCAGGAACATGAGCAATATCCGGCTAAAAGGTACTCCAGCCACGGTTTAAAATGTTCTTGTTTTTGACGAATTTGTAATTCCGGCGATGGAAACGCCATTGCCGGATAAGATTGAAGGGATTTTTCAGACCGGGAGGGGAATACCGTTAGCCGTAAGGGAAGTTTCGATCTCCCGGATGGTTTCGAGTTTCGCTTTTGTCGAGGGGCCCGGAGGAACGGCTTTGCGGAAAATGCAGGAGGTGAATCAGGTTCTCGTTATGGAGATCTTTCAGCACATCCGTGAGGGCCTTGGGACTGATCCCGTCCAGCCTCTGCTGGATATCATTGAAGCGGATCTTCTTGTGATGGCTAATGATGCTGATGATCAGGATCGCCCATTTCTTCGCAATAAGGTTGATGATGCCTTCGAGGGGACACAGGCAGATATGATTACTTTCTTTTTCCATAGCCGCTTCATTTCTATAAACTGGACATGACGAATACTTCTGAATTGATAGTAATTAAAAAAAAGGAGTATAGCTGTGTGTGCCACGTATTAGAAGAAGATCAGGAATCGCCGAAAAAAACCATCTACGGATGCGGGTGCTGCTGCCCGGTGAGCGGGCAGGAAATGGACCTGAAGGAGTACCGAAAAATCCTTCAGGACCGGATCGTAATGATCGACCAGAAGATCACTGTCCTGTGATCGTGAAGGAGCCATGAACGCAATCGAGACCAAGCATCTGCTCAAACGATTCGGTACCGTTACTGCCGTGAACGACATCAGCCTTACGGTGAAGGAAGGAGAGATCTTCGGGTTCCTTGGCCCGAACGGTGCCGGGAAGACGACGACAATGCGACTCCTCACCGGAGTTCTCACCCCGGATTCCGGGAGTGTGCGTATCACCGGTATCGACATCCACCGCCACCCGCTCGATGCCAAGATGCAGATGGGCGTCATACCAGAGAACAGCACGGTCTATGGTGACCTTTCTGCAGAGCAGAACCTGCACTTGAGCGGGCAGATGTACGGGATGCCGCGGGCGGTGCGGGAGAAAAGCGTCGATGATATCCTCTCCCAAATGGGGCTCTCCGAAAAACGTCATCTCCCTGTCCGGACCTTCTCGAAAGGGATGAAACAGCGGGTGAGCATCGGCTGCGCCATCGTCCACCGTCCGAAAGTCCTTTTCCTCGACGAACCGACCAGCGGCCTCGATGTGCAGAGCCGAAGGCTCGTCATCGAGACGATCCGGCATATGAACGAAGAAGGCAGCACGATCTTCCTTACTACTCACAATATTGAGGAAGCAAACATGCTCTGCCAGACAGTCTGTATCATCAACCAGGGAACGATCGTTGCGCAGGACGCGCCTGAGCGCCTGAAGAAGATGTTCGATACCACGCAGTCGGTCGAGGTCTCCTTCGACCGTCCAGTCACCCGCGAGCTGTTCGCAGATGAAGGGATCCTGCGGGCGGAACCCTGTGGCGACAAATGGCGGCTGTATACGGACAACCCGGACCATGTCCTGAAATATCTTGTCGGGCGGGCAGCGCTGGAGTCCATCGGCATCACATCGCTCGTGACCTCGGGCCCGAGCCTCGAAGAAGCTTTCGTCAGGATCACGGGGTGTGCGTGATGGAGATCCCGCTCGCGCTCCGCGGCATCCTCGTCATAACCAGGAAGAACATGAGGCTGTATTATACGAAGCCTCCCGTTCTGATGTTCGGGCTCCTTTTCCCGCTCTTCATGTTCTTTGCATTTTTCGTCGGTCGTAAACTCGACCTTGCTACCTTCTTCCCGGCCTTCCTCGCTATGATGCTCTTCTTCACTGCATCGTCCGTCGGCCCCCTGATCACCCCATGGGAAAAGCGGGAAAAAACCTATGAAAGGCTCCTCTCGTACCCGGTGACGCAGGACACGATCATCCTCGGTGATGTCGTTGCGGGCGGGGTCTTCGGGATCGGCATCAGCATCCTCGTCTGGATCGCAAGCACCCTCTTCGTCCCGGTTTCTATCGCAAATCCCGGATTCTTCGTCCTTGCCTTCATCCTCGGAACGCTCTCCTGTGCAGCACTCGGGGCCCTTCTCGCATCTCCCGCTTCCGACAGCCCACCAAATGTGATGATCTTCTCGAACCTGGTCCGTTTCCCGCTCATCTTCATCTCCGGCATATTTGTCCCGCTCGCCCAGATGCAGGGGCCCGGCCTCACGCTTGCGTACTTCTCGCCTCTCACGTACCTCGTAGATCTCTTTAACGCTGCCATGGGCGGGACCTCGGCCTTCTCCCCGGCCGTTGACTGCGGAGTGCTGATCGGCGTCTCGGCTGCATTCATTCTCGCAGCCCGCATCATCCAGACGAGAAACCTGGTAAAAGGATTATAAGCGGGGCGTAACCTCTTCTGTTTTTTGCAGATCACCGTTATTTCGATGGCATGGAACCTGGCTCGCAATATTCTTCCGAAAGGATCTGGGCACCGACCACCACGCAGGCGATGAGTACCGGACCGATGATAAATCCGACGATGCCCATGAACGGCACCCCGCCAAAGATACCGATCATCATGATGACCGGGTGAACGGCGACTCGTTTTCCCATCATTACCGGTCGGTAATAGAAGTCGATCCACCCGCTGAGCAAGGGGTACCCCAGGAAGAGCATGATGATCGCTGTGCCGGTATCCCCGATACTGAAGAAGTAAAGTGCAAGGAGGATGATCATCACCTGGGCGCCGATGAGGGGGACCAGCATGGCAAACCCGATGAGCGTTGCAAAGAGGAGAACGTCCCCCCTGCCGAGAAGAAAGAAGAACGGTATTGCTAGGCAGAAAGAGATCATCGCCGCCGAGATCTGGACGATGATGAGGGCATAAATCGTGTTCTCGGATATCACTGACATCCGGGTTACTGCATCCCGGAGTTTCGGGGAGAGCGCATTCGGGATCCTGTTCCAGATAACCTCGCCATAATAGAGCAGCATCGAGAGCGAGAGGAAGAAGATGAAGATCGAAAGGAGGGTCTGCATGACATTGCCGGTCAGGGAGATGATGGTCCTCACGGTAAGATCTTTTAAGGTCTCATCAAAATTCTGGAGCTGGTCTTCTGAGAAGGCCGGCATGATCTTTGCGAAGGGGGTATGCTGCAGGCCCCGTATCATCGAGACCCCCATGTCGCCGATATGCTCCTCGTTACTGATCGTCACGTTCGCTGTCAGCGACATGACCAGAAGGATGAGGAGGAGAACCCAGAGGGTGATAAACGTGGCCGAGACCGTCGGTTTTACGATACGGCAGAGCCGTTTGTGGACCGGGAGGAGGACGACCGCAATGGCCCCTGCCCAGATGAATACCGTCATGAGCGGCCAGAACGCGATGATGGCAACAGCGAAGATGGTAAAGATGAGGAGCCCAAGCTGCACATCCTCTGTCAAATGCATCGTTGCTTTGTGAAAAAGTGATGTATCTTCAGCGGGATCTGACCCGCCGTCACTACCTGTTCCTGTGTTTTTTTCGTTCTGCTTTTCTGTCATCCCTGCACCATCTCATCAGAGCGGCCCCGTTGAACGGTGAAGATAAGGGTAACCCGGGGCGAGCTTCCACTCTTATTCAGACAAATTCCGGATATAGCTCCGGAGGTATAAAAAACCTGACCGGAGTTGCAAAAAATGATATTCATCGTCAACTCGGCAGAGTCACCAAAAAGAGGCTGGCTAAAGCGCTCTCCCTGAAGATACCCAGCCGTTGTGCGCGTACTTGTCTGTTTTATATACCCCTGCAGGGCCTCCTGAGCTGCCGTACACGAACCGCTCTCCGGGTCGACAATAACCCGGTAACCGGTCTTCCGTTCTCACAGAAGCATCTAGAGATACACATACCAGGGGATTAACACAAGTCCGGAAGCAAGTGCGGGGAAAGCCAGCGCACTCCGCCAATGACACATACAGGTGAATTGCCGAGAGAAAAGGAAGACGGTACTGAGTGGGAGTGCGCCGGCTATGAGAAAGGTGAGGATATACTCTGCCTGGACGGTCCTGAAGGTCAGGCCTTTCGCCCGCAGGCCGAGGCTCTTCCAAAGCCACGGCCCGAAGAACACAAAGATGCCAAGCCCGGCCAGGGTTCCCAAGCACAGCATCAGCATCGTGAGATCCGTTACCAGGAAGATCTCCATGAGCGGCAGGGCGATCAGAGTGAAAAAAATGGCCCAGGCAAGAACCTGGTTGCGGAACGGCCGCACCAGTCCAGCCCCGTCAGGAATCCTTCCCCGAGGTTCCTGCAATCCATGTGACGGCGGGTTGCGTGCAGCAGGCAGGTGTCGCACCGGATCGCATGCCAGCGGGCATCAGCCGAGCCACCCGTGGATTGCGTCGGCAATCCGGGTCATGGTGCAAACTCCGGGAGGTTATGGGTGATGGTGGTTCCGTAATCATAGAGAAGAAATGTTGCGATCCCGATTATCGTGGACAGGGTAACTGCGAGGATATACCACACGACAATGTATAGGGCACCGGCGGCGACCCACCCGCCCTTGTAATAAAATTCATACCAGAATGGGCCGTCCAAGGAGACAACACCGAAGATGGCGCTGAAAAGGACCGAGAGAGAAGAAACTGCAAGAAAAGCCAGACAGAAAATAAGGAAACAGGAAAGGATCTCCCCCCAGGTCTCCCTGAAGAGTGCTGCAGATTCCGTTACCGCCGCACGCAGGTTTTTCTTCCCGATGACAAGGGACGGGACGACATACAGGGTGAGGACAAACAGTGCGACGTTGATCATTATGAGAAGAAGCGTATCGGCAGCTGCAAACGACTGGTAAAAAAGCCCGGTGATCGGGCCCTGTCCGTTCAATCCCGGTTCTAGGATGTAGGCAAAGGGAAACTGGGTTACTGCCGAATAGAGCAAGGCGATGAGACCGCCCGAATACAGGTTAAGCACAATGTAAAGCACGGTGCCTGCAGCAGCTAGGATGACCGACAAACCGGCAAGGGAGAGCAGGAGGGGTGTTTCCGGAAGCGCTGCGTTTCGACCGGAAAGGCCGGATGCAGAAGCCACAATGCCAGCAAGCAGGACCGTTATCCAGAACACCGTGATCACCTCAATCCCGAAGGTCAGGGCAACCCGGACGGGGAACGACATCACCGGGTGCGGGTATGACTGGCCAACCCTGATAAGATACTCGCTGGAGAACATGAAGAGGAAAGCAAGGCCGGTGAGGAACGAGAAAACGAACAGCCGTTTATTGCCGAACAGGATCCTCATACTCCCCCGGGCAATACCGGCCCCCCGGCGGAGCCCTGCGGGAACCCCGCCCTTCCCATCAGGCCGATCGGAATGGATGACCTCTTCAGGGACACGGTAAACCGCGGGTGCGGTGCGCAGCGCTGGGGTGTTCGGGCACCAGCCGGTGTACTCCTGATTATTCGTTGAAATCTGTGTGACTGGCATTATCTTCCTACCTCCCACTTCCAATGATTTCTGAGATCACTGCTGCCTATTCCGTTCAGCGGGAGACTTGCATCGTCATGTCAGCCCGGTTCTTCAGATCCCGTGCTCCTTCCAAGGCTATCCACCTTATCCCCATCCTCTCAGTTCATACGACTGGAAAGGACTCTCGCCGTCCATGTATTTGTTCGGAAACTGGTACAGGAGTGGTACAGGGACCCCCGGGGCCACCCAGAAGGTGATGGGGGTGCCGTCGCGGAACCTGCCGGTATACTTCCTGGCATCCTTGTAGGTGCCAGCCGGAACGGTCACCGACTCCCTGCCCTTATCCTCAAGAGTGATATTCATCTCCGTAAACGGCTCGAATCCCATCTCCCCGCAGGGTTGAACCTCCCGGCATTGTTCCGTGAAATACGTGGAGGAGGCAGCGGCAGGGTTCACTACCCCCTTTATCGTCTCGGTCCTTGCCTCCCCGAGAAAGCGGTTCGTCACCGGCTCATAGTACGTGTCCTCGACAGCGACCCAGCCATCTCTGACCTGCGTGAGCGTATCGCCAACCCATTCCGGATAATCAGATGTCCGGGTTACCCGGTAGTGAATCGCAGGACTGCCCAGGTAGTTCCCTGCCGACCGCTCTACTCTGAGATCGTACTCCCACTGGAATCGGGGGTTGGGAGGCATCGTAACGGTATCGTTCTCCCGGTATTGAGCATGGTGGTACTCACCGGAAAAGATCAATGCCGGGCTCTTCGCCGTGATGGCCTGGGGCGTTGGCAGCAGGTGCTCTGCAGGTGCCGCAGGCAGGACAGAAGTCTCCACCATAATGGCTGCAGGTGTCGGAGCGACGGAAGCTACGGCCTGAGCAGAATCGGTACAACCCGCAACGAGGACCGAAACAGTGACCAGAAAAAGTACGAGACACCCATTCAGGATAGCGTGTATCATCACCGACCTCTTGCCTGGTGAATGTATCCTGCCTTCCCTACGGCCTTCCTGCAGGGTTGCTCTCCTGATCATCACCTGTACCAGATTCATTTTTTCCTCCTACAACAAAGGTGCATATGCATCGGGAATTTCCCGGACCCGTTCACCGAGCAGCTCTCGGAGAGCGTTCCGAAGCTCGGGCGAGAAGGGTGTGGTGAGAATGAGCTCTTCCGTTCCTGCGCTGATCGCCAGCTGAAACATGACATGGTACCCGGCATTCGCCGGCTCGGCAGGGAAGAAACCGAAGAAGAAGAGCAGACGGGAATACCGGCCTGAGCTCCTGACCCAGGTTATCAGGATCCCGCTGATGGTATCCCGGGGGATCACCTGAGTACCGGATCCCCCGGTGATCACCTCTTCCGGATCCTTTGCCAGGTAATAATTCATCAGGCCGTTCAGCTGCCCCCGGATCCCGGCGTCGTTGTACCGGGGAGATAGTGCGCCGGGCGCCCGTTTTGCCAGTCCGGGCGCGGGTCCATACCTGGCGGTTCCAGGTTCCGCTTTGAGGGAGTCAGCCGGGACTGGCATGACGACAAGCGAGGACGGGGTCAGGAACAGCAGGCACCAGCGGTCTTTCCGTTCACCATCTTTTTCCAGGCACGCAGTGATAGAGAGGAACGGGCCGTGGAACGAGACACCGTTTGAATCCCTGACGGGTACGTTTTGGAGCGATCCGCTCTTCATGCCATCGCCTTCACATAGGCAAAGAGTTCTTCTGCCATCTTCGTGGGATCGGCCTTCTTCTGGATCCGGATGCCGAGCTCAGTTGCATAATCCCAGAGGAGCTCGGTACACTCGGTGAACCGCTGGCAGGTGCCGCAGTCGCCGTCATGTTCGTACCAGACCTGGACCCCGTGTTTCTCCGACACAAAGATGATCGCCGCGGTCCGGAACGGTATGGAACGGCCGATGAGGACACCACGCTCCGCATTGATCTTCCCGACCTCGATCTGGTTCGCCCGTGCCATCTCGCAGAGGATCTCCCCGATCTTCTCGTCCATCAGGAGCAGTGCTCGCGAGACCGCCTGCCGTGAGATACCAAGCAGGTTGGCGATCCCGATATTGGAGGTCCCGCTGCGCCGCATCCTCCAGAACCCGAACTGCTTGTCGTTCGTTGGCAGAAGCATATGTCAACATTTGAATGTTGACTATATATAATTTTTGAGAAATCTCCGGAAATGGTTGCCATCAGCACCTTTATTCCGGTTCCGGAGAGGATTTTCTAATTTTCGGATTTCATGATGCTCTCCCGCGATTTTTTAGAGACAATCTTTATCTGGGTTATTCCTCTAATGGGGAATCATGAAAGAGCTCCGGAGCGAGATCGGGATCGAAGCCTCTGCCTCACTGGTGTGGCAGATCCTTACCGACTTCCCCGCTTTCCCGCAATGGAGCCCATTCATCCTTCAGGCACAGGGAACACCCCGTATCGAACCACGGGGACCGGACTGCGACCGTTTTTTCCAGCAGGAGGTCTTCACCGGCCTGCTCGTCCCGTTGCTGGCATGGGGACGGGATACTGATACCCGGCGCGGGTTTGAGGAGATGAACCGGGCACTGAAAGCCCGGGCANAGAAAACCCCGGGATGATCCGGTCGCGGCGGTGCTGCTGTCATTGTCGCGACAGGGAAAAACGATTCCGGACCACCGGCGTCTCTCTGGCTATTTTCTGGTCCTTTCAGCTGGTCGATTCAGATCCCCGTTACTCCCCGCAGGTCAGGAACTCTTCGTCCCAGCCGGCCTCATCTTCGGGAAGTTCCTCGTACTCACAGAATGCGTACCCGTCAGCATGCCGGTCCAGTTCATTAATGAAGGCATTGAGCCGGGTTACGGGCACCAGGGGGACTCCTTCGTAAACCAGGATTGACTCCTCGATGAGGGTAACGAGGACGGGGACCGCATTCTCCTTCGTGACCGTTTCATAGAACACGGTCCGTTCCTTATGCTGAACAATGGCCTTCTTCAGTGCCGATAAGCGGTAGCGGTTCCCCGCCCACTTCTTGCACTCGACAAGGAAAGTCTCGTTGTTCTTCCGGGCTATCACATCATACTGCCGTCGTTTTTTATTGCAGGTCCTGACGGNATTCACCCGGACACTGAAGTCATTCTCCTCGAAGATGAACCCGGTCAGCAGTTCAAAATTCTGCCATACGACCTTTGCGGATACGCGCTCAAGATCGTTTATGCTCTCAATCATTTCGAAGTCCATTCGTCCTGTCATTCCGGTTGATGCCGAATGGTAATCAACGCTGGCACCGCGGCATGAAACTGGACCGGGCGAACAGTGATCGGTCGAAGGGTAACAGCGGTAAGAGTCTGCCTGCTGGTATTTGCCAGGTCCAGCTCTAACGGTACAGCCCTTTCCTTCGTTTTTGGGTAGGCTGACGACAATTTCTGTGACAGCGCCGAGAACGGTGCCCGCGTTTCATCCCCGGGCGGAGATGCTGCAGGCTTCCCACAACTCGGTTATTGCCATCCCAAGACAAGGTGCAGGTTATTAAGAATGCAAGGAAGCTCCCGAGTCCTCGAGACCCTTTTACCAGCCCGCTATTCCAAACCGGGGGCCAGGGCTCACCTGTTCCACGACCCGTATGGGGATAGGGGGAACCACGAGGTTCAGCCAAATATATATCCCCGATCTTCCATGGTTATTACGGGATAATCATGAAAAAAGTCACCCTGAACAGTCCGGCACCCAGTGCCGGGATCTATTTTGTATCTGCTCTCACCCTTGCAGCCCTCGTATTCCTGCTCCTCGTGGCCGGATGTACTACCAGCAAACCGGCCCCGGCGCCGGTCACAACGATTCCTGTTACGACCGTCCAGACAACGGTCCCCACGCCGACACCGATCCCAACCCTCCCGCCCGGATATGACGAAGCGGCAAAGGACAAGGCATTTACGGATGCCGCTGATGCCTGCATCAACAGCACGCCGGTCATCGCCAATATCTCGACTCACCTGGTATTCGCCACGTGCATGAAGAATACCCCCCTCCCTTCGGGCAACTGCGCCCTGAACTACCGGTACTATGTCCTGAAGTATACCAATGAGGACACCACAACGGCAGGATTTGCACGGCAGACAAAGAATGCCCTGCTTGCACGCGATGCATACTTCCGCGGTGAAGGTTACGACGGAGTCAGCCACCAGTACGTTCCCTGTGGGAATGCTACCCTGATCCCGACGTCATTCTATTATTGATCCCTGACAGACGGTTCCGGCACCAAAAAAATGCAGGGGGATTCCTCCCCCGAAGCCGGGCCTGAAAAGACCCTTCCTGTTCTCAGGAGATGATCCTGTTTGCACCTGGAGACCACGGCAACGGTTCGATCAAAAACGATATATCAGAGCNGTATTCAGCTGGGAGGTGCGGCTAAAAAAAATTTTCCTCAAGAAACCTGAAGAATTTTCCAATAATTTTCAGAACTTTTCAGGGCACAAACATTTTGAGGGGAAAAACTGGCAGGCAAATTATGAGGAATTTGATCNAATGAGGCAGCTGTTTTCCAGAAGATTAGCCTGCAATTCCGGAAAAATGCAGTGGATTTGTGGATTTTTAAGAATATTTTGCGAGAAATTAAAAAATTTTAATCATATTTAAACCCCTTCATTTCCACTGGAACTTCAGACGTATTACATAACTTATTTAGCTTCAACGGAAATGATAGTTGGGATCCTTTATTTTGGAAAAATGCAAGACGGGGAAAATATAGGGCAGACTCCTTGCATTTCTGATTATTTAAAAGTGCCGAGGTAAAAATCATATCGGACAGAAATTTTCGGAATTTCTTTAGCTGTAAAATAAGGATTATATAGTTACATCAAGAGTTCAGTTGCTATGGAGACTGAAACATCCGAACAATGCAGGAAAAACTCATGCTGGTCCAGTTGGGGAATGAAGAAGCATATGGGCGGACACGGAGGCGGAGGCGCCCTTTACGGGCTTGGTTTTATCGGTGCCCTGGTGTATTACCTTACCACAGCCCCAAGTCTGCTTGCCGGGGTCATTGGCGTCGTTAAAGCGATCCTCTGGCCTGCTTTCCTCGTCTATGGCGTGCTGAAGTTCATCGGGGCTTAATGGGGAATTACTTTTTTTTTAATACGTTGAATGCTGACCGGTTTTCCTCTGACATTTTCTCTCCTGACTGACAATCTGATGGTCGTAACGCCTGCCCCGCTATTGGATTTGGACTATCGGAAGAATCCTACCTCATCGCTGACCCGGCCAACCTGAGCATGGACGATATCATCGCCCTCGACCGCATGTCGGCCCGCTCCCACGAGGTCCGGGACTTTCCACTCGCATTCGGGGTCGCACTCGGGTCGGTCGTGGTCTTCCTCGTCGGACTCTATGCGGCATTTTCTTATTACTATACTAAAAAATATGAGGAATAGGTCTGATGAAGAACAGGATCAGGGTATACCGGGCAATGCACGATATGACCCAGGAAGAGCTGGCCGAGCTCCTCCGGGTCACCCGCCGGACGATTAATGCTATCGAAGGAAACAAGTTCAACCCGTCGATCGAACTTGCCTTTCGGATGGCAAAACTCTTCAATGTCCCGGTCGAGGAGATCTTCAGCCTCGATGAGGACGGACATTTTTTCCCGGGGTTCCGGTAATCATCAGGTACCTGCAGGAATCCGCCCTTTACCTTATTATTCCGCAGGATAACCTTCCTGGCAAAGCATGATCATGACCAGTTATTTCAACAAGAGCGCACGAGAACCCGGCGCCGTCTCGATAGCCCGCTTCCCGCCGAAATGGTATAACGGTGCCTGCTACCTGCCACTCGCTCCCCCGGTTACGCTGCTGAAGCTCGGGAACCGGGAAGAATACCGGCGCCGGTAGCACGAGGAGGTTCTCTCCCTGCTCGACCCGGACGAGGTGCTCCGGGACCTCAGCGTTGAAGGAGCAGGTCATGACATCATCCTGCTCTGCTTCGAGAAGGACCGGCCCCACTGCCACCAGGGTGGTCGCGGAATGGTTGTATGAGAGTACAGGGACCCGGGTCCCCGAGCTAGGGGAAGAATCGGTAACCCGGCTGGATCTTAACGGTAACGGGACAGCCCAACGGTAGCGTTCATCCGCTGAATGAAAGCGCCCTGAAGAACCTTCTCGGGAGGATTGATCTAAACCCTGTCTGATCGCAGGCAGACCTTCCATGAAATAACTCCGCAGCCTCGTCGCTGTTCCAAATTTTGAAACCCATCCCAATTGCTTTATACCATTTTGTTCTCACCACTGACGCATGGCAAACATTGCTTATTTCGAGATCCCGGCCGACAATGTCGACCGTGCAAAGAAGTTCTACCACGAGCTCCTCGGCTGGAAGATCGAGCCGACTAAATCCATGGGAGACCCCGCGAAGATGAAAGCCATGCAGTATCAGGACGTCATGACCGGGGCTGCAAAGGAAGGCACCATGAATATGGGCGGGATGTACAAGCGCCAGATGAAGGAGAATATCATGACCTACGCCATGGTCGAGGACCTTGACAAGGTGCTCGCCAGGCTGGAGAAACTCGGGGGGAAGATCGCTGTCCCGAAGATGGAGATCAAGGGTGTCGGGTTGACCGCCATCATCATGGATACCGAAGGAAATGCCATCGGTCTCTGGAAGCCCTCGATGGAAATGATGAAGGGAATGAAGTAGAGAAGTAACCCTTTCACCGGATTCCGTAATATCCCGGCCAATCCTCTTTTTACTGCAGTACAATAGCCGCCAGAAATGAGTATTCCGTGCTGTCCCGGATCCTAGAGCCTGAACCCCGGGATCTCGTCGAAGACCGACTGGTAGAGCCGGGAGAAGAGGGTGGTGTACTCCACAGCCTTTTCCGTTGCGGTATAGATCGTCTTGTCCCCGTTTTTTGTGACGGCAAGGTATCCTTTCCCGGTAAGGAAACCGAGGTGTTCCTGCCCGGCCTTCGAGTTGAGGTTACAGCGGTTGATGATGGCAGTAAAGGACTTCCCGCTTTTGCAAAAGCTCAGGACCTCCCAGTAGATCTCGTACTGGCTGCGCCGCTCCGCCATAATCAGGTACGCTCAAGCATGTGTTTCAGCTCCAGTTCCGACCGCCCCATGGCATCCAGCCGGGTTTCCCAGACTTTTGCATACCGGCGGAAACACCGGGAGATGAGGATCGCCGCCCCGCCCATGATCATCACGAATGCCACTGCGAGAATGGAGAGAAGAACCGGGAACGTGGCGCCACCACCGACGACCCGCCCGGAGATCATGACCGCCGATACGATACCCTGCACCAGCAGCACGCAGCCCCCGGCCAGGCAGATGATGATCATGGCGTTTATCATCTGTTTCTGTTCACGGTACTGGGTCATCATGTGGACCATCATCCCGGTAAAGTCTTCCGGCGTCATATCACGCTTCTTTTTCTGCCGGTAGGCCCTCCGAACGACACGGACACTGCTCAGGAGTTTTGCGGTTGCGGCAATCCAGACCAGACCGATAACAAATGCAAGCCCCCCGACAACGAGCGACACTGGCGACGAGATAACCAGCCCTGGCTGAATTGCGCCAGGCTGCGGAATGAGCTGCTGGACCACTGCGGCGAGGCCGATTGCCATCGTTATCGCGGCAAATACCAAGTTCATCATGTACAGGGCAAAAAAACTCAGGAACTCTTCTTCAAAGGCTTCTGACAGGTTCGTGTTCATCGTGGGTGCTTCACCATCCTATGAATATCGTACCTGGTTTAAAATAAAACCATGAACCTGAGATACATACCCGCAGTTCATAAGAACGCCCAGGACAGGTGCCAGGGAACCCTGGGCACCGCTTTCTTGTTCACCAGGAACTCCAGCCATCCTTCGATCCGGTCGAGGGACCGGCGGGTCGCATAGAAGAAGCGGGCCGTGAAGAAGACCCCAGGATCACCGCGATCAGGACAAAAGCCGCGAGCGGCTGCATTGTGACCAGGCCACAGGTCCCGATCAGGGCGATGTGGCCCACAAGGGAAGCGGCATAGATTGTTTCCATGGGATTCTGAGATTAAAACACGCAATATAATACTATCTGCAGGGTTGGACTCCCAACGTTCGGAGCTGTATCGGACCCCCTGTCGTTTCCAGCGAACGGGAGCGGAGCCGGCAAAGGTGCGGCAGGAACCACCTCATCGAGCGCAACGCCACTTGCGCGGAACCGCACCGGGCATCCATCCTTCAATGAGGAAAACCTCCCACAGCCCGCGGATTTTTT
>JGI20214J51650_10001592_pt1 | contig 14425 bp, 22 predicted proteins | sample WetSurMetagenome_FD_51650 | JGI IMG/M metagenome (IMG submission 51650) | reverse complement strand
TCTTCCAGCTCATTCATGAACTTCTCCATGGAGAAGCGGAGCGTCCTTTTCTCGAGATCCAGCACCATTCCCGGAAAGTGCTCGGAAGCCTGAACGTACATGTCCTCGTAGTAATTGTACCTGGGAAGCTGCGGCCAGAAGGGGATGTCAAGGGAGAGGGCGACTTGCAATGCCCTGTCCACATCCGTGTGAGGCATCACGGCCATGGCGGTGGTCAGAAGGTTACCCGGAATGCCCATGCGTCTTTCACCTCAGGACCGATGCGGCATTCGGCTCTCCGCTTGTTTGACTATATTGTTATATTCCTCGTGAAGAAGGTTCGAGTCAAATTCATATCCTTCTGTGAGCATGGCGTCTTTCTCTTTCTTGGTGAAATAGGCCATGATGGGTAGGAAAAAACGCTTGTCCTCCATCTCAATATGTTTAGGGTAGAAGGTGGCCAGCGAATGGAGGCAGTCGGTGATGACAGGTAGGGCTTTCTGATCTCCTTGCCTGTACTTTTGGTTAGCTTCTACCAGGGTTTTGGTGATTTTTCTTCCCAGCGTGTGGTCCTCCACGAGCTGCTCAATGATCCTCTTGTGCTCGGAAGAGATCACTTTCTTGGCAAGCTCCCTGAAGAGGATGTCTTCCTCTTTGCCGTGGTGGCACCGGTCTGCATAGGCGCGAATAAAGTCCGTGATGGTCTCGACAAGCGAGGAATCGACATTGTTTCCACCCCGAATGTGGTCGAGCTGGTGCATCATGACTTTGATCATCTTTTCAATGAGCCTGTGTTCGATCATCAATGGGCCAATGGGAAGCATTTTACTTTCCTCCTTTGCCGTTCTTATTGAGCCTGACAACACCCTCCTTAATCTTACAATGGCTCTGGAATACGCAAAGACCGCAGGGCATTCTATCCCCCGGCTTCCGTTGATGGGCATTCAACAGGCAGTCCGAGGATTAATGGGAACGATCATCGTGGGGAGCGTATTTTTCGCGCCCAGCCGAGAGGCTGTAGGCGCAGTCAGAACCGAATACAGGACTATTCCCAGTGAATACAGGAAACAGGGCACGCTTCCATGGCGTCCTCGATGCATTCCACAGGGCCGCCTTCCGGTTTGATGACTTCTGATTTCTCTCTGTCTTTATCCAGCTTGAAGACTTCGGGACAGACGTCTTCACAGTTGCCGCAACCGATGCATTCCTCTTCGTCAACGACCACTTTTTTAGCCATCTATGACTCCGTTCAAATGGGTGGCGCTATGGTGACCAGGGCCCGCAACTCGCTTTTGGCTTTCAGACCATGAGGCTCTGCAATATCACAGACAAGCACATCCCCTGTTCGCGCGGGAAGGGTGGCGCCGTCTTTTCCGAGGAACTCGCCGACCCCTTCGATGATCACAATGCTCACCTGGCCTTCAATGTCATGACTGTGAATGGGAAGTTCCTGGCCGGGTTTGAAATTGAAATTAATGATTTTGATATAAGGGGAATCGTGGACCAGCAGCCGTTTGATCGCGGTCTCTTCAAAGCCGCTCGACTCATAGAGACTGACTCTCTTCATCATGGAAGGGCCTCCTTTCTGACGATTACATGTCCTTNAGATAGATCTTCTCGTAAAGCTCTTCTAGGCGGGCAAGGTGACCTTCTTCATCTTCTGCGAGTTTCCTGTACATCCCTGCCATAGGAGCAGCTCCACACTGCTCTGCTGAATTTCTGTAAAAATCCACGGCCCGCTTTTCTTCATGAATGGCGTGGAGCATCACTTCTTGCACAGTGGCATCCGGGTTGAGTGGTTTTTCCTGGAACAAGAGGGAGAACTTCATGCTTGGGCCTGTTTTGGCCCCTGAATCATGAAGAAGGACCGTTTCTTCGAAAAAAGCCCTTTCCAGTATGTACTTGTGTCTCAGTTCGTCGAGGCCCAGGTCCCGGAGCAGATCTTTTGCCAGACGATCCTTGGACTTCAAATAGGCATCTCTGTAAACCTTGAAGCTCCCTGCTTCCGTCTCGATCGCTTTTTCCAGCGCAGTCTCTCTCGTGTAACAGACCTCTTCCATAGGACCCTCCTCTTGTTTTAGGCTTTTATGGGAACGTCTTCCGGTATCGCAAGGGTTCGGACCGGAAAAAGTAACTGTTCCGAATGAAACAAAAGCTAGTCATTCATCGGGTGTTCAACAAGGGAGGAAGTGCGGTCCGTTCCCTCCCGTTCCAGAATTTCCCCGAATCGTTCGCCGCTTCGACAGCACTGTTGATAGAGGTCAAGGCAGCGGTCCAGCATCCTGAGCGTCTCATCGGAATCGTAAATCTGAGGCAGTTCTTCTCCAAGTCGCGGATGGCGCCCCAACTTCCCTCCAACCAGGATGCGATACCCCTTTTTACCCTCTCTCAACGTTCCGGTTGGGCAGACCCGCACACACTGGCCGCAGGTCAGGCACCTGGAAGCATCAAGAANAGGNCTGCCATCTCTCAAGGTGACGGCGCTCTCCTTGCACGAGTCCACGCAAGCCCCGCATTCGGAGCATGCGCTTTCCGAGAGTTCCGGGACGCACGCTCCAATGAGACCGACGTCAACGATCTGAGGTCTCGAACACGCGTTAGGGCAATCAGAGACCGAGACACGGAATTCGTGATGCATTTTCAGAGGCCCCTCAACGCGCCCCTTGAGAAAATCCTTCAGCTTTCGCCCGGAGAGGGTTTTTTCAAGATCAGCGGGAAGCGACTCGCAAATGACCGCGCGATTGGGGCAACCGCTCGGCCCGAAGCACGTTTCGACCTGATAGCCCTTGACCTCATCCTCCATATTCTTGAGAAAGCGCTGCTGGGAGGTGCGCACATGCTCCACAGTCACTATTTTTGCGCCGCAGCGCCCTGCCTCTTCTTCGACGCGCTTTTTGACGCGCTTCCTCACAAAAAAGGGTACACGAGCGATGGCCTGTTTTGCCTCGTCAGTCCAATCCACAATATGACTCCGCCTGATAGGATTGCCCGTATTTTATACTAAATGGGGGTTGTGTCCTTGATCTAAGTCAATTTTTTTAGAGTAACAAGTGACGAGTACGTAGTGACGAGAAACGAGCGACGAGTGACAAGTTTTCTTTCTCTTCCTTCTGTCTACTGTCTACTGTCTTCTGTATTCTTTCTTAAATAAACGATCGTCGCTCCCCACCCCGATCCCTCGCTGTCCAGTTTGAAATTGAGGACTAAGGGGTGCCTTTCGATGAGAGCGTGCACGGTCCGAAGGAGAACCCCCCGCCCTTTGCCATGGATGATTTTCACTTCGAAGATCTCTTTTTCGTGGCAGACCCGCAGGTACTCATCCACAACCGATGCGGCTTCTTTCGGTTGAAAGGTGTGAAGATCGAGGATCCCGTCTATAGGCTGTTCGACGAACTCTGTTTCATCCATGAGGGCGTTGTCTTCTTTCAAGGCGCAACAGGTTAAATCTTATCCAGGTTCATCTGGTCGCCGAACTTGGCCTCAAGATCGCGCGCGAGGGCGTCGTAGTCCTTTTGGGTTTCAAGTTCCACCACGAGATCGCGATCATCGAGCACTTTGAGGAAGCCATGCTTCTTGACGACTTCCACCACGTCTTTGACATCCGTCGTGACCCACCCCTTCATTCTCATGACGAGTTCATCGCCTTTGAAAGCGCGCTCAATGGTAAGGTCCACCCTTCTTCTTTTGGCCTCCCAACCGATCACGGCAGGTTGCACGAGGACAGGGGTCACGGGATCATGCATGGCAGCGCATCGGAACCACAGTCTAGCTCGAATCATTACATGCCTCCTAACAGGTTGCTGAAAAACGCACATCTACGGCGTTGCCCTCACCCCTCGTCGTTGCGACGTACTGGACTGTACGACTCACTCCTCGGGGGTTTCGGGCGCCTTGTATCTGGGCGGTTTTGAGCAACCTGAGGGCAGAGTCTTTTTTCAGTACCCTGGGCAAAGAACAATCAAAGATCAGCATCAATCCCGGATGATCTTCTTGAGATTCGGGAGAGTCTCGGGCTTGTCCGGCCTGACATATCGACTCTCTCCGTTTCGAGCTGTCACGTTCTCGTAAACCCCGTCATCCCGGCGAACCAGTTTGGTAAATCCTTTGTCACGAAGCTCTGTGTCCCCCTTTGGAGAGCTCACATAAAAGCGCGACAGAATCTTTCGAACAGGAGCGTGGCAATTGGGGCATTGCTTCAGCTCCTCGTCTCGCACGGATTGCTCAACCTCAAGGACCTTGCCCAAGGAACAGGGCTTGCTCATGTGTTCGTATTCATAGATCGGCATTGTGATCCATGCCTGCCTTTTGAACTGGCAGGCTGCTGAAAAACGCATATCTACGGCGTTGCCCTCACCCCTCGTCGTGGTGACGGACTACTACGTACGTCTCACTCCTCGGCCCGCCGGAGGCGGATAAAGATTGTCGGGCGCCGTGTATCTGTACGTTTTTGAGCAACCTGCCGGCAGGGTCTTTTTCAGAATCCTGCTTGGCACCAAGCCGTCATAGAGGACGAAACAAACGCTTGACATTGATGGCCATTCTGTAATCTTAAAAAACAGATTGGCAGCCGTCAAGGANCAAAGAAGTTGGTGAAAGAAAAAGCTGTACCAGAAAGGAGGGAGTGGACGATGCTGTTGCGCTACATCATTGGAGTTCCTGTTCTGGTTTTTTGCCTGGGGATCCTTGGAGAGGCGAACGCCCAATTCGGCGTATCGCCGACCCAGGTCACCATGGACAAGGGCAAGGTGCTTTCCGCTGCAGGAGGGAGATTCGTCTTCGGTCAGATTTCCGACTCGGGAAAAGACCAGTTCATGCTCGACACCCTGACCGGAAGATTGTGGAGAATCGGTGAAAGCAGTGACGTGGGCATGCACTTGAAGCCGATTCCTTATCGAATGGAAGACGGAAAATATTCTCCTCTGCCGGACGGCGTGCAAGAGTCAAAGCCAAAAGAACCGGCAAAGAAGTAACCTCAGGGTCGAGAGCCTGTCCACCGACTAGTAATCCCCTCCCCTGGTGGGAGGGGATAAAGGGGAGGGGGAGGGATGTTTCGTGTTATCGCCGAAAGTCTTGGGGGTTCTTTTGCCCCAGCATGGCGAGCAAATTCTTGACCTCTGTGGTCGGGTCCTTGCAGGCATGGCCTGAACAGACGTAAGCTGTGGCTTTACCGCCTACAGGGCCATAGTTTTTCGCGAAAGCGGCTACTGCATCGATCCCTGCGCTTTCTTCCCCGGCCGGGCGGAACACAAGAACCTGATTGGGGGAAAAGCGGGATCGCAGCGCGTCCAACATCTCTTTTGCGCCCAAAGAACCTGCGATGACCACCTCGTGGGAAGAGCCNAGGCCGAAATCAACAGCAGTCAGAAACTGGGTGTACCCCGACGGGAACTGGCGCACCTGCTTTGAAAAAACTCTCTGAAGTTTGAAGGCTCGGTCCTCCAGATCCGCATCGCCGGTGAAACGACCCAGGCGAAGCAGATTGAGCATGGCCACGGCATTTCCCGAGGGAAGGGCCCCATCGTATACTTCTTTCTTGCGCACAATCAGGTTCTCTGCATCATCGGAAGTAAAGTACAGGCCTCCCCCCTGCTCATCCCAGAAGTGGCGGATCATGTCTTTGTTCAGTTCAAGGGCGAGCTTGAGAAATCGAGCGTCAAAAGTGGCCTCGTAGGTTTCGATGAGACCCCACACCAGGAATGCATAGTCATCCAGGTGCGCGGCAATGCTGGCCTCGCCTTCGCGGTAGCGGTGGAGGAGCCGGCCATCCGGTTTTCGAAGCTCATTCAGAATGAACCCCACAGCACCTTGTGCGGCATCGGCGTAGGCCTTGTCTCCGAGCACCTGCGCTCCCCTGGCAATGGCTGCGATCATCAGGCCGTTCCAGTCCGTGAGAATCTTGTCGTCCTTATGAGGACGGATGCGCCTTTGCCTTGCTTCAAAAAGCCTGAATCGGGCTGAATCGATTTTGCTCTTAAGTTTTTCCGCGGGAAGATTCATTTCGGAAGCAATATCCGCAAGGGATTTGCCCGTGTAAAGAATGTTTGCTCCAAGACTTTTCCCGCTCGCCTCTTCTCTGAAGTTGCCGTTCTTTTCCACGTGAAAAGCCCGCACGATCAGATCCGCCTCATCGGCCGGGAGGATCTCCCGAAGTTCCTGTTCCGTCCAGACATAGAACTTCCCTTCAACCCCTTCGCTGTCCGCATCCTCGGCAGAGTAGAAGCCGCCTTCGGGAGATCTCATGTCCCTGAGAACATAGGTGAAGATCTCCTTTGCCGTGTCGGAATACACCGTGTTCCCGGTGGCCTGATAAGTTTCCAGGTAAGCAAGGGCGAGCATAGCCTGGTCATAAAGCATTTTTTCGAAATGGGGGACAAGCCACTCCCTGTCGGTCGAATATCGGTGGAAGCCGAACCCAACCTGATCAAAGATCCCGCCCCAGCGGAGTTCTTGAAGGGTTTTCTCGACCATCTTCAATGCTTCCTGAATGTCTGCTCTCCTCCAGTAGCGAAGCATGAAGAACAAGTTGTGGGGAGTCGGAAACTTGGGGGCGCCGCTGAACCCGCCGTAAGTCTTGTCAAAGCGCTGGCTGAGTTCCTGATAAGCCTTGTCGAGAACGCCGGCGTCAAGGAGCTCGCCGGAGCTCTCCTTCTCGAGGGACTGAAGTGAGGCGGTCATGTTCTCGGCAGAATCCAGGACATCTTGGTGCCGGTTTGTCCACACCTCCCTTTATCCGGGGAATGAGTTCCATCATGCCGGTGCGTCCGAATCGGCTCCCCTTTGGGATGTAGGTGGCTGCGAAGAATGGCTTCTTGTCCGGAGTCATCACGATCGTTAGGGGCCAGCCGCCGCTGCCGGTCATCATCTGGGAAACGGTCATGTAGACGTGGTCTATGTCCGGCCTCTCCTCCCGATCCACCTTGATGGAAACAAAGGCTTCATTCATGAGCTGTGCGACTTCAGCATCTTCGAAGGACTCTTTTTCCATGACGTGGCACCAGTGGCAGGTGGAGTAACCGATGGAAAGAAAAATCGGCTTGTTTTCGGCTCGGGCTATTTCAAAGGCCTCCTCGTTCCAGGTATGCCAGTCCACGGGGTTGTAAGCGTGCTGAAGCAAGTACGGGCTTTTTTCTTTGATAAGACGATTGGGGCGATTGCTTGAAGCCGTCATGGTTAATGGCCTCCCAGGTGAAACCTTTAGATGATCAAAAACTAATCATGAATCGTTGAGCGACAACTTGCTCTGAAAGCAAGCCATGAAGGGTCAGGAGTCAAAAAGTGCGTCCGGCCCTTGATGGCAGAACATTCGGCATTATATTTCGTGAGCTTTTCATCCTCCGGGCGTGAATCCTATAAGAATGCCCGACTTCATCGAGAAAACCCGCGGACTCCCAGGCTTCGTTTGAGTGGAGCACGGGAGATTTGAAAACCCCAATCAAAACAAAAGGAAGGAGACAAAAGAATGAGTAACACAGAAAAGAACTTAGGGGATGCGTTTGCAGGCGAATCGCAGGCGAACAGGAAGTATCTTGCCTTTGCCAAGCAGGCTGAGCAGGAAGGTTACAAGCCGGTGGCGAAACTTTTCAGAGCGGCTGCTGAGGCGGAGACGGTTCACGCCCATGCCCATCTGAAGACCCTGGGCGGGATAGGAAAAACGGTGGACAACTTGAAAACCGCCATTGCCGGCGAAACCCACGAGTTCAAGAAAATGTATCCGGAATTTATTGCAGAGGCCCAAAAAGAAGGCAACAAAGCGGCTGAGCGCTCCTTCAGCTTTGCCAACGAGGTGGAGAAAATTCATGCAGGCCTTTATCAGAAGGCGCTGGACAGCCTGGGCAAGAATGCCGACGTGGACTACTATGTGTGCTCCGTGTGCGGCATGACCGTTGAAAAAGAAGCCCCGGAGAAGTGCCCTGTTTGCGGCGCGGCGAAGAAGGCCTTTTTCAAGGTCTCCTAGTCTCTATTATCTCCCCTCCCCAAGNGGCNGTGTCGCAATGTCATTTCGAGGCGGCAGCCGAGAAATCTTGATTTTGCATGTACATGTAGGGGGACTTTAAGATTTCTCCCTTCGGTCGAAATGACAGAAAACAAGCTCCCCCATGGTTGCGACACGGCCTCTGAGGGGAGGGGAAAATCCGCTTGGAGACGTAACATGGCAAAACCTGAAGAAATGTGGCAGTGCCAAACAACGAACTGCGGTTACATCTATGACCCGGACCGAGGGGACAGAAAAGGCAAAGTACCCAAGGGGATCCGTTTCGAAGATTTGCCCGAGGACTGGAAGTGCCCGGTTTGCGGAGCAGGCAAGAAGATGTTTCGACCCCTCGCAGGACCCGGGTCTGTAGCGGCCGAGGCCCAGCAGAGTTGAGCGTCCCAGACCATGGCAGGAATCTCAAAGAATGCGGATATGGCTTGACATGCCCTGCCCTGTGAATAAATTGAGAATTATTCCTATTAACACTAGGCCGGGCTTCTTTGAACTCTGATCAAAAATACAGGATGACCCACCAGCGTCAGGTGATCCTCGAAGAGATTAAAAAGGATCCGTCTCACCCCACGGCGGATGAGATTTACGACCGCGTCAGGAAGAGGCTTCCAAGAATCAGCATGGGGACGGTTTACCGAAATCTCGACATTCTTTCCTCATGCGGACTCATCCACAGGCTGGAGCCGGGTCTGCCCCAGATGCGTTTTGACTCTGTGACCCAGGATCATTACCACATCACCTGCATGCAATGTGGAAAGATTGAAGATGCTCCGATCGAAACCTCTGACAATGCCCTTGAAAACCTTGAGAATGCCCTTGGCCGGTTGACCAAGCACGGTATTTTCGGGCACAAGCTCGAGTTCGTAGGACTCTGCAAGGAGTGTTTGCAGAAAGAAAGTGAAACCCCAAACAACGACGAGCACGATCGAGAAGAATCGTGAAGGAGGATTAAAATGGAAGAGCGCAAAGGAGTGATCACATTTATGGGCAATCCCCTGACCCTTCTGGGGCCCTCCCTAAAGGTCGGGGACAAGGCACCTAACTTCACCGTTCTGGACAACGCCCTCAATCCCGTCCAGTTATCATCTTACAAGGGAAAGGTCTGCATCCTGTCTTCTGTACCCTCCCTCGACACCCCCGTGTGTGATCTGGAAACGCGCAGGTTTAACCAGGAGGCGGCGACTCTGGGGCCGGAGGTCGCTGTTCTGACGGTGAGCATGGATCTGCCTTTTGCTCAGAAGCGATGGTGTGGTGCAGCAGGAGTTGACAAGGTGACGACCCTGTCCGATCACCGCGACGCATCCTTTGGAACAGCCTACGGAACGTTGATCAAGGAACTGAGGTTGTTGGCGCGATGCGTCTTCGTGGTGGATCGGGACGGAGTCATTCGATATATCCAGGTCGTAAAAGAGGTGACACAGGAGCCGGATTACAACGCGGTCCTGGATGCAGTGAAAAAGCTTCTCAAGAAATAGCGTCAGAAGGACTCTGTTCGGAGTTCACCAACAACCCGTAACCAATAACCATTAACTCTTAGATATCCCAGAAGGAGGAGGAAGAACCATGGCAGAAAGACTGGAAGTTTATAAGTGTGAGCTGTGCGGCAATATCGTCGAGGTATTGCACGGAGGGAAAGGGGAGCTTGTGTGCTGCGGTCAACCCATGAAGCTCATGAAAGAGAACACCGTGGACGCGGCAAAGGAAAAACATGTGCCTGTGATCGAAAAAATTCCGGGAGGCTACAAGGTGAAAGTCGGGGCCGTGGCCCATCCCATGGAAGAGAAGCACTACATCGAGTGGATCGAACTGATCGCCGACGGTGAAGCCTATCGCCATTTCCTGAAGCCGGGCATGGCGCCTGAGGCGACCTTCAAGATTGACGCGGCCAAGGTGACTGCCCGCGAGTACTGCAACCTCCACGGCCTCTGGAAGGCCTAGGCCGAGGGTTGAGAGTCTGGTCAGAGGACATGTGAGGATCGACGGAGACCCTCACATGTCACTGATTAAATTAGGGAGGTAAGTAAAATGGCCGATTGGAAATGCAACAAATGCGGCTATACGTTGAAGGCGGACAAACCGCCTGAGACTTGCCCGTCCTGCAAGCAGAAGTGCGAATTCCTGGATGTGTCCTGCTACATCCCGGAGTGCGGTCAGTCAGGCACGGATACAAGGTTGAGATAATCCTGCCAAGGAGGGAGAGAAATGTCCAAGAAAAAGTACCGCGTGCGGGCGGAGTGCCCGGCTTGCGCCTGTGGAGACGTGACCTTTCTCGGCCCTGAGAAGCTGAGAGAAAAATTCATCGGAGATGAAAAAGAAATCGATATCCTCTGCCCCATGTGCGGAACCAAACACAAAGGCAAGGTGGAGGAGGTGAAGGAGTAGGCTCAAGGGGGAAATATGGGAAAAGCCATTGTCGTCTATTCGACAAGGACAGGGGAGACAAAGCAGATCGCGGAGCTGATTGCTGAAGGCATCCGCATGCAGGGTGCCGAAGCGAACGTCATCAATATCACGGCAGTGAAGAAGGATACGGATCTGCAAGGCTACGACGCTTACATCTTTGGGTCTGCCACCTATCATGGGGAGATGATGTTGCCCATGAAGACCATGCTTTTCATGGCAGAAAAGGTGGGACTCGATGGCAAGATAGGCGGTGCTTTCGGGGCCTTTGGCTGGAGCGGTGAGGCGCCGGATCGGATTTTCGACACTATGAAGAACATTTTCAAAATGAACATGGTCAGCGGCCCGCTCAGACTTAAGTCCGCTTCCCTGGGTGGAGGTGTTCAGATGGCCCAAGACTATGGAAAACAAATCGGGAAGAAACTGAGTTGACCGCTTGTGGACGACGACCGACGGCAGACCGCCGACGGCGGACGGGTGAGGGCGGAAACCTGAAAAAGCCTTGACACGAAATTGTTGTTACGATAAGAAATAGCCTCCTCACTGAAAAAAGCCCATAAAAAGGAGAAGAGCCATGACGACCCCCATGCATTGCCCAGGCATGCAGGATCTGAAGAATTTGAAGTCCTTTGTCTGTAAGTGCCCGAATTGTGGAAAGGAAAAAGAAATTTTTTCAGACGAGTTCAACAGGGAACACATTTGTGCGGGCTGCAAGAAACCCATTGATTTCACGAAATGCACTTTTGAAGGAGAAGCCGGGACTGTCGGGCCCCGGTAGCCCTGCGGAGTCTTGAAGTAGCTCTCCTGATTTTTCGATGGGACCTGACCGGGGAATCGCGAATCAAAGAGAAGTCGCGAATGTTTCGGGACGGGAACTTCCTGGGGTGGCAACCAGGGGAGAATCTTAGGGATTGACCTTATGAGTTTTTTCGAGTATGAAATCACCAAGTACTCTGCTGAAGAGTTCAGCAAGTTCACTTACTTCTGCACGTCTAACGGCGAGTGCAGTATCGACGAATTGCCTTCGAGCCAGATCGAGGTTTTTGTCGGCTTTCTGAACAAGAGAGGTGCGGAGGGCTGGGAGTTGGTAGAAATCTTTTTTGGCAAAGATGGAATCGTCGCCTTCTGGAAAAGGGCGGTATAGTTTTTTTTGAGCTTATTCGGAATAGTTACTAGTATTCCTGGAAGGAATAGTAATCCACGAAGGAGGAGAAGTGATGGAGGAAGAAAAAGGAAAGAAGATTGAGAAGAAAGTTGAAAAGAAAGGCCTTGATATCAAGGAGGTCACCACCTGCGAAGCCACAGCCCAGATGCTGCGAAAAGCGGAAAGGGACGGGGTGGAGACAGCCTTTCACCGTGCCGCGGACATGAAGGCATGTCCTATCGGCGCGGATTCCGCCTGCTGCAAACATTGCTCCATGGGACCCTGCCGTTTGAACTCCAAAGACCCCTACGCCAAGGTCGGCGTCTGCGGAGCCACGATAGACACGATCCAGGCTAGGAATTTCGGCCGCATGGTGGCGTGTGGCGGCGCAGCTCACACAGATCACGGCATGAGCATGCTGGACCTCTTCCGGGAAGTGGTCAACGGCCACATCAAAGACTACAAGATCAAAGATCCCATGAAACTCGAAGAAGTGGCCAAAGAGCTTGGCATTGAGGTTGAAGGCCGTGAGATGAAAGACATCGCCACAGACCTCTACAAGGAACTCGAGCGCACCTACACCCAGGTCGAGGGGGAAATCCCCTTTGCCAAGAGAGTGCCGCCCAAGACCCTGGAGACATGGAGAAAGCACGGCGTTGTGCCTCGAGGGGCCATGAGAGAGCTCATGGAGCTCATGCATCGAACCCACATGGGCGTTGATCAGGACTATGAGAACCTGACCAAGCAGCTCAGTAGAACAGCCCTTTCAGACGGTTGGGGCGGCTCCATGGTGGCTACGGAAATCTCGGACATCCTTTTCGGTACCCCGACGCCGGTGAGGACCGAAGTGAACATGGGATGCCTGAAGGAGGACCAGGTCAACATCATCATTCACGGCCATGAGCCTAACCTTTTCGAATCCGTGCTGGACTCCGTCAATGATCCGAGCCTGATCCAAGCGGCTAAGGACGCCGGCGCGAAGGGGATTAACCTTGTCGGAATGTGCTGCTCAGGAGCGGAGATGCTGTCAAGACACGGCATACCGCACGCGGGTAACTTCATGTCCACCGAGGCGATCCTGGTGACCGGTGCTGTGGATGCCATGGGCGTGGATGTGCAGTGCATCAAGCAGGGGCTGGCCAAAGTGGCGGACTGCTACGGCACAAAGCTTTTCACCACCAACCCCCGCTGCCACATCGAAGGGGTGGAGCACATCGAGTTCCACGAGCACAAGGCAAGAGAGTGCACGGACGCCATTGTTGAGAACGCCATCGTTCGGTTCAAGAACCGCAAGATGCCTGTGGAGATCCCCAACATAAAAAGCCTGGGCATTCATGGTTTCTCTCATGAGTACATCAACTACATGCTGGGGGGCACTTTCAGAGCTTCTTACACGCCGCTCAATGACAACATCATCAATGGAAGAATCCGGGGTGTCGCCGGTGTCGTGGGCTGCACAAACCCGAGGGTGAAGCAGGACTATGTGCACGTCGAACTGGTCAAGGAACTCATCAGAAATGACATTCTGGTTGTTCAGACCGGATGCTCGCAGATNGCTCTTGCGAAAGCGGGTTTGTACACTCCGGAGGCAGCCCATCTGGCTGGGCCGGGTTTGAAAGAGGTCTGCGAGACCGTGGGCATGCCGCCGGTTCTCGGCTTGGGATCCTGCGTGGACAACAGCCGCATTCTCATCGCTTGCTCCGAGATGGTGCGGATCGGAGGGCTTGGGAACAGCATCGCCGACCTGCCTGTGGCAGGCGCGGCTCCGGAGTGGATGAGCGAAAAGGCCATCTGCATCGGCCAGTACTTTGTGGCATCCGGTGTTTTCACCGTGTTCGGTGTCACCTTCCCGATCGTGGAGGGAACCAAGTTCCACAAGCTCCTTTTTGACGGCCTTGAAGCTCAGGGTTTCGGGAAGTGGGGTTTTGCGGTCGATCCTCATGAGATGGCCCAGATGATGATCGCACACATTAACAAGAAGAGAAAAGCCCTCGGTCTGGACAAAGGAAAAGAGAGGGTGCTCATGGACATGGCCGCCAGGCAGAAACTCGAAGCCGCCTAATCGTTTTTGCCGGTATCCTTTTTTTTAATTCTACACTCTCCTCTTGGGGAGGGAAGGGCTTCCTTCCCTCCCCGTGACATCCCTTCACAGTGACCGTTTGGCTTTTTGAAATGGATGGCTCAGGCCATGGGGGTCCCTCTAAAAACAGAACAACGAAGAAGCCGCACCCCCATGGCCTTTTTCTGTCACTATTTCAAAAAGCCAAACGGTCACCTTCAGCCCTTTGCGGGCACTGAAACCGGAAATGGAAGACAGGGACGATGACATCAAAGAGCTGGCTGTCCTNAAAGGCGCGGTTGAAAATACCAATGAGGCCTTTGTCACNATAGATCGGAACCAGAAAGTCCTTTTTTTCAACAAAGCAGCGGAGAAAATATTCGGCTATTCGCGGGACGAGGTCCTGGGTCGGGACCTCGATGTGATCATGTCGCCCAACTGTAGCCGGGAGCATCATCAGGCGGTGGGCCGCTACATCGAAACCGGCGTGCCCCGGCGGATCGGCCACCACACGGAAATCATGGCCCTTCGCAAAAACGGTGAAACCTTTCCTGCGGATATTTCCTTTTCCATTTCCCGGGCCGACGGCATGCTCTACTNCACCGCCATTGTTCGAGATCTCACGGAGACCAAGGCTCTGCAGGAGCGGATCAACCGGTCGGAGCGCCTTGCAGCGCTCGGCCAGGTGGTTGCGGAAATCAGTCACGAAATCAAGAATCCCCTGATGATGATCGGAGGGTTTGCTCGGCAGCTGATCAAAGAGAGCAGAGACGAAAGGAGCCTCACAAAGCTCAACATCATCGTCGACGAAGTCCAAAGGCTCGAGAGTCTCCTCAAGGAGATGAGGGATTTCTACCTC
>JGI20214J51650_10001591_pt1 | contig 14428 bp, 12 predicted proteins | sample WetSurMetagenome_FD_51650 | JGI IMG/M metagenome (IMG submission 51650) | reverse complement strand
CGCGACGGTTTAGGCATTGCATGAAGATTCGCTTGGTCATCAGAACAGAGAATATTTTCAGACCATGACGGTCGTTATTCGCGTTATCCACCATAGATCCGCAGTGCTTGAATAATTCGCGATTTGATACTGGAGGAACGAGCATAGCCTGATGTGTGGAATAATAGGACAGGTAGTTTTTTCTCGCCAAGGAATCAGGGGGCAGGGAGGAGAGATTTCCCCTCGGCTCATTGCTCTAATGGGCCGTCGTGGCCCTGATGGCGAGGGCTATTGGGATGATGAACAGCATGTGACTCTGGGCGTTCGTCGCCTCGCCGTTCTGGACCTCTCCCCCACCGGACATCAGCCTATGCTTACCCAAGAGGGCCGGTATGCCATTGTCTATAATGGGGAAGTGTATAACTTCCTTGAATTACGCAAGGAATTGGAACACGAGGGCGTGCGCTTCCGTTCAACAGGGGATACAGAAGTGGTCCTTCATGCTCTCGCCCATTGGGGAAGTGGGGCACTGGGCCGCTTTAACGGCATGTTCGCCTTGGGATTTTATGACTCCCTAAGAAGGAGTTTGCTTTTGGCCCGCGACCATGCTGGGATCAAACCTCTCTACTACATGGTCACGCCACGAGGTCTGGTCTTTGCTTCGCAATACGACCAGATTCTCGCGCACCCGTGGAGCCACAAGTTGAACATCTCGCTGGAGGCATTGGCCCTTTACTTTCGCCTCGGTTACATACCAGCTCCTTATGCAATGCTGCAGGACACTCACATGTTGGAGCCGGGTATGTGGCTGGAGGTCACCGGCGAAAACCGGGTGCGGCACGGGCGTTTCTTCGAATTTCCCATGTACCGGGAGCCTGATCTCCATGGCAAAGAGGCATACGAAGCCGTCAATGCCGCCGTTACCGCTGCCGTGCGACGCCACCTGGTAAGCGACGTGCCCTTGGGTACGTTTCTCTCGGGCGGTATCGATTCTCCCCTGGTGACCGCCAAAGTGCAGGCGGTACATAAAAGCAAGGTCAGGGCTTTTACCATCGGCACCAATGGGAACGCTCTCGATGAATCTGCCGATGCCGGCGCGTATGCCCAAGAGATTGGCGCGGAGCACATCACAGAGCANATGACGGGGGATCGAGCCCTGGAGATGTTGGGTGATGTGGTGGCTGCCTGTGGGGAGCCTTTTGCCGATTACTCTATTTTCCCTACCATGCTGGTATCTCGACTGGCCAGCCGACAAGTCAAGGTTGTACTCTCCGGGGACGGTGGCGATGAACTCTTCTGGGGATATGCCGGGCGTTTTACCACCGTCCTGCAAAAGGTGATTGAATTCAATCGACCAGAATGGATGCATAGCACTCGACACTTTTTGAGAAAACTGCTCGTGGGAGGCGGCGGAAAATTGGAACCACACCGGCCAAGAAGCATTGGCGATTTCTACCGACTCAAGCGCACGCACCTATCCGAGCTGTGGCTGCCGCTCATTCTTCCTGATTGTCCTCAATGGCCGAGCGGTTTTTCGCTTTTTGCCTATAGTGATTGGGAGCTGAACCGTACGGCTCAGTGGCTGCGATGGAACGAATTCATGGGCTATTTGCCTATGATTCTTCTGAAGGTGGATCGGGCCAGTATGTATCACTCGCTAGAGGTGAGAGTGCCGCTTTTGGATAAGCAGGTCATTGACGTGGCCTCGCGGGTAGAGTGGCGCTCTTGTCTGGATATGAAACGGAGCATTGGCAAACTGCCTCTGCGATATGCATTGGCCCGCCATGTTCATCATCAAACCTTGGCCAAGCGCGGGTTCACAGTCCCTATGGGTGCCTGGTTGAGGGGCCCGCTGCGGCCGGTCTTTGAAGAAGCGGTATTGGAGAAAGGGGAGATTCTCGGTCTGCCCGTCAACACGAAAGCTGCGCGTGAGATGTTCGATCAACATCTTTCTGAGCAGGCTGACTACGGGTGGCGTTTATGGGTGTTACTGAGCCTCGCTTTGTGGGAAAATTATTACCGTCCCGGACGGAAAGTCGTGAGCAATATCTGAAGAGCGGCGACGGCGGCGGCTCTATTTCAGACGGCGCGAGTGGGCAATGGCATCCATCACCAAGGCACTCATCAGCCCGAACAGCCAGGAATATGACAGAAGGCAGAAGCTATTCCTCTAAAATTGCTGTAGTCTGTAACACGACCCGATGTGGCGGCATATACCGCGTTGTATCAACGCTTTGCAACACCTGGAGTCGTCAGGAACGTCAAGTCTATCTCATAGCCCTTTATGGCTACGAAAGCTTTTTCCACCTCGAACGGTCCGTACACCGAATAGATGCTGCGGCTTCCCACGAAACCAACGGGGTGGAACGAATCAGACGAAAGGCAGAGAACCTCTTGGCCAGATTTCTGCTTGGCCTGAAGCAATATTATCCCGAGAGATCATCGGAGCGCCTGCTCCTGAAAGCAGGCTCCCTTTGGCTCTCTGCCCGCGTCAGGCCTCTCCGCGCCGCGATCCAACACTCGGGTGCCCCTCTTGTTATTGCCTTTGGTTGGCAGGCGAATATCCTTGCCATCCTTGCCTGCAGAAAACTTGGCTGTAAGGTCGTCATCTCAGAACGCAACGATGTCGCCTTGCAGCGTCTGGAGTATCCCTGGGAGGACTTGCGCTGTGGCCTCTACCAGTACGCGGATGTAGTTACCGCGAACACCCGTGGGGCGCTAAAAACCATGCAGGCTTACGTCCCTGAGGAAAAGCTGGCCTTTATCCCTAATCCTGCGGTTCACCATGAAGCCGGGGATGATACTCCGCACCCATCGTCTTTCGAAGCAGCGGTAATATTGACAGTTGCAAATCTGGAGCGACGTAAAGCACACGACATCCTGCTGGAAGCTTTCGCCAGGCTGTCTCCGAAGTTATCAAACTGGCGCCTGGCCATTGTCGGAGGGGGAGAAGAAGAAATCACTTTGCGCAAGCAAGCGAAGGCCTTGGGCATCGCCGAGCGTTTAGATTGGTATGGTCAGGTTGCTAATCCGGTTGTGTTTTACCGCAAGGCAAGTATTTTTGTTCTGCCCTCACGGTACGAAGGCCTGCCCAATGCCCTGATGGAAGCCATGAGCTATGGGTTGCCTGCGATTGTCAGCAACGCCTCGTCGGGTCCGCTGGAACTGATCAAAGACGGCGAGACCGGTTTGGTTGTTCCAGTAGGCGATCCATTTGCACTGGCTGACGCCATTGCATTGCTGGGAAACGCCAGCACCTTGCGTAAACGCCTCGGCGATGCTGGTCGCAAGCGCGTTTCGGAGTACGATCTGTCAAGAGTCATGTCGCTGTGGGAGCGGATCATTGCCACCGGTCATTCAGCGAATCTGCAAGATGCCGCGAGCACGAATACACTGTAGCGGCTCAAAGAAGAAAGCGAGGCGCCGATTGAGAGGATCTCTGATAACCGTCATCATGCCTTTAAAATATTACTATGATGAATTTTTGCAGAAGTCTATCCAGTCGATCATTCAACAAAGCTGTCCTCATTGGAATCTCTCAATTGTTGTGGAAAAGACCGACTTCGCCAAATTTCAAGAACTCTTGGAAAAAGAACTGAACGATCCACGAATCGATATAATTATCAATCAGGGAGCGGAATTTCCTGGCGCAATCAATACTGGAATGAGGGATGCCAAAACAGATTTTGTTGGTATCTTGTTGGCTGATGATATGTGGTCAAGGGACGCAGTAACAGTATTGCATGACTATATAACAAAGAACCCGCAAGTTGATTTTTTTCATTCTTCGAGAATTGTCATAGACGAAGACGATACTCCAATCAGTTCGATTTACTACAGTAAGCAGAATTTCAGTCTCAGTGATTTTAGGTGGGGTTCACCGGTTAAACATCTTCTTTGTTGGAGAAAAGACAAGGGCCTAATGATAGGAGGTATTGATGAAACCATACTAAAAGCACAAGACGATTATGATTTTCCATGGACCATGGCAGAGAATGGTGCAACTTTCAAAGCAGTGAGAGAATGCCTTTATTACTATAGAAATCATTGCGAATGTCACAGACTGACGAGTCATCGGCCCTTGAGTGTTGCCAAGCGAGGAATAAGAGGGATTCTCAAGAAACATGGCATTGGCTTTTTAAGTAGAATATTCATAGTTGAAAAAATGAGTAGGTGTGGATCACTTGGGAACCAATCTATATACAGAAATATCCTAGATCGATGGATAAAAGAGAAATTGGGTTACAATGCTAAAAAAGATTGGAAACAACAAATTTACAGGTAGGAAGATAGTAGTTCTCACTGAGAGGCACAATTATCGATGGCACGCATTGTTACTGTCTACAGAATGTGGCACCGGCGATTCAAATTGGTGGACATGTCCTATATCCGCTGGCTTAAAATCTCTGAAGAACTCGCTCACTTGGGGCACCAGGTCGACATCGCGACCAACGAACCGCGCTGGCTCGTGCGGCGCGCGCCGCTGGTCATGGCCCCAAACCTCCGCCGTGTACCTCTCTCAAGAGTGCGTTGGGAAGACTATGATGTGGTAAAGACCCTGTTCGACAAAGGCTTTGAAGCGTTGGAGCATCGTGGCGGTGACAGACACCCATTTATCATCTCCAAGCTCGGATCAGTGGTGGGCCCTCAGGATATGAAGGGCATCTACTTTTACGGCGAACATCGCAAGCGACTGTATGCCGTGCAAGAGCGCATCCAGCAACGCAGCCATTTTGTCACCGTGTTGAGCGAGGCCGCTCGGCAATTGTGGAGTGACTGTTTTGGACCTTCTGAGCATGTACTGCTCGTCCCGGGTGCGGCGGATCGCGAGATACCGCCACCAGGGCGTGATCCCTATCCCCCCGACGGCAAACTTCGGTGTGTGTTCGCCGGAACTATCTATAACCAGAAGTCCCAGCCCGAGGCCAACCACACCTTGGTCGACAAGTTGAACCTGATCGGCGCGAAGCTCGGTGCCCGTGGTGCGCGCCTTTACATGTTTGGTGTCGGCGATGTTCGTCGCCTCAACAGCACGCACGTCACCTATCTTGGCTGGATGCCGTATCTCAGCACCTGGGATTACTTCTACCACGCTGACGTTGGCATCGTGGTATCGGCTGGCCCCTTCATGCATAACAACGAGAGCAGCAAGATCTATCACTATCTGCGGGCCGGATTGCCGGTGGTTAGCGAATCGGGCTTTCCCAACGACTATGTCGTGCGCGAGTCGCGCTGTGGCAGTGTGGTGGAAAGCGGCGATATGAACTCATTGGCAGAAGCTGTTCTCGCGGCGGCACGCACGAACTGGGACAAAGCCTATGGCATGCGCTACATCCTGGAGAATCATACCTGGGCGCAGCGGGTTGCAGTCTACGACCGGTTACTGCGACGTGAGTTCCCCGAGGAGAAGGAGGCAATCGCCACCGCCGGGTTGTCCGCTAATACATAAATACTGACACAACTGACACGGAGGGGCTCGCGCCCTCGTTCTCTCGTTAAGACCATGTATGCGACTGACGTTCATTATCACTATTGATCCGGTTAAGGCGTCGGCGTTACTCGATATGTTGCTCCACTCGCTGAACCTGCAAACGCGAGGCAACTTCGACGTAGTTTTCTACAACCAGACGCTCCTCGACGAGTCGGAGGTCTTCGCCCGGTTACGGGTGCGTCCTGAGTTCGCCTACCGGTTTTTCAGCATCGACCGTCAGCACTTTCTGGGCAACTTCCCGCTCTGGGATCTGTTCGCTTTTCACCGGCAATTGCTGGACTCCGACCTCTTGGGCGATTATTTCATGTCGCTGCACATGGAAGAGTTTTTCGACATCGACTATGTCGAAAATGTCACGAGAGTCTTGGAGGCGACCGGGTTCGATATTCTGCTCGGCAACCTCTGTCGATGTCAGGTCGACGGCACACTGCTTGCCGACATCCTAACGACAGTTACCGCGCGCGAGTTCGCAGATTACCTGAAAAGTCGCGGGCTGAAGCGAGCGAGACATTGGGTCTTTCAATCCCTCCCCGCGTCCCCCCTGGCGAAATTGAGCGTTCTGAAGCAGAACTGTTACAAGTTCGCCGATTTTGGATTCCGCACCCGGTTAGTCCCTACGCGCGAGGGGTACACAAAATTGCCCACCCATTACGAAGACCTGTACTTCATGAGCAAAGCGTTTGCCCGGAGGTATAACTGGTTTCTCCCTGGACGCCGCATGTACTTCGAGGATATCCAGCTCTGTGACATTACCGGAGTATGTGAATTGGGCCGGGAGCTTGACAAGCTTACCGATTTCCTCAACTACTTTAATCTCAGCAAAATCTACCATGTGAAACACCCGAAATTTTACTACCAACTTCAGGACCCGGAGTTCACCGAGTCCCTTCTGGCTCTGCAAACCAATGATCTCATATTGCAGACGCTGCAGCAGGCGATTAGGATGTATCGTGCTGGAAAAGTCTCCTTGGAAGAAGCGTTACAGTACACCCGCCGGAATACCGCAGGGACGGGGACGCAAAATTTGAACTACAAGTACCATATGCAGGTAATCGAGGAAGTCCAAACTTCGATTTCCGACTTTGGCCGGCATGCGGTCTAGCACCAGCAACGACTCATGACAGAAAAGGCTCATCATGAAACGCATCCTTCACGTCGTTGGAACCCGCCCTAATTTCATGAAGATTGGGCCGATCATGCTCGACATGGCGAAATACCCGGACGAGTTCAGCCAGACATTGGTGCACACCGGGCAACATTACGATACCGCCATGTCTGAAGTGTTCTTCGAAGAATTGGAATTGCCTTTTCCTGAGGTGAATCTAGAAGTTGGTTCCGGAAGCCATGCTCAACAGACAGCGCAGGTGATGCTCCGCTTCGAGCCGGTAGTGTTGAAGTATGATCCCGACTGGGTCATTGTGGTGGGGGACGTTAACTCAACCCTTGCATCTACCCTGGTTTGCAGCAAATTAGGTATCAAAGTTGTCCATGTGGAGGCGGGCTTACGATCGTTTGACCAGTCAATGCCGGAGGAAATCAACAGAATCCTGATCGACCATGTTGCTGACTTGCTTTTTACGAGTGAGCCCAGCGGCAATGACAACCTGAGACGCGAAGGGATTCCCGCCGGAAAGATTCATTTTGTCGGCAATGTGATGATCGACACTCTGGTTCGCTTGTTCCCCAAGGCTCAAACGCGCTGGCATGAATTGCAGGAACAATTCAATCTTTCTCGCTATGCACTGGTAACCCTCCATCGTCCCTCCAATGTAGATAACCCGGAGCGTCTTTCAGAGATTATCGGAGCTTTAAACGATCTTGGAAAATATGTTGCAGTGCTTTTTCCCATACACCCACGAACACACCAACGCCTTGACGAGAATCGCTTGCAGTACTCAAATAGTAACCTCCGTTCATTGCCACCTCTGAGCTATTTGGATTTCCTCGCCCTAGAAGCGCATGCTGAGTTTGTAATCACTGATTCCGGCGGCATCCAGGAAGAGACGAGTTTCCTCGGTGTTCCATGTCTGACGGTTCGTCCGAACACCGAGAGACCAGTTACCATAACAAACGGCACCAACCGGTTGGTTTCTGCAAAGCGATCTGATTTGCTTGCGAAGTCCTTGGCTATCCTGGAATGCCGGGACTTGATGAGGGTCGTCACCGACAACAGAATATTCAGCACTGGTATACCTTTAGAGCTATGGGACGGACACACGGCCGAGCGAATTGTGAAAGTCCTGCTCGACCGACCCGTCCATTGTTGACTCGTCCGAGGGTCGGTCACAAGGCCTGGCTTCCTCGTTTCTGCTGCGCCCTCTTTGTCTTCTTTCACAGCCAAGAAGCATTGAGTGCCGGGCAAGTGGTCCATCCCTGGCCGCTACCAACCAGATCAACGAGGAAATTGCATGCATCCTTCAGGCGTAATGACCGTGTTGCCTCCAGTTCTACAAGAATCGAACGACCAGGTCCTTGACCGCCTCCACAGAAGCGGCTACACAGAGATCTCTGTGAGCGTGTCCAAAAAGTCAAAGTGAGGGGCTACGTCGTAATTTCTGTATGAACCCCGGATTGTCATTCCCGCATGCTTTTAGCGGGAATCCAGATTCGTTTGATCCCTCGACCCCCGCCAGAAACGTGCGGGGGTGACGCTATGAACGGCTTTTTAGACACGATCTAAGACGATAGGCCAGAAGAAGAACCCGGTGGCCGCAGCGTATCTGAGGGTCAGTCCGCGAACCACGATTTGTGCTATAAGTTGGCCGGAGACTGCCGATTTGGTGATCTCATCCGTCCACTACCCTCATGAGTGGGAATGTCTCCAGAATCCCCGAATGGGAATGGCGATGAATAGACGATTGATCCATGCCCTGATTATTATTGTCGCTCTTTTCACCGGGTGGCGCATCTACACCCTCATGATCGTTCCCGCCGGCCCGTTCCGCTGGGACGAGGCTGCTCACGCCCTCCGGGGGTTGCTCATCGCCGAAGATCTTAGACAAGGATCCTGGCTTGGATTCCTCCTCGACACCTATCGACAGGTCTATTGGCCCCCTCTTCACTCCTGGCTCACCGGCCTGGCTTTTCTCGTCGCCGGATCGGGCATGGTGGTCGCGCGCACCTGCAGCCTTGTCGCGTACCTGCTGACCGTCCCTTTGCTTTACTTGGCCGCCCGATCCATGCGAAAAACAGGGCGCGAGCTCGCCGGCTTGACCGCGGTCATTCTCTTCCTGACCTCCCCGCCGCTCATCGATTTCGCCTCACAGTGTATGCTTGAAGCTCCCGGTCTCTTTGCCGTGAGTCTGACCATCCTCATCTATTTCAAGGTGTGCCGTGACGATGTCCCCGCCTGGAAACACCTCCTCCTTGGCCTGGGCATTGCCTTCGCCTACTTTGTCAAATCGAACTACGGCATCCTCCTGCTCCTCACGATCGTCATCACACTCCTCAGCGAGGCGAGGTTCCGCCCGCGCGCCCTGTTCACCCGCGCCAACTACTACATGGCCTTGCCTATGGTCGTCATCTTCTCCCTCTGGTTCGCCTACCCGAAGAAGCTCATCGCGACCTGGGAGGCCATGGTCAACGTGCCCTGCGGGGTGACGGAGCCATACGGCCTGGAAGGAGTGCTCTATTACCCTTACGCCTTCCACCATCTGTCCGGTTCAGTCTGGCTTTGCGCCTTGTTCCTGCTCTCGCTGCTGGTTGCCTACGCTTTTCGACGGCACAGGAACGTGAGATTCCTGCTCGTTCTCGTGATCCTCCAGATGGTCATGGGCGAACTCCACCACGACAAAGTGGAGCGACACATCTTCCCCATACTGCCTGCCCTGTTCCTGCTGGCAGGCTATGCTGCGGCCGAAGGATGGACCCGGCTGCAAGAGATGGGCAATGGGCTTAGGTCGTCTTTGGCTTACGTGGCAGGGGGAGTGCTCCTCCTCCACGCGGTCAGTCTCGGGGCCGCCTCGATGCGTCCTTACCTGAAGGATCAAGGGAAAGAGGCCGGCGAATACATCGCCACGGTGGTCAGGAACGCGGCTCCCGCCTTTCTCCTGGGGACGATGGATCCCTTCAATCCCCCTCCCCCTCTCATTGATTGGCAGCTCATCACCCGGGAGGGGCTCATGACGATCCACCAAGCCGGCTCCTTGAGCCAGATCGAGGAAGAGAGAAGGCTTGCGTCAACCCTGGAACACTCCGGGGTACCAGCCTGGTTCATAAATGCCATTGTGCCGGTGCTCACGCGAGCTGACCGGTCATCAAGGATCCGAACACTCTATCTGGGCCTTCCCCCAAACGCGTCGTATTCCTTGAGCCAAGAGGATCTCGGCCGCTTTTTGCAACAAACGATCGAGGGCAACCCCTGCTGCAGTCTCGTGGTTGTCACCTCACTTTCCGACAAGAAGCGCTATCCCCTGGCGGACGTCGCCCTCACTTTGCAGAAAGCCGGCATGCGTCCACTGTCGACCAAGCTTTTCCATGAGGCGGGCATGCGCGTCGACGTGTATGACGTCCGGTCATGTTCTCCATCCTCTCTGAACTCTGTATCACCGGGCGATTTTAGGAGGCGCCATGAGGCACGAGTCGGCAATGATCCGGACCTCCGGATATGTGATGCTGCCCATCATTCCACCGGATACCACGACGCACCCTGATGATTCTTGTCATCAGTTGCCAAGAAACCGGCACGTAGATGTCTTGACAGCATCCGCGGCAAGTGGTACCCAGGGACTTCTCAAAAAGCGATTTCTTGCCACCCGGGAGTCGATATTTTCAGGCCCACCGGAGTAAATAAGAGACCTGCTTCCAGATAGAATGTCTGGTCAAGCGCCGAAATCGGGAAAGTGGCGTTCATCGTTGCCGGTCTACTCCACTGACAACCGGACTTCAGCACAGCTCTGCTGAAGTAGTCATCGCGTCGCCTCTTGCCTGCTGATCGCCGACACACGAATCAGGGACCACCCTAATCGATCATGAACATGCCTGAGGAAATCCGAGAGCAAATGGACCTTCCGCTCGTTTGCGCCGTGGTGGTGAACTGGAACGGAAGAGATTATCTGCTCCGCTGCCTGGAGTCCATGAGGAAGTTGCATTATCCGCCGGAGCGGTTGCAGATCCTGGTGGTGGACAATGCTTCACAGGATGGTTCTTTGCCGGTGGCGAGAGAGGCTTTCCCATCGGTTCTGGTTCTTCAGAACACGGTTAACCGCGGCTATTGCACTGCCGTGAATCAAGGCATCACTTGGGCTTTGGAACAAGGCGCGTCCTATGTCTGGGTGTGCAACAACGATATTCGCGTCGATCCTGGTTGTTTAACGCGCTTGGTGGAAAGCGGCGAGGCCCATCCAGAGGGTGGAGTGCTTGGACCCATGGTGTACTCCTATGATGAACCCGCTCACGTGACCAACGCGGGTTACCACATCAACTTTTGGATAGGCCAAATGCGCAGCCTCATCCCGGGCCGTGATATATTTGTTGAATCCGAATCCTGCCTTGAGGAAGTCATGACGGTGTTGGGTTGCGCCATCTTGATAAGGGCGAAGCCGTTTCACGAGGTGGGTCTATTCAACCCGGTGTATGATATGTACTTCGAGGAGACAGACTTTAATGTTCGGGTTCGCAGGAGGGGCCTCAAGGTTTTTCTCGTGAGGGACGCTGTGGTCTATCACCGTAATGCCGGCACCATGGATCGCCACCTCTTCCGCAGGGCCTGGCTATTGCTCCGTAATCTGTTTATTTTTGAGTGGCTCCACGCCTCCAGAGCACAGTTGTTCATCTTTGTTCCTTATTTTCTAATGATTCATCTCCCCGGTTTTCTTTTACGGGGCGGTCATTATGCTTTGCAGATGAAACTGCGCCAACTTAGAGAATCGAGCAAGGCAAAGATGCAGGAAAAAAACGATGCGGCCTGAAGACTCAAATTACAAGGTCAGCCTGCTCGGTGGTATGGCCAAAATCGTGCGTACCTTTTTGACTCGGCGAATCACAATGCACGTGGATCGGATCCCCTATGTTTTTACCCGGGTCCCGTACAGTAAGTTGATGAACTGGGCGCTGGTGGAGTCCGCAGTTCGCTTGCGACCTCTGCGCGCTTGGGGTATGCCAACTCATCTGCAACTGGAACCCGCCGGAATCTGTAATCTGAAGTGTGCACTTTGTCCGGTTACTGAAGGCATGAACCGTAGCGGGGGCATTCTGCCCGCGGGTCTCTTTCAAGAGTTGATCCGCGAAATCGGTAACCATTTGTTTCTCATCTTCTTGTGGGATTGGGGTGAGCCGTTCATGAACCCGCACCTTTGTGAGATGATCGAATCCGCAAAAGAGAAGCGCATCAAGGTGGTGGTCAGCACCAACGCTCACTTACTGGCAAACCCGGAACTCGCCGAGCGTCTGGTCCGCAGCGGGCTGGATACGCTCATCGTGGCCATCGACGGCATTTCGCAGCAGACCTATGAGCAGTACCGGGGCAAGGGTCGACTGGGGGAAGCTCTTGCAGGACTCAAGGCCGTTGTGCAGGCCAAACGGAAATCGGGCAGGCGTCATCCGTTGATCAACTTCAGATTCATCGCCATGCGGCATAACGAACACGAAATTCCTAAACTCAGCGATGTCGTTCGTGAAACCGGTGCGGACATGCTCACCATCAAGACGCTGAACACTTCTTCCAACGACACATATGGTGACCGTGCCATCCAATTAAGTGAGAGGGATGAGCTATTCCAGCCACAGGACACCAGGTATCGCAGATTTGCGGTTGCACCAGGGAACTCGGTACGCGTGCGGCGGGCATGGAATTCCTGCAAAAATCTGTGGAATGCGCCAGCCGTCCACTGGGACGGGACGGTTTGTCCGTGTACTTATGACTACGACGAGCGGTTCGTGCTGGGGAAATTGACGGAACGGCCTTTTGCCGAGATTTGGAACGGTCCGGCTTATCGGAAAATGAGGAAGGATTTCAAACAACAGTGCATTCACTTCTGCCGTGATTGCAGTTACGCGTTCGCGGGTGGGAATTGCTGGAATGAAACCGTTAAAGACGCATTCTTTTTCAACCCCGACGCCATCGCCGTCTGAAGAAGCGCTCCAGGCTCCGAACTTGCCTGCACTCACCGTGCTGATCGCTTCTTTCAACAGCAAAGCCACCATTGAGAAGTGCCTGTCGTCCCTGCTCGCACAGAAGACCACACAGCCATTTGAAGTCATCGTGGCAGACAGCTCCGATGACGATCTCCCGGCGATGGTCGCTGAACACTTTCCCCAGATCCGGTTGGTACGGCTCCAGGGTCGGCATTATGCGGGCAGCGCCCGAAATGCNGCTCTGGCCTTCGCCGGGGGACCCATAGTTGCACTGGTTGACACCGATTGCACGGTGCCGGCCGATTGGGTTGAACGCGTACTGACAGCGCACCGAGACAGTCCGAGCTTGGCTATCGGGGGCGCGATTGACAACTCAGCGCGGTCGAGCATGATCGGTTGGGCCTCGTATTTCTGTGAGTTCAGCCGCTGGATGCCCTGCGGCCGGCTGCGCTTGATGAGGGACGTGGCGGGAACCTCAATGAGCTACAAGCGGGAAGTCTTTGAGCGATATGGTAGGTTCATCGAAGGGACCTACTGCTCCGACACTGAGTTTCACTGGCGCCTCGCCCGAAATGGACAGGCCGTCCTGTTTGATCCCTCAATTTTGGTGGAACACGCCAGCATTGAGTCGCTTCCGCGTTATCTGGCGCACGAATTCGCTCACGGGCGGTTTTTTGCGCGGGTGCGAGGCCGGTTCACGGGATTTTCTCGGCTTCGAAAAGTACTTTATAGCCTGTCGTCACCCTTCATATTTCTTATGGTGCTGGCTCGGACAGCTCGCAATGTTCTCGCCTGCCGAGCATATCGGTTGTTCCTGTGGAAGGCCTTTCCCGCCCTGACGCTCGGTATTGCCTGCTGGTGCGCCGGAGAAGCTGTGGGCTATGTCGATGGTCTCAGGCGAAGCCACGTACCTTTGGAGAGGACGGACGAGAATGGCAAGCGCATATCAGAAAATGAAACTCTTGCAGGGTCTCCTGACGGGTGAGTATGCCCATACCGGGCCATTTCATTTCGCTGTGGGCCTCACCTCGCGCTGCAATCTCCGGTGTGTCGGGTGCCGCTACCATTCTGTCTCTGCACAACGCGGGAAGATGAACGATGAAACGTTGACTGACAGCTACCTGCCATATGAAACGATAGAGATGCTCTGTCTCGACCTTCGCAGGCTACGATGTTCCACATTGTTTCTTATGGGGGAAGGCGAGCCCCTCCTGCATCCACGCATCCTCGATATCGTGTCTCTGGTCAAAGGAATGGGATTTCACGCCACCGTTATTACCAACGGGACCCTGCTCACTGAAGAGATGGCTGAGGGCTTCATAGAACGAGGCCTTGATTGTCTTCAGGTGAGCCTTTGGGCAAGCTCTGCCGCAGAATACGAGAAACAGTATTCGGGAAGCCAGGGGAACAATTATTACAGAGTTGTCGATGGGCTCGAGCGCACTGCGGCTTTCAAGAAACAGCACAGGAAAACCAGTCCCACCGTTGTTCTCCATCACGTGATCAATCGTCACAACTTTGAGAACCTCCATCAAATAGTGAAACTGGCTGCATCTACGAATTGCAATGCCCTGTCGCTGTCGCCGTTTCTTACGGCGGGCGGAGGCTTGGACGAGTATGCCGTCCCGGGAGAGGAAGAGGAGGGACTGCGGTTTTCCCTGCTCAGGTTAAAGCAGACCTTGGGTGCACACGGTCTGCACCACAACATCGAGCGCACTCTGTTGCGTTACCGCGTTCGCAGGGAGAAAGGATGGAGCGTGCCGTGTTACGCAGGATGGTATCACGCTCGCATAAACTCGGACGGCACGGTACAGCCGTGCGGCTTCTGTAATGTGCCCTGTGGAAACGTTAAGCAAAAGAGTTTCATTGAGATATGGAATGACC
>JGI20214J51650_10001590_pt1 | contig 14435 bp, 10 predicted proteins | sample WetSurMetagenome_FD_51650 | JGI IMG/M metagenome (IMG submission 51650) | reverse complement strand
CGATTTCTCTGGACCCCGGTTTTCACCGGGGTGACGGCTTATTACCAAACCCTCAACTTGGCCGCTAATATAACAATTCCTCTTTGAAAAAAAAGAACCAANTCTTCCGGCCCCATCCGGAAGACTTGGTTCTCCGACTTGCTGCANCCTCTCAGGCGAACATTTTCTTTTCCTTCAGGTATTCTTCTTTGACCGCTGTGAGAAAAACCACGACCGGTCGGAAAGCAAGATGAGCCCATTTTGCAAAAGGCACTTCAAGGACCAGCATGGGCACCGCAATCATGAGGTGGACCACGTATAGGACATACGTCGGCATGGGCCAGTCCAGGAGCCTCGTGAAGTGAATGAGAATTCCCGTTAACGTCGTGAGTTCCAGCAGGATGAGGAACATCCAGTCTGTGCCGTGAGAATTTTTATACGGTGCTTTGATCTTTTTCAGNCGACCGATGATGGCGTAGGTCGTTGCGTAAAGAAGAGCGGCCGTGGAATAGTATCCCAAGAGGCGCACGGGATGCCAGATCGCATAGTCACCCACGAGGTCTCTCTGGAACATGAGAGGTTTCCATGAAAGACCGATCACATGAATGCCTCCTGCAAGAAAAACCACCACCAGGAGAAAGACCGTACTGTAGCCTGTCATGATGAGAAGATGGATGATCCACTGCATTCTGTCCGTGCACTGCCCGAGTCGCTTCTGGGTAATGAAGTGGATCAGGAGTTCCTTTCCCTTGGCAAGGTACAGCGCAGGCGGAATCTTGAACAGCAAGTCCCCCATCACGAACCAGGCGCAGCGGGCCGTGTTGCTCAGCAGGAAAAACGTCAGGATCACGGCCATGACCAGGTCTGCAATCTCGATGGCCGGTGCAGGCCAGACCGTGTTCAGAAAAGCGTGCTCCATGTTCGGATTGCTTGCGCGGAAAAGGATCAGGGCAAGCCCTACCAGGATCCCCACGATCGCCACGGCCATGATTTCAAAACTCTCGGACGTGTAGAACTTCCTGGAAAACCCGGTCCAGTCGTACTTGGAGGTGAGCCAGCGNCGCATGACCATCATGGTCTCTCCGGGGTCCGCNCCCCTGGGGCACGTGGTCGAACAATCCCCGCAATAGTAGCAAAGCCAGGGCTCAGGGCTTTTCATGATTTTTTCCGTGAGCCCCATCTGAATGTACTTGTGAAATCTCCTGGGGAAGGAATTGTCTGCTGTGGAGAGCGGGCAAACGGCCGTGCAATTCCCGCAGTGAAAGCACTTCTTGGCATCCTTCAGGCCAAAATGCTCCAGATCCTTCATCAGGCTCGGATCAACCTTGACACTCATCTTCTTTCTACCTCCATGGCCCTCGTATTACCAACCCTTGAAAGGATTGGGGCCGATCTCCTGCAACTTCTCCGCAAATTCGTTGAGCAGAGCAGGAAGTTTCTCATAGTCGATGATGGAGACATTCTCGAAACGCACCCGGTCCGATTCCAAAGCCAGGCGGTTCAGGGTCTCCGACACCTTGCTCAGCCGTATGCTGGAAAGCTCGCTTCCCTTGATAAAGTGGCACTGGTAGTCGTCTCCGTGCTTGCACCCCAGGAGCAGGATGCCGTCAATACCTTTGGAAAGCGAATCGGCAATCCACACCAGGTTCATGGACCCGAGGCAGCGCAAGGGAATCACCCTGTACCAGGGTGGGTACTTCATCCGGCGCAGCCCCGCCATGTCCAGGGCAGGATAGGCATCGTTTTCACAGGCAAGGACGACGATGCGCGGCTTTTCGTCTTCCTCTGCCGGCACCTCGATGGCCTTGACCATGTTGCCGATCATCGCTACGGAGTAATTTTTGAAAGAGATGATTCTTTCCGGGCAGGCACCCATGCATACGCCGCACCTGCGGCACCGGGTCGGCTGCGGAAGGGGATTGGCTTTTTCATCCTCGTTGATGGCGCCGAAGGGGCACTCCACGGTGCACCGCTTGCACTGGGTGCAGCGCTGCATGGCGAACTCGGGGAAAGTCAGGTCTCCGGCCCGCGGATGCACGGCGGCCCCTCGGGAGGTAAGTTCAATGCACTGAATCGCTTTCATTGCGGCACCCGCCCCATCCTCCTTGGTCGAACCGATGCCCATGGGTCTGTGGCTGCAACCGGCTGCGTAGATCCCGGTCCTCCGCGTTTCATAGGGGAAGCAGATGAAATGGGAATCCGGAAAATCGTACTTCAGCGCAGGAACCTCAGGTCCCTGCCGGTAGTCCAGGTTCAGAATCTCCGAGCGCCGGATGAGGTCCGGAGGGACCAAGAGTTCCTCTTCCTTCTTGTCTTCCTTTTTCTCCTCCTGCGGCTTCGCCTCTTTGCTGATGTCCGGCCCAAAAGCCGTCACCGGCACCATGCCGGTGGCCAGGACCACCAGATCCAGTCCATCCAGCGAAACGGTTTCGCCCAGAAGCTCGTCCAAAGCCTCCACCGTCACCTTTCCGCCGTCCACTTTGACTTCCGGCGACTGGCAACGGATGAAGATGACCCCCTCCTCCTGGGCTTTGCGGTAGAGATCCTCTGCCTGGCCCGGAGTGCGCATCTCCTTGAAAACGACGTACACGTCGGCCTTGGGGTTGTCCGCCTTGATCTTCAGGGCTTGTTTCAGGGAGGTGTTGCAGCACACGGTCGAGCAATAGGGCAGATACTGAGGGTCACGGCTTCCGGCGCACTGCAGGAACGCTGCTTTCGAAACCGCCTGCCCGTCGCTTGGCCGGGTGGCCTTGCCTTTGAGGTATTTCTCTTCGAACATCGCGTTGGTAATGACATTGGGGGAAGCGCCGAATCCGAGCTTTTTGTCGAGATTGCTCGGGTCATAGGGCTGCCATCCGGCAGCGAGTACGATGGCCCCTATTTGTTCCTGGGCCGTTGTCCCGTTCTGTTTGATCGAGACCTCGAACACTCCCGGGCCTCCCACGGTCTTCTCCACCCTGGCTCCGGTGTAGACCTTGATCTTGGGGCTTGACGTCACTTCCTTGATGAGCTCGTTCAGGGGGTTGTCCACAAGAGCCTTGTAAGGGAAGGTGGCGATCTGCCCCACCTTTTTCTGAAAGCCGCCGAGCTCCGCTTCTTTTTCAACGAGAACCACNGGGTAACCGGCCTTGGACGCTTCCACGGCAGAGGTCATCCCTGCAAGGCCCCCTCCTACCACGAGAATGGTCCTGGAAATCTCCTTTTCCGGCTTGTAGGGAACAGGCAATTCCATGGCGGCCACTTTCGCCGCGCTCATGCGGAGATAGTCCGCGGCCATCATCTGGGTGTTCTCGTCTCCGGCCGGCTGGGACCAGGCCACCTGCTCACGGAGGTTGACACGGTCCACGATGCAGTTTTCGAAATTGAAGACGTCGTACATGACCCTGGGCGAGCAGGCCGCAATGATGAGCGCGTTCGCCCCTTCTTTTTCCATGTCCGCCTTAATCAGGGCTGCACCCTCCTGGCTGCACAGGTTGGCGTGAGTCCGGCAGATCGGAACTTTGAGATCGCCTGTGGTCAGAGCGACCAATTCATCTATGTTTAAGGCATCACCGATGCCGCATCCTGAGCAAATGTAAGCTGCAATCTTCTTGTCCATTGAGCATTACCTCCTCGCGATGGATTGAATGGCTTTGAGGGCTGCGGCGGTGCCGTCCTGAACCGCTTCGACAACACCGGTCGGTGTCCGAGTGCACCCGGCAGCGTAAATGCCGGGCTTGGCGGCCTGCCCGGCTACGAACCCGTAATCATCATAGGGGACCTGAACAGGAAGCTTGATCTCGGAGGTGTTAGGCTGCATGCCCGTGGCGAGCACCACCAGGTCCACGGTCACTTCCTGCAAGGATTCCGCCGTCGTGTCTTCCACCCTCAGGACCANTTTCTTTCCTGCTCCGTCCGCAGTGATCTTCGCCACCTTGCCTTTGAAGAAGTGGATGTTGGGATCNNNCTTGACCTTCACGTAGAAGTCCTCGAGACGATCCGTGGCGCGGATATCGATGTAGAAAATGTAAATTTTCGCCTCCGGATACTGCTCGCGCACATAAGTCGCCTCTTTCATGGAGGCCAGGCAGCAGATCCCGGAGCAGAAAGGCAGGTGATTCTGGTCTCTGGATCCCGCGCACTGCACAAAGGCCACGCTCTGAGGAGGTTGGCCGTCCGAGGGCCGGACAATTTTCCCTTGTGTGGGGCCTGTCCAGGCCGCCAGGCGCTCCATCATCACGTTGGTGATCACATCCGGATACTGGCCGAAACCGTAGGTTTCGAGCTTCTTGGCGTCGTAGGGCTTCCACCCGCTGGCCCACACAATGGAACCGACCTTGAGAGTCACGGTCTTGGCGGCCATGTCCAGTTCAATGGCGCCGTAAGGGCAGGCCTCTTTCACTTTCTGGGCTTCCCCGCTTTTCACCAGAGCCGGGTCCAGGACATAGCGCATGGGGAAGGCCATGTCATGAGGGAGGTAGGCCGCCTTGCGTTTGCTCATCCCGTAATTGAACGCATCCTCCACTTCCATGGAACACGCTTCGGCGCATTTGCCGCAGCCCGTGCATTTCTCGTTCACGTACCGGGGGTTCAGCCTGATCGCCACGTCGAAATTCCCTTCGGATCCGGAGATCGACTCCACTTCCGCCAGGGTGAAGAAGCGAATCCTCGAATTGTTTTTGATCCTCCGGAAGTTGATCTCCAGCCCGCAAAGGGGCGGACACAGTTTGGGGAAGTAGTTGTGGAGTTGTGCCACTCTTCCTCCAAGGTAGGGATTTCTCTCCACCACGCAGGTGTCATAGCCCGCTTCCGCTGCTTCGATTGCGGCCGTCATACCGCTCATGCCGCCACCGACCACCAGGATGCTTTGGGTGTCTGTGCTTGCCATGCTTGTCCTCCTAGGATGATGTAATCAAAAAACTCCTTCCCTTACGACTCCGAAGGAGCTTCCTTTCTGCCGTCGATAATGTTCATTGAGACAGGATAGGTATCCCGGCAGGGATACCCGGTCGGGTTGGCCTTATATACTTGCGGAAGAGAAAAAAATCCAGATTAAAGTTGATAGCTTCGCAAAAAGTCCCAAAAGCCCTTTTTCCGTCATTCCGGTCCTTCGACTCCGCTCAGGATAAACTCCAGCCGGAATCCAGTGCTCCCAAATGGTTATGGTTTTTCTGGACCCCGGTTTTCACCGGGGTGACGATTTCTTACGAAGTCATCAAAATTACAGGACCGTGTATTTCGGACCTCCTCCTCCTTCTGGCGGAACCCAGTTAATGTTCTCGTACGGATCTTTCACATCGCACGTCTTGCAATGGACGCAGTTCGAGAAATTGAGCTTCATCCGGCGCTGCCCTGTTTTCTCGTCCACTTCCATTTCATATACATGGGCCGGGCAGAATCGCACGCAGGGGTTCTGGAATTCCTTGGTGCACCGGTTGTAGCAGATCTCCAGGTCCGGGATCTTCAAATGCGGCGGCTGCTTCTCCTCGTGTGTTGTTCCGGAGTAATAGACGTCCGTCTCCTTGTCAAAGGTGAGCTTTCCGTCGTACTTGATATCTCCCTTTTCCGCCTCTGTGAGCGTCTCCTTGCCGTAAAGGGCGGCGACCGTCTTCAAATGGGTGTAGTCCGGCGTGGCCTCGAGTCGAGACTTGAGGATCCTCCCGCCCAGGACGAACTGCAACCCCGCTTTCACGAGGGCGACCCACAACCCCTTCTGAAAAGCCTGATGGAAATTGCGGGACAGGTAAAGCTCGCGGCCCACGGAGCTCTCGAGGAGGGCCTGCGGGTAAGGTTCAAACGCCTTCTCCGAAAAATCATCCTTCACCATGGAGGCGAAGATCGTCTCCGCAGCGAGCATGCCTGATTTCATAGCCGCATGAATGCCTTTGAGCTTCATGCTGATAAAAAGGCTGGCACAGTCTCCTATGAGAAGCCCGCCGGGGAAAGTGAGCTTGGGCACGGAAAAGTACCCTCCCACAGGCGCTGTCTTGGCTCCGTATTGGATCATCTTTCCGTCCTTGAGCAGACCGGCGATGTAAGGATGTTGTTTGAGCCTCTGGAACTCCCGGTGAGGATCCATAAAGGGATCCGCATATTCAAGCCCTGTGAGGAGACCGATGGACAGCTTGTTGTCCTTCATACCGTAGATGAATCCGCCGCCGTAGGTGTTGCTTTTGAGGGGGTAGCCCATGGTGTGGATGACATCCCCGGGCTGGATTCGGCCTTCCGGCACTTCCCACGCTTCCTTAACCCCCACGACATAACCCTGGGGGTTCTTTCCTTCATCCAGCTTGAATTTCTTGATCAACGTCTTGGTCAAGCTTCCCCTGGATCCTTCGCCAAAAACCGTCACCTTGGCATGAAGGTCGATTCCCGGCTCGAAATTGGACTTCTTGCTTCCATCCGCGTCAATTCCCTTGTCACCGGTCCTGACCCCTATCACCTTGTCGTTCTCATAGAGCACCTCAGTGCCGGAAAATCCCGGAAACATGTAAACTCCGGCCTCTTCCACCAGTTTGCCGAGCCACTCGGTCAACCGGGACAGGGACACCACATAGTGCCCGTGGTTGTTCAGGGGCGGAGGGGTAATGGGGGCTTTGATGCGCCCTCCTTTGGTCAGCANGCATACCTGCTCGCTCTTNACTTCACCNTCNAGGGGAGCTCCTTTTTCGATGAAATCCGGAACCAGCTCCTTTAAGGCCACAGGATTCATGACAGCGCCGGAGATGCCGTGGGCTCCAACAAAAGCGCCCTTCTCGACAACGGCGATCATCACCTCTTCCATTTTCTTGCCCTGGCCCCCTGCATCCACCTTTTCGTTGTGCTGACGAATCAGATTGGACAGATGGAGTGCCCCACTCAAGGAGGCTACACCCCCGCCTACGAAGAGGACGTCCACATTCATGATTTCTCGTTCTTCCACGGTTGCTCCCTCCATTTCTGCGTCCAGCGACCCTCTCAACCCGGAATCCGATCAAGGGGGTTGGCTGATGATTGGCAATTCGACTGATTTCTATAGCACAAAAAAGAAGAAGTGCAAGCCAAAAGTAAGACAGCAAAGAGCGTAGAGCGAAGAGCATAGAGCTTAGAGCAGAGAGCAAACAGCAGGCGGGGGCCCCCGGGGTGGTCTCTGGAGAGTCCCAACCAGGGTTCCTCGGGGGCTGATTCCCATCCACGTAGTTCGCAAACTCCAGCCCCGAAGGAGCTCCAAAGGAGACTCTCTGCTACGATCGTGATGTCTTTGGACAACAACCGGCTTCTATTATAAACCCGGGGGCGCTTGCGGAGAGAAAAGAAATGTTGGGACTCGGAAGAGAGTACCCCGGGGGCAACCCGACTGCGGAAAGTAGAGCAGCCGGCGTGATCTCTGGAGAATGAGGGACAAAGGGACAGAGGCACAAAGGCACAAAGCAGAAAAATCGTTGTATCCCTTTGTCCCTTTGTGCCTTTGCACCTCTGTGCCTTCATCGCCGAGGCAAGAAAGCCATCTAAAGGTTGCACCTTCTTTTCCCCTTCTGTATCGGAGACAACCCCCAAAAAAAAGCCCCGGCTGCAAAAGAGCAGCCGAGGCTTTCGTTAAACAAGGACTAAAGTGAATCCTTATACACCGGGCATGGTCCAGATGTCTTTCTTCATCATCTTCCACTGACCGGTCTTGCTATCATACTGGCAGTTCACAAAGCACTTCCAGTTCTTATCGTCCATCTTCGGCTTGTCAGCCCTGAAGTAGTAGCCGGGCCAACGGGTTTCCTCTCTGAAAAGGATGCTGCGAATGTGAGCCTCAGCCTGATAGACCCTCTGGTTGTTTTCCCAAACCCTCATGAGCTCATGATGGTTGCGGGCGGCCATTTTGGCCGAGTCCTCTTTCAGAAGAGCCATCAGTTCGATACCTCTCTCGCAGAGAGCCTTGCTGGTCTTGAAACCGGAGATCACGCCGCCGGCATATTCATCCATAATCTTCTGCAGCCTGTGGAGGAACTGCCTGGGCACCATGTAGTTCGTGTTGATTTCCGGATCGGTCGTCTCCTTGCTGTGCTTCTCCCAAAGATCCAGAGGAAGGAGGATCTTCGCCTTCAGTTTCTCCACCTCAGCCATGTCGACCTTGGGCTCTTTGCCTTTTTCGACGATGTACTTGATGGCGGCTTTGCCGGCGATCCTTCCCTCGGCATGGGAACCGGAGGAGAACTTGTGGCTGGAGGCACCAGAGCCATCGCCCACTGCAAACAGCGCTTCGGCGGTGGTCATGTTGGCGTAGCCCCATTTGTACGGAGTGGGCAGGTCTTCAGGACCGCTCACCCAGGCACCGGAGGCGCCGGAATGGGAGCCGATGAAGTAGGGCTCGCAAGCGGCGATCTCAGAGTGCTTCTCTTCGGGTTTAACGTTCTGTGCTGCCCAGAGGATGGCCTGGGAGATCGTCATGTCGAGGAAGTCTTCCCACGCTTCGCTTTCCAGTTCCTTCATCTTCTTCTTGAAGGCCTTGGGATCATCCTTGAACTGCGCAGCAATGTTCTTGATGGCCTCGTCCGTTTCCATGTAAAGCGGACCCAGGCCCTGCTCCGTGTCGAGCATGCCGAGATAGTTCCTCAGGTTGGCCGGAATCGGTTTGACCAGGCCGTAAGGTTTCCAGTTCTCCAGTTCCGCCTTTCGCACGACCATGTAATCGCCACCGGTTGCGCTGATGGCGCGGGACTTGAAGAGAAGGAACCAGGCGCCGACCGGGCCATAGGCGTCTTTGAACCGCACCGGGATGAACCGCACTTCCTGGCAGGTCATTTCCGCGCCGGCCTTGATCGTGAAATAGGCGCTGGAGCCTGAGTTGAACGGCGGATACCAGGATCGGCCGAAGCCTTCACCTACGGACCGCGGCCGGAACACGTGGACCGCACCGCCCATGCCGGCGATAACCGCTTTGGCCTTGAACACGTAGAACTTGTTTTCCCGCGTGCTGAAGCCGACTGCGCCGACACACTTGTTTCCGTCCATGAGAGGATCCACGATGAACACTCTCTCGAAGATCTCCCCGCCAGCGGCTGCGATCGCGTTCTTCGCTGCCTCGGCGATGATGACCTTGTAGGACTCGCCGTTGATCATGAGCTGCCACCGGCCTTCATGGACGTACTTACCTGCCTCGTCCTTCCAGATCTTGAGTCCCCACTTCTCGAAGAGGTGGACTGTGGAATCCACGTGGCGGGCAATATTGTAAACCAGGTCTTCCCTGGAGATGCCCATGAGGTCGCTACGGACATAACGGATGTAATCCTCTGCCGTGTTTTCCCCATCCCTGATTCCTACATACTGGTTAATGGCCGAAAGACCCATGGCCACGGCACCGCTTCTGTCCACTGCCGCCTTGTCCACCAAGGTGACCTTGAGGCCTTTCTTCTTGGCCCAATAGGCCGCCTCTGTGGCGGCGCCGCAGGCTGAAAACCCCCCACCGCAGATCAGGAGGTCGGTATTGACAACAACAGTTTCCCAATTTGCCATATCTTCACCTCCCTTTCCTTACTTAGGCGTCGGGACTGCCTTAAGCCCCAAAGATGCAGGCTCAGTGGCAAGGGCCTGGCTGTTTAAATCATCATGGGTTCCAAAACCACCGAGCGGATCGGCCGCCCCTTCAGGAGTTGTCCTGGTGGGGAACTTGAACCGTTTAATGGAACCATCCCTAAACTTTACTGTCCACATAATGTCCTCAGATCCTCTGAGGGGTGTCGCACTGGCTCCCATGGGGATGAAATCCGCATAACCGCGAACGTCCATCGCCTGTTGGGGACAGATCTTGACACAGCACATTCACTCCCAGCACATTTGAGGATCGCGGTTCTCAGCCTTCATCCTCTCTTTGTCCAGGACCATCAGATCGTTGGGGCAGATGTACATGCATGCAGTTTTGTCCTGCCCCTTACAACCGTCGCACTTCTCGGTGATCACATAGCTTGGCATTATAACACCTCCTAAATTGACTCGTTCATTAATAAGCTGCTTCGGGTTTACGACAAAAAAACGTTTTCCTCTCACGCACCTCCTTTCGCTGATGTATTTTCTTAGTCAAAGCGGCTAAGTACACAAACAAGAAAACCGCCTTCTTTCGCAAAGAAAGCGGTCAACACTGAAGACGAACCTTTGCCTCGAACCACGGGAGACTGAAGAACCGGCTATCAATCAGGTCCTTACGCTCATAGGCATATCCATCCGGCAATAACAACGTCCGTCTCCGTTCCTTTTCGATCGGACCTTTTTCGAGGCCCGTCTCAAGCTTTTTTTATATATTGCTTTTGTGGATGAAACTGGCAGGTATGCAGTTCACCTTCAAGAAGCAACAAATTTATTTCTATTCCTTTTGAGGTGTCAAGAAAAAACGAACACGAAGGTCCATCTTCTTGGAGAAGGATCCCATCCACCTCAGGGCCGTCCCCCTTCCCCATGGCAAGGGGAAGGGGGACGAGCACCAAAGGAAACAGATTTACTATCTAAGACTTCTTGACGTCGCCCGTGGCAGCGCCATGCAACTTGATTTCCACTTTCTCCTCCAGGTTCTGGTAGTACTCCATGAGGACCTTTGCCACTTCGGGTCTCGAGAATTCCACGGGCAGCTGGCCGCCCTCAGACAGGGTCTTTCGAACCATGGTCCCCGAGAGGAGGAGTCTGTCGTTCTTGCCGTGAGGGCAGGTCTTCATGGAAGCCATGCCCCCGCACTTGTTGCACCAGAAGGTCCAGTCGATGTTCAAGTTCTGGCACTTCAAGGCTCCCTTGGGGATCTCGTCAAAGATCTTCTGCGCATCAAAGGGGCCGTAGTAATCCCCCACGCCCGCATGATCGCGTCCGATGATCATGTGGCTGCAGCCGTAGTTCTGGCGAAAGACGGCATGAAGCAGAGCTTCCCTTGGCCCGGCATAGCGCATTTCCATGGGATATCCTCCCTGGACCACGGTGCCCTTCACAAAATAGTTGTCCACCAGCACCTCGATGGCTTTGACGCGCACATCCGCCGGAATATCCCCTGCCTTCAGTTTTCCAACGAGCTGATGGATGTAAACGCCGTCCATGACCTCCACGGCAATTTTGGCAAGGAATTCATGGGAGCGATGCATGGGGTTACGGAGCTGAAGAGCTGCAATTCTCTTCCACCCGAGGTCTGAAAAGATCTTCCGTGATTCCGCAGGCCTCTGATAGAGACCCTTGAACTGCTCCGGATAATAGATCTCGCTCAAGACCTTGATCGGTCCGGCCAGATTGTATTTGGCCTGAGCCATGACTTTTTCAACGCCCGGATGCTCCTTGTCCACGGTCTTGAAAACGGCCTTGCACTCGTACTCTTTGTCGATCGTGTATTTTTCAGTCACGTTCATGGTGGCAACAGTCGTGCCGGTTTCTTCGTCATCCAGCGCAAGGTTGTCGCCTGCCTTGATGCTTTCGTCATTCGTGGAGACCGTGATCGGGATCGGCCAGAATGTGCCGTCGGCCATGATGTACTTGTCACAAACGCCTTTCCAGTCCGCCTTGGTCATGAAGCCGGTGAGCGGCGTAAAAGCGCCGATTCCCATCATGATGGCATCGGATGTTTCCCGGGTCGTGATGGTAATGTGTTTGAGAGTCTTCGCTCTTTTGGTTTCCGCCTCAAGCTCTTTCCCCGAGAGCAAGAGCGGCATGAGTTTTTCTTGTTTGCCATGGGGCGCAATCAGATCGGCCATAAATCATCCTCCTTTTGGTTTCGTTTTCTTCGCGTCAGATGCTGAGAGTTTCCGCGGGCCTGGAAGGCCCTGGACTTCCTTTACCTTGTTCATAGTGCTGGCGCAGTCCCGTCTTGAAGCGACGGATCAGCTTTGGCGGCTATTGTCTGTATTTTGGAGCTACTGAAATGAGGAAGCAAACATGCGCCTAAAACAAAGAGGTAATTTATTTCCAACTCTTGGTAAGTGTCAAGAAAAAAAGAACAGCTCACCCTGGTTTAGCGGCGTCTCATGAGGATATAAGCCCCCAGCTCAATGAGGCCCTGTTTCTCCGGTGAGTCTGGGAAAAGTCTCAGCAGTTCTCCCGCTCTTGCCACGTACTCCGACGCTTCCGATCGAACCCGCTCGATCCCCCCGTGGGTTCTGACCCGACGGATGAGACCCTCGTAATCCTGATCTTTCGCCTTCTGAGACTTGAAAAGCTCTGCCAGGCGCTCACCCTCACCCTTTTCAAGCTCTGAGACAAAATAGACCAGAGGCAGGGTGACCTTTCCCTCTTTGAGATCCTTTCCCACGGGCTTGCCAAACACCTCCTCTGAAGAGGTGTAATCCAGGAGGTCATCCACGAGCTGGAAGGCGATGCCTAGGTTCAGGCCAAATTCGCCGAGATGTCGCGTGGTCTTCTCATCGGCGCCGGCGACCATGGCTCCGGAGGAGCAGGCTGCGGCCATGAGCGCCGCGGTTTTGGCTGTGATGATTTCCATGTATTCCGCTTTGCTGATTTTCCAGTCGTGGGTGTGCCCCAGTTCCAGGAATTGTCCTTCCACCATACGTTTCAGCACATCGCTGAGCAGCCGGATCAGCTCCAGATTTTGGCATTCAACGGCAATGGCGGAAGCCGCCGAGTAAAGGAGATCTCCTCCAAGCACAGCCGCGGAGTTCCCCCACACTTGCCGTACAGAGGGTTTGCTCCTTCTGAGTTCAGCGTTGTCGAGAACATCATCGTGAAGCAGAGACGCCGCATGCACATATTCAAACAGAGTTGAGAGACGGTAAACATCTTTCCCCTGGTATCCGCAAAGGTGACAGGAAAGCACAAAGAGCAGCGGACGGATCCTCTTCCCCGCCCCCAGCAGGGCATAGCGAATGATGTCGCTGACAATCGGGACCCGGGCGCCAAGAGATTGGTTCAGGGTGTCGTCGATTTCTTTGAGTTGAGGGCCGAAGCGATCTAAGAAGTCATTCATCGCGCTCTGGAAAACTCTACTCCGTGTTGGCTGGATTTCTCTTCCGCTGCAGGCCTGTAATTCCCATCAGGCTAACGAAAAGCTCAGGTTCTTCCCTTGGACCCTGATTTAGCACGCTGTCTCCGCCAAAGCAAGAAAAGATCAGGCCGATTCTCCGACCAGATCATACGTTCTCGCTCCTGTGATCCTCACAGGCACGATCCGGCCGACCTCTTCAACGCCTTCACGAATGAGAACCTGTCCGTCCACTTCCGGGGCCATGAAGGCCGTCCTGCCTGCACGAACCCCCTCCACAAGCACAGGATAGATTTGACCGACTCTGCCCTTATTCTTGCTTCTCGATATCTTCGCCTGAAGACGCATGATTCGGTCCCGTCTCCGCTCTGCCACCGCCGTATCCACCGGGTTCCTCATGCGGTAGGCAGCGGTCCCCTTTTCCGGGCTGAAAACAAACGCTCCCAGGTGGTCGAACTCAGCATGTTTCACAAACCCCAGCAGCCGTTCAAAGGCAGTCTCCGTTTCCCCTGGGAATCCCACCATGACCGTTGTTCTGAGGTTAACCCGTTCATTCCTGGACCGTATCCTCTCAATGAGCTGCCACACCTTCGCTTCATCCATGCCCCTTCCCATGGCCTTGAGAACTTCAGGATCAACATGCTGGATAGGGATATCGAGGTAGGGGCACAGAGGGGATGGGGGCTCCATGAGTTCCAGGAGCCTGTCTGTGATCCTCTCGGGATGGCTGTACAAGATGCGGATCCAGGAAATCCCACGGACCTGGATCAGCTTCTCCACAAGGTCCTCCAGCTGATACCCTCCCCTGAGATCCCTTCCATACATCGTGGTGTCCTGGGCAATCAGGTTCACTTCCTGAACGCCGCGCTCGACCATTTGCACCGTTTCTTCGACCAGGGAGTCGGGGCTGCGGCTTCTGAAAGGGCCCCGCAACTGCGGGATGATGCAGAAGCTGCACCGGTGGGAGCACCCTTCCGCGATCTTGAGGTAAGCGCTGAAAGGAGGCGTCGACTGCACCCTTGGGGTCCGGTGGTCAGGAAGGAAGGTGGGTCTGTTGATGAGGAAGGGCAAACCTTTGCGCCTGTCTTCTTGGAGGAGTTCCGCGATTCGATGGATTTCCCCGGGACCGGCCCATCCGTCCACCTCGGGCATCTCCTTCCTCAGTTTGTAGCCGTAACGTTGCACAAAGCAGCCGACCACGAAGAGCTTCCGGAGTTGTCCCTTCCTCTTTCTTTCAGACACGTCGAGTACGGTGCGGATGGCTTCTTCAACCGCAGACTGGATGAATCCGCACGTGTTGATGATGGCGATGTCCGCTTCATCCAGTCCTGCCACGAGCGCATATTTTTTCTCTTTCAGCCATCCCAGGATGTGCTCGCTGTCTACCAGATTCTTCGCACACCCGAGGCTGATGACGCACACTTTCTCTTTTCTTTTCATTTCCTGAGAGGCCAATTTCCACAATTGTGATGATCTAACTGAAAGTGAGAAAACGTCCTTTCGTTTATGGTTCGATACCTCACCACGAACGGAAAATCAAATTGTTCGA
>JGI20214J51650_10001589_pt1 | contig 14439 bp, 13 predicted proteins | sample WetSurMetagenome_FD_51650 | JGI IMG/M metagenome (IMG submission 51650) | reverse complement strand
GCCGAGCCGATTGCGGTTGTGCTGGATCAGCGCGTTGGCGGCATCGAGGATGTTGCCGTGCGAGCGGTAATTCTGCTCCAGCTTGATGACGTTCTCGACATGGAAGTCGCGCAGCAGCTCCTGCATGTTGCCGACGTTGGCGCCGCGGAATGCGTAGATGGACTGATCGTCGTCGCCCACTGCAAAAATTGAAGATTGTCCTTCACGATCGCCTCCTCTCCCTCCCTCACCCCATGCCCTCTCCCGGGGGGAGAGGGAGTCTATTGAGGATTGAGGTGGGGGTTTGCGATACTCACCTGCACCCGCCAGCAACTTCAGCCAGCGGTATTGCAGCGGGTTGGTATCCTGGAACTCGTCCACCAGGATGTGCTTGAAGCGCTCCTGGTAATGTTCGCGCAACGAGGTGTTCCTCGACAGCAGCTCGTAGCAGCGCAGCAGCAATTCGGAGAAATCCACCACCCCCTCGCGCTGACATTGCGCGTCGTATTCGGCAAATACCTCCACCTTGCGCCGCGTGTAGGGATCGTAGGCTTCCACCTCGTGCGCGCGCAGTCCCTGCTCCTTGCTGCCGCTGATGAAGTTCTGCATTTCGCGCGGCGGGTACTTCTCGTCGTCTACGCCCATCGCCTTCATCAGACGCTTGATGGCAGAGAGCTGGTCGCCCGAATCCAGTATCTGGAACGTCTGCGGCAGGTTCGCCTCGCGGTGATGCGCTCGCAGCATGCGGTTGCACAGACCGTGGAAGGTGCCTATCCACATGCCGCGCGTGTTGATCGGCAGCATCGCCGAGAGCCGTGTCACCATCTCCTTCGCCGCCTTGTTGGTGAAGGTCACCGCGAGGATGCCGGACGGCGACACCTGCCCGGTACTGATCAGGTAGGCGATGCGCGTGGTCAGCACGCGCGTCTTGCCGCTGCCGGCCCCCGCCAGGATCAGCGCGGATTGGGCGGGAAGTTCGACGGCGGCACGTTGTTCGGGATTGAGACCGGAAAGCAGGGATGAATTCATGGGTGGATTATCCCACACGACTGCGCAATCCCTTCAGCTTCGATTTTTGTATTCCGTGTATTTTTTGGAACTTCCCCGGACTTGCTCTGCGGGGTATTTCTCGGCGTTCAGTGCCAGCTTTTTGTCTACCGCGGCGATCAGATCCAGCTGCAGCTTTTCGGCCAGGCTGATGAGGTAGATCTGGATATCCGCCAATTCCAGTTCGACCTCGGCGAGTTTCTCCGGTGACAGATCGCAGCTTTGCTTCTCGGTCAACCACTGAAAATGTTCCACCAACTCNGCCGCCTCCACGATCAGGGCCATGGACAGGTTCTTTGGTGTATGGAATTGATCCCAGTCGCGCTCGGCCACGAACTGGCGCACCTCTTTCCTGATTCGATCGAAATCGTTTCCAGCCATCATGACCCCATATCCGTTATTGATTGATCCATTGTGGCGCAGCAACCCGGGTAAATCAATTTCACAATTTTCTTTTCCCGGTAAAAAAACGGGGAAGCGTTTCCGCTTCCCCGTCCTGTTGCCTGCTTCTTCTTGTTGTTGCTTATTGCTTCTTCTTGTTCTGGATCATGTCGTGCATGATCGGTGCAAGAATGATCTCCATCGCGTGACTCATCTTGCCGCCGGGTGTCACCAGGGTATTGGCGCGGGACATGAACGAATTCGGGATCATGTTGAGCATGTAGGGGAAATCCACTCCCTTCGGATCGCGGAAGCGGATGACCACGAAGCTTTCGTCCGGTGTCGGGATGTCGCGCGCGATGAAAGGGTTGGAGGTGTCCACGGTCGCCACGCGCTGGAAGTTGATATGGGTGCGCGAGAACTGCGGTGTGATGTATTTGATGTAGTCGGGCATGCGGCGCAGGATGGTGTCCACGGTCGCTTCGGCGGAATAGCCGCGCTCGGCCTTGTCGCGGTGGATCTTCTGGATCCATTCGAGGTTGACCACCGGCACGACGCCGATGCCCAGGTCCACGTACTGGCCCGCATCGTATTTTTCATTCTTGGCCAAACCGTGCAGACCTTCATAGAACAGCAGGTCGGTGCCGGGTTCGATGTCTTCCCAGGGTGTGAACACGCCGGCTTTGAGATCGGTCAGGTTGAAATGCTTGTTGTGATCCGCCGCTTCCATATCGCTGTGAACATAGTAGCGGCGCTTGCACGTGCCGGTCTCGCCGTAGCTCTTGAACATCTCTTCGATCTTGTCGAAGCTGTTGGCTTCCGGACCGAAGTGGCTGAACGAATGGTTGCCGGCCTTTGCGGCTTCGGCTGCGGCAGCACGGAACGCCATGCGATCCAGACTGTGCAGGCTGTCACCTTCTACGACTGCGGCTTTGATGGCTTCGCGACGGAAGATGTTCTCAAACGCGCGCTTGACGGTGGTAGTGCCTGCACCGGACGAACCGGTGACGGCAATAACGGGATGCTTACGGGACATAATCCACTCTCCTGAACGATAATAAATAAATTTTTATGGTTTTTGATTTTAACCCAGTTTCCCAACCTAGCGCGAGGCGCTTGGATTTTCGGCTCCCAGCGTTCCCTTCAATTGCGCTGACAGTTTTTGTGCCTCGGCGCGGCTGGGCAACTGCACGATGCGCAGCCTGTATTCCCAGCCGTCCTGCTTCGCAACGGGAAGCAGGCGCACGTCGTAGCCCGCCGCGCGCCATTGATCATAGGCAGCCAAAGCACTTGATTGATTCGGTAAGGTAAGCAGGTCCACTTTCCAGACGCCGCCGATCTGCGATGCCGGTTGTGCGATTTCGGTTTCTGTTGCCCATTTCTTCAACTGCCCGGGATCGACGGGCGCAACCGGCATTGGTGCCGCATCCTTGGGCATTTTATAAAAGGACAAGGGCTGGTCCATGACGAAGTCATTGCTGTCCGCCCCGGTCACGGAAATCCTGCCTTCGATCAGGCACACCACACCCTGATCGCTGCCGTCCTTGCCCCACACGTCCGTGCCGCGTATGCCGATCGTCGCACCCGCGACCCTGATGGTCACTTCACGCGGCCTCAGCTTGGCGAGGCTGGCAGTGGTAAAGCGGAAGGCGCCTTTAACGACATTCAGCACGGCACTGAACAAGGATCGCTCTGCGTTCTGCTGCGACAGGCCTTCCAACTTCAGGGTGGCGCTTTCGCCCAGCTTTACGGTGCTGCCATCGGCGGTATGCACATAGATGCGCGCGTTTGCCCCGGTGATGAGCGTATCGCCATTGCGCAGTTCCGACCCGACCCGCAACGGCAACCTGCTTTCGCCGCGTTGCAACCATGCCGGCATCTGCACGGCCTGCACCTGTGCATCCGGCTCGGCCTGCACCGATATGGCGACCAGCATCAACGTCAACCCAAGCAGCTTGTTCATTCCGTTCCCTTTCCTTCCGTGCGCGAGGGTGTCATGTTGCCGTTATAATGCCGAACCCGCAAATTTGCGCACCCGATCACTGGAACATGCAATCAACCTATTCACCAAAAGACATCGAAGCCAACGTCCAACAACAGTGGGAGGCGGCGCAAGTATTCTGTGCCAAAGAAGACAGCCCGAAGCCGAAATACTATTGCCTGTCGATGTTTCCCTACCCTTCGGGCAAGCTCCATATGGGGCATGTGCGCAACTACACCATCGGCGATGTGCTGAGCCGTTACCACCACATGAAAGGCTACAACGTGATGCAGCCCATGGGCTGGGACGCGTTCGGCCTGCCCGCCGAGAATGCCGCGATGGCCAACAACGTGCCGCCCGCGGCGTGGACCTATTCCAACATCGAGTACATGAAGCAGCAGCTGAAGTCGCTGGGGCTGGGTGTGGACTGGTCGCGCGAAGTCACTACCTGCAAACCCGACTACTACCGCTGGGAACAATGGCTGTTCACCCGCCTGTTCAAAAAGGGCGTCATCTATAAAAAAACTGCAGTAGTGAACTGGGACCCGGTGGACAACACCGTGCTGGCGAACGAGCAGGTGATCGACGGGCGCGGCTGGCGCTCCGGTGCCATCGTCGAGAAGCGCGACATCCCGATGTATTTCTTCCGCATCACGCAGTACGCAGATGAATTGCTGCAGGACCTCGACACCCTCTCCGGCTGGCCGGAGCAGGTGAAGACCATGCAGGCCAACTGGATCGGCAAGAGCTATGGCGTGCGCTTCGCCTTCGAGATCCCCGACGCTGTCGGGACATCTCTTCCCTCGCCCGCAAGCGGGAGAGGGACCGAGGGTGAGGGAATGTCCACGAAGAGCAATCTGCTGTGGGTCTACACCACACGCGCCGACACCATCATGGGCGTAACCTTCGTTGCCGTGGCAGCGGAACATCCGCTGGCGACCCAAGCCGCACAGAACAACCTCAAGCTCGCCGCCTTCATCGAAGAATGCAAACAAGGCGGTGTGGCCGAAGCGGACATCGCCACCATGGAAAAGAAGGGCATGGACACCGGACTCAAAGTCACCCACCCGCTCACTGGCGAACTGGTGCCGGTATGGGTCGGCAATTATGTGCTGATGGGTTACGGCGAGGGCGCAGTGATGGCCGTGCCGGCGCATGACGAGCGCGATTTCGGCTTTGCGAAGAAATATAACTTGCCGATCAGGCAAGTTATTGCAAAAGGCGGTAGCAAATTAGTTGAGCTAATGGGGGGAGAGCCAACTTCCCTATCAATCAAGGAGACTTCAAAACTGTTAAAAGGATTCTCCACCGACGCATGGCAGGAATGGTATGCCGACAAAGAACAAGTTGTATGTGTGAATTCCGGCAAATTCGATGGCCTGAATCATGAGCAAGCTGTGGATGCCATCGCCGCCGACCTGAGCGCCAAGGGTCTCGGTGAAAAGAAAGTGCAGTTCCGCCTGCGCGACTGGGGTATTTCCCGCCAGCGCTACTGGGGTTGCCCGATTCCCATCATACATTGCCCGAGCTGCGGCGATGTGCCGGTGCCGGACGACCAGTTGCCGGTGAAACTCCCGGAGGACGTGGTGCCTGACGGCGCCGGTTCGCCGCTGGCCAGGATGCCGGCATTCTACGAGTGCACCTGCCCGCAATGCGGCGGCAAGGCGCGCCGCGAGACCGACACCATGGATACTTTTGTTGAATCTTCCTGGTATTACGCGCGCTATGCCAGCCCGCAATGCGACACCGGCATGGTAGATAAAATGGCCGCGCAAAAATGGCTGCCGGTAGACCAATATATCGGCGGTATCGAACACGCGATCCTGCACCTGCTGTATGCGCGTTTTTTCCACAAGCTGATGCGCGACGAGGGTCTGGTTCAAGGAGACGAACCTTTTAAAAATCTTCTGACACAGGGCATGGTGGTCGCGCCTACGTTCTACCGCGAAGAAGCCAGCGGAAAGAAACTGTGGATCAATCCTGCCGACGTGGATGTGGAAGTCGATGCGAAGGGACGCCCGCTCGGTGCCAAGCTAATTGCCGACGGCCAGCCCGTCGTCATCGGCGGTACCGAGAAGATGTCGAAGTCGAAAAACAACGGCGTCGATCCACAGGCGATCATTGATGCCTATGGTGCGGATACGGCACGTTTGTTCATGATGTTTGCCGCACCACCCGACCAGCAATTGGAATGGTCGGATACGGGAGTAGAAGGCTCGTTCCGCTTTCTCAAGCGTTTGTGGAATTTTGCTTACACAGATGTTCGAGACCGTCCTTTCGTGAGAAATTCTAATTGCAAATATCAAGAACTTGGAAAAGCTCGCAATCAAATTCATTCCATCCTGAAGCAAGCTAATTATGACTATGGACGCTCGCAGTTCAATACAGTTGTTTCAGCCTGCATGAAATTACTAAGGGTGCTGGAAGATATGACCACCATTCCGCTACCGGAAAATGCCATTGCAGATGATTTTTTGGCAGCACGCAACCAACTACAGCTCGAAGGATCAAGCATTCTGTTGCGCCTGCTTTCTCCCATTGCACCCCACATCACTCAGACCCTTTGGAAAGAACTAGGTTACGGCGACGACATCTTGTTGGCACCTTGGCCCGAGGTGGACGAAGCCGCTCTGGAACAAGACGAGATCGAACTGGTGATCCAGGTGAACGGCAAACTGCGCGGCAGCTTGCGCGTAGCCAAGGATGCCGACAAGACAACCGTCGAGCAACTTGCCCTCGCACACGAAGCTGTTAAAAAACAACTCGCGGGCGGCACGGCGAAGAAAGTCGTCGTCGTGCCGGGCCGCTTGGTCAATGTGGTGATCTGATGATGAACATGACACGAATCCTGTTGCTCGCCTCCGTTCTGTCGCTTGCCGCTTGCGGTTTCCACGTGCGCGGCAGCAATCTCAAGGATGTCACGTTCGCGTTCAAGTCGTTGTACCTGAAAGCATCCGGCGAATCGCCATTTGTCAAAGACCTGAGAAAGGCGCTGAAGGCCAACAAGGTGAATATGGTCAAGTCGCCGGACCAGGCGGAATTGGTGCTGGAGGTCGTCTCCGAACAGGCCACCAGACAGATCCTGTCGCTGACAGGCGCCGGTCGCGTGCAGGAGTATCAATTGTTCTACCGCGTCTCTTTGCGCGCTTACGACAGCGAGCAGAACGACTGGCTGCCCACGGATGAAATTTCGCTTTCGCGCATCCTGCCCTGGGACGATACACAGGTACTCTCCAAAGAGCAGGAAGCAGAGGGACTTAACAAAGACATGCGCAGCGATGCGGTAGGCCAGGCCGTGCGCCGTTTGATTCGGGCCAGACCCCCAACCGGTACGTCATGAGAATGATGTAATGAAAATCTCCTGCGAAGACCTGCCGCATCATTTGAGCAAAGGCCTGGGGTCGCTGTATGTCGTCCACGGCGAGGCGTTGCTGCTCTCGATTGAANCGGCGGATGCGATCCGCACTGCGGCGCGCGAGGCGGGTTTCAGTGAACGTGAAACGCTGATTGCGGAACAGGGCTTCAAGTGGGCTGAACTGCGCAACAGCGCGCAGAGCATGTCGCTGTTTTCTTCGCGCAAGGTGATCGATCTGCGCATCCCGTCCGGCAAGCCTGGCGTGGAAGGTGCCCAGGCGTTGCANGATCATTGCCAGAACCCNNATCCGGACACGCTCACGCTGATCTCGCTGCCGCGCCTCGACGGCACGGCGATGAAAAGCAAATGGTTCACCGCGCTGGAGCAGCACGGAACGGCGATCAGCGCTGACGAAGTGTCGCTCGCCGCGCTGCCTGCATGGATATCCGCGCGCATGAAACGGCAAGGGCAGTCTGCGGATGCGGACACGCTGGCATTCCTGGCGCAGCGTGTGGAGGGCAATCTGCTCGCGGCGTTTCAGGAGATCCAGAAACTCGCCCTGTTGTTCCCGGCCGGGCCGCTTTCCTTCGATCAGGTAAAGGACTCGGTGATGGATGTCGCGCGCTACGATGTTTTCAAATTGTCCGAGGCGATGCTGGCGGGCGATGCCGAACGCTATATCCGTATTCTGGACGGCTTGCGGGCGGAAGGCACTGCCACGGTGCTGATCTTGTGGGCCATTGCAGAGGACATCCGCACACTGGCGAAGGTCTCGCGTGCCCTGCAACAGAACGGCAATCTTTCCGGTGCATTACGGGATGCGCGGGTATGGGGCATACGGCAAAAACTGGTGGAGCGCGCGGTACGCCGGTTCACGCCAACCTTTGCCGAGCGTGCCTTGCGCCAGGCCGCCCAGGTCGACAAACTGGTGAAGGGGCTGCGCCAGGGCGATGTATGGGATGAGCTGTTGCAACTCGGCGTGCGTTGCGCGCGTGCAGGCCAGCGATGAACGACGTTTTGCTGGTCATCACCAATTTGCCCGATCGCACTTCCGCGGAACGCGTTGCCGAAGCGCTGGTCATACAGCGCGTTGCGGCTTGCGTCAACGTTCTGGCCGAATGTGCTTCCATCTATCGCTGGGAAGGCAAGCTCGAACACGCAAACGAAGTACCGCTACTCATCAAGACCACGCGTGCAGCCTATCCGAAGCTGGAAGATGCACTGCGAAAATTGCATCCATACGAACTTCCGGAGATCATCGCATTGCCAGTCGACACGGGCTTGCCGGAATATTTGAACTGGGTCGTACAGGAAACTCAAACAGGGAACCAAGCATGATGCGCCGTCTATTATTGATCTTGCTGCTGTGTACCGTGCCGGTGGCACATGCAGATTTCCTCTCGTTCGGCAGCAAGAAACCCGCCTTCCTGCCCGCCGACAAGGCATTTGCACTGGAAGTGCATGCGGTAGACCAGCATACTCTGATCGCCAGTTTCAGCGTCACGCCCAGCTACTACCTGTATCGCAACAAGACCGAATTCAGCATCCCCGGCGGCAAGACCAGGGTCGTGCGCGTCGATCTGCCCAAAGGCGAGATCAAGAACGATCCCAACTTCGGCGTACTCGAGGTCTATCACCAGCCCTTCCAGGCGGAGATCGTGCTGGAGAATGTGGATGCCACAAAGCCGCTGGTGTTGAACGCAACCTATCAGGGCTGCAGCGACAACGGGCTGTGCTATCCGCCCATCGAAAAGACGATCAGCGTCGATCTGGCACAGACAGCCAGCACCGCTGTTGCGCCTTTGACGCCATTATCGGCCGCCTCGGGCAACGAAACCTCCCAGATCGCCAAGCTGTTCAAAAACGGAAACTTCTGGCTGATCGTGTCTTTCTTCTTCGGCGCGGGTTTGCTGCTCTCCCTCACGCCCTGCGTGTTTCCGATGATCCCCATCCTGTCCGGCATCATCGTCGGTCGCGGGCACAAGATCACCCATGCGCACGCCTTCATCCTGTCGCTGGCTTATGTGCTGGGCATGGCGATCACCTATGCCATCGCGGGAGTGGCGGCGGGCTATTCCGGCAACCTGATCTCCAGCGCGCTACAGACGCCCTGGGTGCTGGGCGGTTTCGCGGCGATTTTCGTGCTCCTGTCGCTGGCCATGTTCGGCCTCTATGAATTGCAGCTGCCCACCGCGCTGCAAAGCAAACTGTCCGACACCAGCAATAAATTGCACGGTGGCCATCTTTCCGGCGTATTCGCGATGGGTGCGCTGTCTGCCGTCATCATGGGGCCCTGCGTTGCCGCCCCCCTGGCGGGCGCGTTGCTATATATAAGTCAGACCCACGATGCGGTTCTGGGAGGAACGGCATTGTTCGTCCTGGCACTGGGCATGGGCGCGCCGCTGCTGCTCATCGGCACATCGGCCGGTGCCTTGTTGCCCAAGGCCGGGGCGTGGATGGAAGCCGTGAAGCGTTTCTTTGGCGTGATGATGCTGGCAATGGCGATCTGGATCGTTTCGCCCGTCATTCCGGTTAGCATGCAAATGCTGTTGTGGGCTGCGCTGCTGATCTTCTCGGCCATCTTCCTGCATGCGCTCGACCCGTTACCCCATACTGCGCTCGGCTGGCACAAGTTCGGCAAGAGCGTCGGGATTTTCGCCCTGTTGCTCGGCGTGGCTTTCCTGATCGGTGCATTGTCCGGNGCTCGCGATATCCTGCGCCCGCTCGGCAACATAGGCCGCGCGACTGCCGAAGTACCCGCAAACCTGCAATTCGACCGCATCAAGACCGGTGCGGATCTGGATGCCAGAATCGCATTAGCCCGCGGCAAGACGGTGATGCTGGATTTCTATGCAGACTGGTGCGTCTCGTGCAAGGAGATGGAGCGCCTGACCTTCAGCGACGCCGGAGTGCAAGCCAGACTGAAGAATGCAGTACTGCTGCAAGCCGATGTAACCGCCAACGATGCCGCCGACAAGGCACTGCTGCAACGTTTCCAGCTCTTCGGACCGCCCGCGACCCTGTTTTTCGCTGCCGATGGCAAGGANCAGGCCGATTTTCGCGTGACNGGCTATCAGGATGCGCCACAATTCCTGCAATCGCTGAAGGGGGCAGGACTATGAACAGCCGGACCTNAAGTTGGATATCCGGCTTGAACGGGCCGGAGTACCTCTCGCCGGCAACTGGTGCTTTACNTATTGAACCCGGACGACGGCTTTTGGCCATGATTTGAGCTTTAGGGCCTGTTCTTGGTCATGCNGGCTATCAATTCCGGCAGTCAATTTCTCCGGTGGCATTTAACTCCCTGTCAACAGGCCGCTTTTTCTCAATTCCCCCGAAAAGGTAGACAAACTCACCCATTTTCGGCAAACTTCGCCCTCCATGAAGAACATCCTGGTACTACACGGCCCCAATCTGAACCTGCTCGGCACACGCGAGCCGGAGGTCTATGGCCGTGTCACGTTGGACGAAATTAACGCCAAGTTGTCCGCACTAGCACTGGCAAAGGGCGCAAAACTGACTCATTTCCAGAGTAACGCCGAGTCGGCGCTGGTGGACCGGGTGCAACTGGCGCACACAGACGGTACAGACTTCATCATTATCAATCCGGCGGCGTTCACGCATACCAGCGTGGCGATACGCGATGCGCTGGCAGCAGTGGCCATCCCTTTCGTCGAAGTGCATCTATCAAACGTTTACGCCCGCGAGGCGTTCCGAAAAGAGTCTTATTTCTCCGATATCGCGGTCGGCGTCATCAGCGGTTTGGGGGCAACAGGTTATGAACTCGCATTGCAATTCGCACTACAACATTCTGTAAGGAGCTAAATATGGATCTGCGCAAGCTGAAAACACTGATCGAACTGGTCGAAAACTCAGGTATCGCCGAGCTGGAACTGACAGAAGGTGAAGAACACGTGCGCATTTCGCGCTCCAGTTCCGTTGCCGCGCCCATGCAGCAATACTATGCTGCAGCTCCCCAGGCCGCACCCGCTCCCGCCGCCGCCCCTATCGCCGCGGCACCTGCCGCCCCGGCCGTACCGGAAGGCCATATCGTCAAATCGCCAATGGTCGGCAGTTTNTACCGCTCCCCATCTCCNGGNGCCAAANCNTTCGTCGACATCGGCCAGAGCGTGAACGAAGGCGACACGCTGTGCATCATCGAAGCGATGAAACTGTTGAACGAGATCGAAACGGACAAGACCGGCGTGATCAAGGCCATCCTCGTGGAGAACGGCCAGGCAGTCGAGTTCGGCCAGCCTCTCTTCATCATCGGTTAAAGCGCCATGGCCGTATTCGAACGCAAACCCCGAACTCCGGCTCCGCCGGAGAAGCCCGTCATGTTTGAAAAGATACTCATTGCAAATCGGGGCGAGATCGCGCTGCGCATCCAGCGCGCCTGCCGCGAAATGGGAATCAAGACCGTCGCCGTGCATTCCGAAGCCGATGCCGAAGCCAAGTATGTGAAACTGGCGGACGAGTCCGTCTGTATCGGCCCCGCNCCATCCGGTCTGAGCTATCTGAATGTNCCCGCCATCATCAGCGCCGCGGAAGTCACCGANGCGCAGGCTATCCACCCCGGTTACGGCTTTTTGTCNGAGAACGCGGATTTCTCGGAGCGCGTCGAGAAATCCGGNTTCGTCTTCATCGGCCCGCGTGCNGAGACCATCCGCCTGATGGGCGACAAGGTNTCCGCCAAGAACGCCATGAAGAAGGCGGGCGTGCCNGTCGTGCCCGGCGTNGACGGCGCNNTGCCGGACGATCCGGCCGAGATCATGCGNATCGCCAAGTTCATCGGTTACCCGGTCATCATCAAGGCCTCNGGCGGCGGCGGCGGNCGCGGCATGCGNGTGGTGCANACCGAAGCNGCNCTGCTCAACGCGGTGACCATGACCAAGACCGANGCNCAGGCTGCCTTCAACAANCCCATGGTGTACATGGAGAANTTCCTNGAGAACCCGCGCCATATCGAGATCCAGATATTGGCCGACCAGCACGGCAATGCCGTATATCTGGGCGAGCGCGATTGCTCCATGCAGCGCCGCCACCAGAAGATCATCGAGGAAGCGCCGGCTCCGTTCCTCAACTCGAAATTGCGCGACAAGATCGGCGAGCGCTGTGCCGAGGCCTGCCGCAAGATCAATTATCGCGGCGCCGGCACGTTCGAGTTCCTGTACGAGAACGACGAGTTCTATTTCATCGAGATGAACACCCGCGTCCAGGTCGAACATCCGGTCACGGAAATGATCACCGGCATCGATATCGTCCAGCAGCAGATCCGCATCGCCGCGGGCGAGAAGCTGCCGTTCCGCCAGAAGGACATCCAGTTCCGCGGCCATGCCGTGGAATGCCGCATCAACGCCGAGCATCCCTACACCTTCGTGCCGTCGCCCGGGCGCATCACCAACTGGCACGTGCCCGGCGGCCCCGGCATCCGCGTCGATTCGCATGTGTACAACAACTATTTCATCCCGCCGCATTACGATTCCATGATCGGCAAGATCATCGCCTACGGCGACACGCGCGACCAGGCCATCGCCCGCATGCGCACCGCCTTGTCCGAGATGGTGGTGGAAGGCATCAACACCAACATTCCGCTGCATCAGGAACTGATGAACGACGCCGCATTCGTGCGCGGCGCGACCAGCATCCATTACCTGGAACACAAGCTGGCAGAGAAATCGAAAGGCAAATAGGCTGTGTCCTGGCTTACGCTGGCAGTGCGCGCCGAGGCCGATTACGCCGAAACGTTGAGCGAAGCGCTGCTGGCACGCGGCGCACTGTCGGTGGACATGCTGGATGCGGATGCGGACACGCCGGATGAGCAGGCTATCTTCGGCGAACCGGGTGAACCCACTTCCGCGGTCTGGCAGCACAATCTGATCAACGCCCTGTTCGAGAGCGATGCCGATGTCGCGGGCATCCTGCAAGCCTGTTGCGCCGAACTCGGCATCGCCGCCCTCCCCGAACACCACATCGAAACACTGGAAGAAAGCGACTGGGTGCGCCTGACCCAGGCGCAGTTCGATCCCATCCGCATCTCGCAACGCCTGTGGATCGTGCCGACCTGGCACACGCCGGCCGACCCCGCGGCCATCAACATCGCGCTCGACCCCGGGCTCGCCTTCGGCACCGGCAGCCATCCCACCACACGGCTGTGCCTGCGCTGGCTGGATGAAAACATCAAAGGCGGCGAAACGGTACTCGATTACGGCTGCGGTTCCGGCATCCTCGCCATCGCAGCCATGAAACTGGGCGCAGGCAAGGCAATCGGCGTGGATGTGGACGAACAGGCCGTGCAGGCCAGCCGCGACAATGCACTGGCCAACCGGGTGCAGGCGGATTTCCATTTGCCGGATGGNGCAGCGCTTTCCCAATACGACGTCGTCGTTGCAAACATCCTGACCAATCCGCTGCGTGCGCTGGCTCCGTTGCTGGCGGCNGCTGCCAAGCCCGGCGGTCACATCGTGCTCTCCGGCATCCTCGCCGAACAGGCCGAAGGTGTGATGAGCATCTACGCACAATGGTTTGACCTTGCACCCGCGGTGCTGGAAGATGGATGGTGTTGTATTTCCGGCGTAAAAAGATGACAGAGATCACACAATGTCCCCAATGCGGCACCCGCTTCAAAGTGACCGGGGCGCAACTTGATGCGCATGACGGTCTGGTGCGTTGCGGACGTTGTCATGAAGTGTTCGACGCAGGCAAGCATTTGCACGACGACGAGCNCAGCCCCCAACAGCTCAGCTTGCCNATCGAACCCGAGATTCCGGCCGGCGAGGCCGATCTCGCACCCATTTTCAACGTACCGGAACTGGAAGAAGGGCCAACCACCCTGGCGCAGCAAGTCCAGTTCGTAGAAGAACTGACCGACGAAGTACCTGAAATACCGCCAAAAAAAACAAGCNGGACAGCGGTCTTTGCGGGATTCCTGCTGATGCTGGCCCTGCTGGCTCAGTCCGTCTATTTCTTCCGCATCGAGATCGGCACCAGATTGCCCGGCCTCAAACCCCTGCTTGAGGATTACTGCGCACTTCTGAAATGCACGGTCGCATTGCCCCAAAAGGCCGATCTGGTCAGTATCGAATCGTCCGAACTGGAGTCCGATCCCAACCTGGGCAATATCGTCACGCTGCATGCCCTGATCCACAACCGTGCACCCTATGCACAAGCGTATCCCAGCCTGGAGCTCACGCTCACCAACGTACAGGACCAGCCCATCGCCCGCCGTGTGTTTGTTCCGGCGGATTACCTGAAAACAGGTGAAAACGAGAATCAAGGATTCCCTTCCAACCGCGACCTGGACGTCAAACTTCACCTGGATACCACCGATCTCAAGCCATCCGGGTACCGCTTGTTCCTTTTCTACCCGAAGTAAGACTTCCGGTATAATTCGCCCGCCGTTCAAACCGACTGGGAGAGTGTGCTGGCCAAGTTAAATGCTTGGGGAGGCACCGCCGAAGGCGCAACACCCGTAACCGCTCAGGCTCATGAACCAATCGGAACAGGCAAATCTGGAGAGCGNCGTCGCATCAAGTTCGCTTAGCGAATCTTTTGCCCCCTCGCCCGCGTGCGGGAGAGGGTTGGGGTGAGGGAATGCAGTCGGCCACCGAAGGGGCACGTGACGCAAGTTGCAATCTCTCAGGTACCAAGGACAGATGGGGCGCAGCACGATTTCGTGCTGCGCCTTTTTTTATTT
>JGI20214J51650_10001588_pt1 | contig 14449 bp, 13 predicted proteins | sample WetSurMetagenome_FD_51650 | JGI IMG/M metagenome (IMG submission 51650) | reverse complement strand
GACCCTCTTTTTTGGTTTGAGCCAGGCGGCCTCGGAGTGGCTGGCCGTGCAGTGGTCCACCCTTCCCAGCCAAATCTTTCTCGCCTTTCCCTATGGCGTTTGCCTCTTGATTCTCATGCTGCAGCCGGGGAAGCGGCAACCCCCCTCGGCCCTTGGCCAATTATGAAAATTTCCCTTTCCGCACCCGTCCCTCGTCCTTCGTGCCTCGTCTCCCCCTCCCCGCGTCTCCGTGTCTCATTATCTTCGCGTCCGTCCTCTCCGCTGCGCTACCGCTCCTGGATCAGCTTCAGGAGTTCGTCCGTTGACATCCTGCCGACCATGTCGCTGCCGTCGAGGAGGCTGCTGGCCAGGTCCCGTTTTTCCTGATGTAGTCTTACAATCTTCTCTTCAATTGTATTCTGCGCCACTAGGCGGTACACGGTCACCGGTCGCTGCTGCCCGATACGATGGGCGCGATCGGAAGCCTGGTCTTCGACTGCGGGGTTCCACCACGGGTCCATGTGGATGACGTAGTCGGCGGCAGTCAGATTCAGGCCCAGGCCGCCGGCTTTGAGGCTGATCAGGAAGAGGTCGCCCCAGCCCGCTTGAAAGGCATCCACCTCGCGCTTCCGCTCCCGGGGCGGGGTGCTGCCGTCGAGGTAGCGGTAGTCGAGGTTTCTTGCATCGAGGTACTCCCGGAGCAGCTTCAGATGTCCCACAAACTGACTGAAGACCAAGGCCTTGTGGCGATTCTCGAGGAGTTCCGAGACAACCTCGCCGAAGAGCTCAAGCTTGGAACTGGAGATGCTGCTCTTTGGCGCCACCAGACGCGGATGACAGCAGGCCTGGCGTAGCCTCATGATTTCGGCGAGGATTTTGAGATGTTTTTGACCCACAGGGCTGTCATCGTGTTCGAGTCGCTCCAGGGCCTGCTGCCTCAGGGCTTCATAGAACGCTGCTTCTTCAGTGCCCATTTCCACCTGGAGCACTACTTCCGTGCGGGGCGGCAATTCCTCCAGGACCTGTGCTTTGGTGCGTCTCAAGATGAACGGTTGGATCAGCTTTTTCAGCCGCTTTCTGGATTCGCGATTGCCGTTGCGTTCGATCGGCACGGTGTAGCGAGCATTGAACCGGTCCGGGGAACCGAGTAGTCCTGGATTGATGAAATTGAAGAGGGTCCATAATTCACCCAGGTGATTTTCGATGGGGGTTCCGGTGGTGATGAGTCGCATGCTTCCCGTAAGGTTCATGGCTGCCTGCGACCGCTTGGCGGCAACATTCTTGATCAACTGGGCTTCGTCCAGCACGATAGTGTGCCAGGTGACCGATGCCAGCAGTTCGGCTTCCTGGTAAAGGAGGCCGTAGCTGACGATGAGCACATCCCGCTCGCCGAGGTTCTTGACCATCTGCTCCCGGTTGCCGTTGCCAAAAACGACCAGATTCAAAGTTGGCGCAAACCGGTCCGCTTCCGCCACCCAGTTCATGCAGACGGAAGTGGGTGCAACCACCAGGGTTGGCCCTCCCGGTGCGCGTACCAGAATCAGGGCCAGCGCCTGCAGGGTTTTTCCCAGCCCCATGTCGTCGGCCAGGCAACCACCGAGTCCCAGGTGGGCCAATCTCGCCAGCCACTGATAACCCTCCACCTGGTAGTCCCGGAGTTCGGCCTTGAGGGTTGAAGGAACCTCGGGTTTCAGTTGCAGTGCCGAGTGTATGTTGGAGAGCCGGGCTTTCCAGCCCTGATCGGCATCCAGGCGGGGGAGTTGATCGGTGAAATCTTCGATGGCCACGGCGGCGAGGGGGTGTAAACGCAGTTCCTTGCCGTGTGTTTCGGAGTAGTCTGCGAGGTCTTCAAGACGTTTGCGCAGTTCGCGCGTGAGCGTTAAGAACTGCCCCTCCCCGAGGGGGAGAAACCGCGTGCCGTCGCTCTCGATGAGTTGCAGTAGGCGCTTCATATCGAGAACAAGGCGATCGTCCACGCGGAGTTCGCCGCCGATTTCGAACCAGTCCGTCCTGCTGCGGATCCGTAACCGCAACCCGGAGAATGAGACTTCCCGGCTGACGTTGAGTTTTTCCCCTTCCGGCCAGGCCAGAATGACCTCTCCTTTCTCCTGCAACGGCTTAATATCGAGCAATAGCTGAAGACAGCTGTGGAGATCGTCGAGGCGCCACTGGCGATCGTTTTCTTCGGCAGCATCGAGCGCCGGCAGGGCCGCCTCCACGGTTTCCGCCATGCTCTCCTCGAGTTTCAGATCACGCCTGGTGTGCATCAGCTTGCCGTCAATTTCCACAAGCACGTTTTCCATACCCGATCCCGGTTTGAGATAAGGGCCATTGGTCCCGAACGGTTGGATGAACATCTCGAACCTGAATCCCGACCCGGACGGCACGATGTGCAGACGGGGCACGGGATCCGCCGGGACCTCCTGCAGGTTTCGGGAAACCCCGCCGATGGCGGAATGCACGGTCACCTGTGAAGAGATATTCGCCACGGCATCCATGACTTCCTGGACAGCGGATGCCGGGACCTTCAGGCCCTTTTCACCAAGAATCCTGGCAATGCGCAGATGGTGTTCCGAGAGCTCCAAAACCTTGAAGCGGGTGGGTGTTTCCTGTACCAAAAATACGCGCGAATCGGGCATTTCAATGGAAAACCGGATGAGCAGTTCGGTAGCCTCACGAGTCACCAGGACTTCCGGCTCACCCTTTACTACCTCCACGGGAATCCCCGGCGACTTCTCCAGAAAGAGCAGGGGATGACCGACCAGGGCGGGCAGCAGACTGTTGGCATCGAAGCGATAGTAGCTGTGGTAATGGCGTCCCTCGCGCACAATGGCGGCGCAAACGGCATGGTCCTGGGAGGTGAGCGAAGACGGCCTCTTGCCTCCGAAGAGCCGGCTGAGCGCTACCGGCCGCCCTTTCGTCCAGATGCCGCGGGCGCTGCGTTTCTGTTCCAGAGGCTGCACGGAAAGGATTCCGTGCTGATAGCTCAGAAGCCAGACCAACCTGGTGCTGGGAGGCTGAGCGGCGCCTTCTCGCTCCCCCGCGGCGATCTCGGTCAGCGCGCGCAGACTCTTTCTCCAGGGCTCTTCCACCCGGATGGCAGCAGCAAAAGATGTCATTCCCGTTTCCAGGCGGATCTTTTCGATGGCGTTGCGGCGCACCGGAGTGGGTTCTTCCGCAGCGCAGAGCAGTTCCGCGCATTCCATGGCAAGCCAGTTCAACCCCGTGTCCCGAGACTTGATAAAAAGATCACTCAGGGTGTCTATTTGTTCCTGGGCGAGTCGGCCGTCACGCCAATATGAGGAGAGGATTCGAAAGAAAGCGCTCAAGCCGCTTCCTGCCTGCGCGGCGCTGGTCAGGGAGGCAGGAGTGCCCTGCGCTTCTCCGTGCAGAGCGCGGGCGAGCGCCTTCAGGGCTTGATAGGAAGGTGCAAGGAGGGAACCATTCTGGTGCCTGGCAAGGGCGGCGTCAAGCAAAATGCCGGTCTTGCCGGTTTCGCGAACTGCTTCGGACTGAAGCAGGGCCAGAACGAAAAATAATCCTTCGAGGCCCCCAAAAAAGGCATTGCGCTTTCCTAAATTACGGCGCAGCTTCTTCAGATCATCTTCAAAGGAGGTAACCGCGGCCTCGTGGTGCCCTTTAAGAAACCGAATCCATCCCTCCAGTCCGTAAAGGAGCACGATTTCACTCATTTCCTCCAAGAGCTTTTCAGCTTCCGTCAGGCGCCCGCTGATGAGCAGTCTGGAGACCAGGTGATGATAAAATCCCGGGTTCTTTTTCAAGGCAATGGCTTTCCGGACCGATGGGTCGAGGGCATAAGCCAGGGCCTCATCGTCGGCATCCAGGGAGAAGATCGTGTGGTAAAAGATCTCGGTGAGCACATCGGTCTGAGACACCGATGACAGGGTGCGAAACCAGGCAGGGTCAAAGGGGTTCGTGCAGATCCGGACCAGGGGTCCAGGATGACTATACATGGTTGGACAGTAGGAAAGAAGCTGCTGATAGGATTTGTAAAGGAGTTGGGTATTTTCCGTGTAGAGCCCGATCCGCAGATTGCGCATGGCGCGCTGACAAAACGCCGTCGCCGCCCCGATGCTATGCCACCCTACCGGGGGAGTCTCCGCCTGGACGGCACGGGCCATGAGTTGATAGCGGTTGCTTGGGGGGGGCGGCAAAATCGTTTTGGAGCGCGCCTTCAAGGGCCTCGATGGTCGTTTTTTCCCTCCTTTGGGGGCCGGAGCGACAAACCCTGCCTCAGGATCATGCGGTGAGTCAATGGCCGTGTTCAGGGAGTCCCTGCTGCACACCTCGACAATTGCCTCATGGCATTGGAGGTGGTTGTTCAGTAGCTTCAGGGCCTGCAGTCTGCTGAGCGGGGAGGCGAGGTCGGCGGCACTGGTGATATTCCCTTCGGGAAAGATCAGTCCGGTTCGTCGGAAGCATTTGGAGAGGGTGACGGGGTCCGTTGGTTCATAGATGACCGAGCAGAGCTGCATCAAGGCTTGTTCAAGCGGAGACAATCGCTGGTAGGCGGCTCTAAGCTTTTCCCGGATTTGACTTTTCAGATCCACATGCTTTCCTCACCGTAAAGGGGGTTGAGAACACCTTCGTGATCAACATTACATATTATCTGTCTCGGGCAAAAGAGGCAACCTACCCGCAACTCGCTCTTCAGCGTTTGCGGTCTNTTGGCCGTCAGACCCAAATCATATTTTGACAAGGTGCCACTATGCGATACAATCTCCTGGTTCATTACCGCTGACACGGGTGGGTGACTGTTCCCTTCCGAATTTGCAGAAAGGAGGATTTGTTATGCGTTTAGCCATGCTTTCCCCCATTGCCCGGCGTACCGCTTCACAAAACCAGGGTCCTCGCGAAAAGGTGGTTTCGCTCCTTACCGAAGGTCTGGTGAAAAGGGGAGTCGAAGTCACCCTGTTTGCCACGCAGGACTCTGAAACGAAGGGGCGGTTGGTGGGAGTTGTTCCGCGTGGTTATGAAGAAGACCCAACCATGGTGCCTGTAATTTGGGAATCCCTGCATATCTCGGAAGTATTGGAACGCGGCGACGAATTCGATCTTATCCACAACCATTTGGACTGCCTGCCGCTGACCTACCTTAAGATGACCTCGACACCCATGATAACCACCATTCACGAAACTCTGTCCCCACAGGTGCTGGCCGTTTACAAGAAATACAATGGCTTGGCTTTTTATGTTGCCACCAGTGACGCCCACCGTCATCCGGATCTCGACTATGTCGCCACCATTCGTCAAGGCATCGGCGAGGAGGGGTTCAGCGTCGAGCGGATGGTCCTGGATTACCTTCGTGTTTACGAGAAGATCCTATCACAGCGCCATCGTGAGGACCACCGACCGTGGGGGTATTACCTTGTGTTGGGAGACGAATCCAATCACAAGGTTAAAAGGATTGTGGTCTACCCGGGCCAGCGACTCAGTCTCCAGCGCCATCGACGGCGGGCCGAACACTGGCTTGTTATCCAGGGCCGGGCCGAAGTCACCAGAAATGATGAAACGCTTCATCTGGCATCGGGGCAGGCGGTGGATATTCCGCGCGAGGCCTGGCATCGCGTCAGGAACCCCGGGACCGAGAACATGGCCTTTATCGAGGTGCAATCGGGCGATTATTTCGGGGAAGATGATATCGAACGCGCCGAGGACGATTACGGTCGGGCTCGATGAACCGAGGTCTCTTCACTCGGGCGCAGGATGATTGCTAAAGGGGCGAGAACTCATACTCTTTGTCGTCTACCACAAAAACGACTCTTTCTTCCAGGTTCTCTTTCAGTTTCCCCACGATGATTCTGCGGCATCCTGCGTCATGAAAGATGATCTGGTAGCTCCCTGCATCGTCCGTATTCTCGGTGGTTTCACTCTTTTGGTCGGAGCTCATCTCCACAACCGTCAGCTTCTGGCATCTTTCCTTCGATTCGCTAGATCCGGAGCGAACCGTCACGAGATAGTTTCCAAAAAACTTGATGGGCATTCTGATCTTCATGGGGGCCTCGCTAGTCAGTGAGTTTCTGGTGATTCTTGCTCGTTACCGTTAGAGAACCTCATTTTGCACCGCAGCGACGCAGCTCACGCTGAGATCTCGGATCAATCTTTCTCGGCGATCCCTGCGCCTCTGCGGTGAATCTTTAAACGAACTTTAGAATTGGCCGGAAGGGTTCACGGATTCCACTAGCTCCTTGATCGCGGCCATGTAAGGCCCAAAGCCACGGGCAAAAATGTCATTGTGATTGGCTCCGGGGATCTTCAGCAGGGTCTTTTGAGAGGCACCGCAGGCTTCATGCAGGGCCTGCCCATCAGAAAAAGGAATGATGTGGTCGTATTCGGCATGGATGACCAGGGTCGGGTTGGAGAAAGTTCGAATCTTATCCACATTGCGGAAGCCTGCTTCTTCCCTGAACCCCAACCTGAGGGCGTCGACGCCGAGAAGCCTGAGGAGCGGTTCCGCATAAGCAAATCCGCTTTCCACAATGAGGCCGGCGATTTCGCCTTGGTAATGGGCCGCCAGTTCAATCACCGAGGCACTTCCCAGTGACCTGCCGATAACAATGAAGGGGCCGGAGTAGCCATTATCGGCGAGCCAGCGTCTGACATGATGGTAGATGACATGGCAATCTCTCATCATACCCGTGACGGTTGGCTCTCCCGTCGAGCGGCCATAGCCTCGATAGTCTACCGGCAGGAAATTGATGTCCATGTGGTTGTACACCGGCCCGAGTTCATCGTAATCGGAGACGATCTCGCCGTTTCCATGGAAAAAAAGGAGGTTGGCGGCGCTGCTGGAGGTCATGTGAAAGCGAGCCCCTATCTCCACCCCGTTGGCCACCGGAATGAGCATATCGGTGGCCAAGGTTTGGCCCGGTGCCCCGGTCCATTCCCGTCTGGGGTGGAACAGAAACATGAGGACCTCAGGTCTGTCCAGGGTCGAGTAGTCGATTTGGGAAAGATCAATCATGGCAACCTCTTCTTCTTTAGCTCCCGGATGTTGGCTTTTGGCCGTTGCACTTGGCGCTTGAGATTTCAAATGCTGTCCTTGAAATCGATATCCGAAGTTTTGTCTTCGGTCAAGGACATTCCCCTGCAGAGTCCTTCAGAAATGTGAGGTTTTCTTATACTCCATGGCACTCTCCAAAAAGGTTCGAAAGGCTTTCAAACAGGTCTGGCAGTGAACCTGCAAAACTCTCTCTTTGTTTAACGATAATTCTCTTTACATCCCTTCCCTTTATCGTATGATGAATCATCCGACAAGTTGTGTGATCTAGAGTGTGATTCGATGAAAACCGCATGAGAATATCATTAAGGAGAAATATGCTGATTGCCCGGGCTGATATCCCTCGATTGGTTCGTGAGCTTCGAGAACGTACGGGCCTCACCCAGGAAAAATTCGCGGCCAGGCTTGGCGTCACTTTCCCGACCGTCAGTCGCTGGGAAAATGCCCGCGCCAAGCCATCGCCGCTGGCACTGAAGCAAATCGAAGACCTGCTCCGCGAGTTGGGTGACACGGCCCACGACATCCTCGACAAGTATTTTGAAGAGGAGAGGCGTGGATGATCGCGAAAATCACTGGCCAAATCATGTGCGCGACCGGCCGTGCGCTTGCTACCATGAGAGGCCTTTGGGATTTCCTTTTTCCGGATAGATAGAAACCGCTCCGATACAGAGAACCAAACCGTTAGAAAGTAGACACGATGACCATCATGAGTGCGAAGGAAGTCATAGACCGCATCTTCAGAGAGCCGGGCATCAAATACGAGCTCACAGAGTTCGAGACTCTGGGCAAACCTTTCCACGAGATCCTCGCGATTTACCCGAAAACCGCGGAAACGGGCCGTGATGCTGGCAAGACCAAATACTATCTCAAAAGCTTCATTCCATTTTCCTCGGCAAACGAAGAGGTTCAGGTTTATGTGGAAGCCGGGAAATCAGCCCCGGAGGAAATCGTCAGCCAACTGTGGGTTTACAAACTGATTCATCAATACGGCTACAAGGCCGACGAGATCGACCTGGAAAAGAGCGTTCAATTCGGCACCGAGGTGGGAACCAAGGCCGCCGATATCCTTGTCTATACCGATGCCGCCAAAGAAACCCCCAAGATCATTGTCGAATGCAAGAAACCGAAGCGCAAGGACGGTATCGAGCAGCTCAAGAGCTACATGAACGCCAAAGGTGCGCCGGTAGCGGTCTGGTCCAACGGCAGCGACAGCATCATCCTCTATCGCCCGTATCCGAAGGATTTTGATAATACCCTCTTTGATATCCCGAAACGGGGCCAGGCACCCAAGGATGTTCTCGAAGCCAAGAAGACCCTTCTGCAACTCAAGAAGGAGTTTAATTTCAAAGAGATCATCCAGGGACTGGAGGAACTCGTTCTTGCCGACAGTGGCAAGGACGAGTTCAACGAGATATTTAAACTCATATTCGCCAAGATCTGGACTGAGAAGCAAGCCCAGGAAGTCCGCAAGGATAAAACCGTCGAGTTTGGACAGGTTGTTAATCTCAAAACCAAGTTTCCGGACCCGGAAATGACCTATGATCGAGTCAACGGCCTATTCAAAAAGGCTTGCGAGGAGTGGCCCGGCATTTTCAAACCCGACGACGACATCGAACTGATGAAACGGCACCTTCAAATATGCGTCGGCCGCATCGAGGGGGTCCGGCTCATGGGCTCCAACCTGCGCGCCATGGACGATGCGTTCGAGTATCTCCTGCCGACGGAGGCCAAAAAGAAGAAAGGGCAGTTTTTCACGCCTCGCCATGTGGTCGAAATGTGTGTGCGGATGCTGAATCCCAAGCGCACCGAATATGTCATGGACCCGGCCTGCGGGTCGGCCGGGTTTCTGCTGCATGCCATGGACTGGTGTTACCCTGTGCGCGACCACGACGCACGGGAATTGCGGAAATTCAAGTACGCCTCAAAACATCTTTGGGGCATCGATTTTGAAACCCGCGCCGCCAAGACCTCGCGCGCCCTCATGCTCATTGCGGGCGATGGTCATACCAACATCTTTGGCCCTGATGTTAGCAGCCTCGACCCCAGGACGTGGTACGAAACGGCCTCGGGTCAGGCCCTCATGCACGGGCTCAGGCAGACCAAACTCACCGCCCAAAAGATCCCCGACAACGAGACACTAAAGGACGAGGATCACGCCTGGGAATACTTCGAAGAGCTGAAATTCGACGTGATCCTCACCAATCCCCCTTTCGCCGGGGAGATGAAGGACCGCAAGATGCTCGCCCATTATGAACTGGCCAGACCCGCCCTCAAGCGGGCCAAAGACAAGGCCCCCAAGGAGGAGCGGGATGTCCTTTTCATCGAACGCGTTCTGAAGATGCTCAGACCCGGCGGGCGGGCCGCCATCGTCCTGCCCCAGGGCAAGTTCAACAACTCGTCGCTGGCTTTCATCCGGGAGTGGATTCTCAAGAATGCCCGCCTTCTCGCGGTTGTGGGCCTGCACCCCAATACCTTCAAGCCGCATACCGGCACCAAGACCTCGGTATTGTTCTTCCAGAAATACACCGCCAAAGAGCTTCAGAACATCCAGCAGGTGAAACAGGAAGTCGCCGGGGCATGCCCGGACTACGAGCAGCAGATCAAAGATCTGATTGCGCGCCACCGGTACCTCGCGGACATTCCGGAGGAGGAGATCCCGGAAGAGATTGCGGACCTCATGGCGGAATCATTTGAGGAACCGGAGCAGGAGACCTCCGAGGATGCCAAGGAATCAGAGGAAGAGGAATGGCGGATGGCTGCCGAAGGAAATCTTGCTCAAAAGGACCTCATCAGCCAGGAAAAGGAAAAATGCGACGCGCTCAAGGCGGAGCTTATCCGGGTAAAACAGAAGCTCTCTGACCTCGACAGCGACGTCGAGGCATTGGAACAGCAACACCACATGGAGATCGAAGCCCTTACCACGCAATGGGACGGCGGCAAGGGCGACCTGCGGGTGCACCTGAAGGGTGTCAAGGACGGCCATAAGGCGGTGCTCAAGGTGCTTCAGGACAAACAAAAAGCCAGGCAGAAGACGCTCAAAGCGGAGATCAAGCAACTGGAGAAAGAAATCCCGCTGGCGGAATACCACCTCAAGCTTCTCAGCAACCGGGGCAAGCTGGAGTTGATCCTTGCCGACGCCGACTTGATCGGTGCCCTGAAAGAACGCTGGATCGCCGCCGAAGTGGCCAAACGGCTCGACTACCCTATCTTCATGGCCGTGAGTGAGCGGGGTGGCAAAAACAACTCGGGCGATTACGAATACCTGGTGGACGATCACCACAGCCTGGTGGAGTTCCCCGAGGCCACCCCCAGGAAGGCCAGTTGGTGGTGGATCAGGACCTGGTGAACTACGATCTGACAGCAGATGATCTGGTCAATGCAGCCAAGATCCCTGATGACCAGTTCTGCGTCGCCGAAGCTTTCGCGCGGTTCGCCCAGGAGCAGGGTTTTGATTTTTGGGAGGCTGAGTGATGGCAATCTGCATGAGAACGATGACGAGTAATTTGCACTCTCATGGACGTTCAGATCCTGAGTATTACTTGCCGGGTCATACTCATGTGGAAGCAGAACTCGACCTTCTACCAACAGTTCCGATGAGGAAACTCGGGACTTTTAGTTGCAGTGCGTTTTACCCTGCGGCGACTCACGTTTATGCAGACGATGGAATGCCGTTTTTGCGGTGTGTTGATTCGTGGACTTTCCCTTGATTTCAAGCGACCAGCCATTCGCGCGCATCCCGCAAGGCTTTGTTGGGGGGCATTCTTCCATTCGCTCGCTCTCTGCAGGTGATATTGTAATCAGCAAGGTGGGAACTCCCTGTTACGCGTCCTTGCTAGCAGAGGACATGCCCACAGCGGCAATGACACGGACAGTTCTCGGCATGTCTGGCATCAGAGAAGAACACGTCAATCCTCGCTATTTAATCGCATATCTACGTTCGCGATACGGTTTCGACCAACTCATGCGCGAGCGAGAGCTGACGATACAATACCAACTGACCCTTGAGCAAACTCGTAAGGTGCGTGTATATCTACCGAACAGGCCTGTTCAGGACGAGATTGGCAATATCGTCCGAGCCTATTATCAATCACTCCGAGACGGTATTGAAGCACACGAGGAAGCCCAACAGTTGCTCGAATCCCAGCTTGGGCTCGACAAGCTGAGTTTCCAGAGGCCGGTGGGCTACACGGCACGGTTCAGCACAGTCGGGCTCAGCGACACATTTTCTGCTGGTCGCATTGACTCTCAGTGCTTTGCCCCCGATGCGCTGATCTCCGAAAAATGGCTCCATGTGCACGCTCGATGCGATCGTTTGGGTCACTTACTCAAATGTACGGCAAAGGGTCGCCAACAAGTCGAATTCCCCAAGGGTCATGCCGATTATTGTAGCATCAAGCATATCTCAGGGAGAGAGTTGGTCGAGGTGTCGAAATGCTGCCCTGCTAAGGATACCCCTGTCGCAGAGACAAATGATCTGCTTCTTGCCATTACCGGAGCAACCATCGGCAAGATTGGAATCGTCAATCGTTATGCGCAGCTTGCTTTTTCGGGGGACCTTCTCATGCTAAGGGCGAACCCTGAAATCAACCCGCATTACCTGCTGTTGGCACTGGACCACAGGATCGGACAGGTACAGTTCACCCGCTGGATCACCGGATCAACAAATGGTCACCTCGCACCGCGCGATGTCGGAAGAGTCTTGGTACCTCGGTTGGGCGAAACCCTTGAAGGACGAATTGCTGATTTGGTGCAGAAGTCTCTCTCCAAAAGGGCCGAGTCTGAAGAACTTCTCGAACAGGCCAAATCGCGCGTCGGAAAACTCATCGAGGAAGCGGTGCAGTCATGAGCAAAAAGAACTCCGTCACGGGAAACAACAAGCTGCCCGCAAGGAGTGAGTTTCTGCTCTACCAAAGCGAGGATGGACAGACGCGCATTGAAGTGCGATTAGAAAACGAAACCGTCTGGCTAAGCCAGTTGACCATGACGGAGCTTTTCCAGACGTCCAAGCAAAATATCAGCCTCCATCTTAGGAATATCTTCAGTGAAGCCGAACTCGTGGAAAATCAAGTTGTCAAGGAATACTTGACAACTGCCGCCGACGGAAAAGGCTACCTCACAAAATTCTACAACCTCGAAGCCATTATCGCGGTCGGATATCGGGTGAAGTCACACCGAGGTACTCAGTTCCGCCGCTGGGCCACTGAGCGCTTGAATGAGTACCTGGTCAAGGGTTTCACCATGGACGATGAGCGCCTGAAAGCGGGCGTCAATCTCGGTTCCGACTATTTTGACGAAATGCTGGAACGGATCAGGGACATCCGGTCCAGCGAAAAACGCTTCTACCAGAAAATCCGGGATATCTACAAGCTGGCTGTGGACTACGATCCCAAGGCAGAGGAAACGCTTGAGTTTTTCAGCATCGTTCAAAACAAGCTGCATTTCGCGATTTCCGGCAAGACCGCCGCCGAATTGATCGCCGAAAGAGCCGATGCGACCCTGCCCAATATGGGCTTGACCTCATGGAAAGGAACCAAGGTTCGCAAAGGGGATGTCACTATCGCCAAAAATTACCTGAACGCCGATGAAATCGATGGGCTCAACCGGATCGTGACCATGTATCTGGACTATGCGGAGGAGCAAGCCAAACGGCACCGGCAGATCTTCATGCGGGACTGGCGGAAAAAACTCGATGCTTTTCTGCAGTTCAACGAGCGGGATATCCTAACCGACGCCGGAAAAGTCAGCAAAGCGGTGGCGGATCAACTCGCTGTTGAGCAATATGTAATCTTTCATCACCGTCGGTTGGCAGTGGAAGCGGAACAGGAATCGCTCACCGATGATGCCGAATTCAAGCGCTACCTGGAGAGAAAAAAATGAACCTATCCGGCGAAGACAAACGACTCCTCGAAGAGCTTTGCGGGCAGCACGGGGTGAGCAAGGACAAGGTGCTCAAGCTGCTTGAAACAGTCTACGAATACGAATTCAAAGACCGGCGGACCGGTGTCTATGATGCACTAAAGAAAATTCTCAAACAACGTAAATGAGGTGCATCAGCGTATGGCGGAACATTGTTCGCAATTTATACAAAACCCAGTAAAAATTATAGATGTGCTTGACAGTGTTATCAAAAAGCTATCGGGTCAGTGCCAGGTAAAGGCTACCCTTGATGGAACTCTACAGGTAACGGAAATAACAAAAGCAATTGCCCGCCTGAAAGATTCTGGCGCCAAAATCCCCGATGAACTGAGAAACCTGAAAATTGGGCTATCCACTCTTGTAACAGAGCAACAAAATCTGCTGCTGATTCTTCAATCACTAGAACTGCGGCTTTCCCATACCATTACGGACCTGCGCGCAAGAATTAAGCAACTCGCAGAGTGCAAACAAAATAAGAAAAAATCCCGTAAACGTTACGTCAAACGTACTTCACCAACGCTCTTAAGAAAGGAAATCTGCAGGGCGCTGCGTGAGCTGGGCGGCTCAGCAAAGAAGTCGGAGGTTATTGATAGAAATCGCGCAAATATGGAGGGGAAATTCAAACCCGATGATACCGAACGGGATTCCAAGGGGATTTCGAACTGGGAAAAATGGGTCGGTAGTGAGCGGTCGAAGATGATCAAAGAAGGCATTTTGAAGTCAGGATCAAATCAAAGAGTATGGGAGCTCCGTAGAAAATAGCGAGGGAATTTCGAAATCTTGAAGATGACAAACTACTGCAAGGGAACCACCTCTTTGAAAAGGGAGCAACCGTCATGAGCAATGGGCATGACATCGATGATTTTATAAAAAATCCCAGTCTTCTGATCGAATTGTGCCGCGAAGTTATCGACGAGATTGTTGAAAATTCCTCCGATGCGGAGATTGAAGGAAAGGAGGCCCAACTGCGCGAGATCTCTCGGTCGATTGAGCGTCTGGAAAAGGCCAAAGTAGCAATACCGGATGCTTTGCGAGCAGAGAAGACAAGACTCGCGGCAGCCATTGGGGATCAGTCCGACACATATCAAGTTCTCAGCCAACTTGCCGACGGTCTCAGGGGAATTGTCAAGGAACTGAAATGGCGCCTTGATCGGAGCGCAGCTCAAGGAAGATCCCGAGGATCACCAAGTCCACGCGGTGGGAGAACGAATTACGATGTCACCCTGTTGGATTTGCTCCAGAGTGGGCACCTTTCCATCGAGGACAAGCTCGAACTCCAATGGCTTAAGGACGGTCCAATATACGAAGGCAAAGCTCAACAGGACGGCTCCTTGATGGCGAAAACGTCAAGCGGTTGGAAACAGTATAGTTCGCTGTCGAAGGCGGCATCTGAAATTGCAGAGAGCTCGCTAAACGGATGGAAACACTGGCGGCCGTATTAATAATGATGGTTCCCGCACACTGTTGGCGGAGATTCGCAGCCGCCATGTGAGTCAGGGGGCGAGCCGATGAAATTCCGAAAATTGGCCATCG
>JGI20214J51650_10001587_pt1 | contig 14452 bp, 9 predicted proteins | sample WetSurMetagenome_FD_51650 | JGI IMG/M metagenome (IMG submission 51650) | reverse complement strand
GGGGAAAAGATTTTCCAACCCTGTACATCGAAAATATAATCTTATTGTCGTCAGCCATAAAAAATGTATTTTATACTTTAATGCAAAAATAAGATGAAAAAAGACATTGTGAAATACTAAAATCTTCTAATGAGATTGTGGTCCCCTTCACAACTGATATCTATCGGGACCACTAAGGGCTTACTCTCTTCCTGTATTTTGCCCCCCTGCCCCCCTGAAGGGGGGTTAAAAAGGGGATTTTATTGAAGAGCAGGGACTTACTTAGGGGGTTCTGTCTTTGGTATAAAACCCCACCGNNGCTACGCGGAACCTCCCCTGGAAGGGGAGGAAATTCCTATAGCAAAGCAGATTTTCTCCCCCCTTTGGGGGCATAGCCATCAACTTAAGCTTTGGAGATGAATGAGAAACTGCATAGAAAAGTTTCCTCCCGCTTTGGCGGGAGGTGGTCGGGACGACTGATTATCTTATATTTACGAAATTTTATTTCCCGACCGGGGTGGTTGATTCATCGATTTCTTCTTACTTATATTCTCAATACTTAGCTTTAAAAATAGATTAGTATTCCAGAAACCTGTATTTGTAAAAAATGAAATAAGAAAAACATTCAAGAGAAAAGATTCGGAATTTGAATAAGCAATCAACCACCCCGGCCGGAATCATCATTTGTATCCTAATTTAAATAATAGTCCGGCCACCCCTCCTTCAAAAGGAGGGGAAATGGCAGAGGGCGTGCCTTGTAAGCGTTCTTTGCAGTTAAAAGGACTTTTTAAACATAAAAAAAGGTTGGATTTTAATCCAACCTCTGAATATTATAATCTGAGGACTTATTTATTCTCAAATAGTTTAACAGTCTCATCCTGCAACAAAACCCATAATGAATATACTCCCTTAAGAGTTCCGATCGGTATATTAAGGCATCCTAAAGCATTAACAACAATTACGATGTACCTGGCCCAGGGTTTATATGCTAATAGACCTATTCCTCCAACCAGTCCAAGAGTAGATAAAAAGCCGAAGAGGATAGGCAGACTGACGGATAAAAAGCCAAGAACCATTTCAGCTGTATTATCACCCCCAACCTGGCTCTTTGCAAAATCCATCACAAAGAAAAGCACCACAGCCACTATTAGTCCCAGAATTGCGAAACCAATCTGAATGGCTGCAACGACGGTCACATGTTTTTTCATTTTCGAGTCTTCCATGACAATTAATTTTTATGCAATTTAGTTATATTTTCATTCCTGCTCTAATGACTGTTGATTTAATGAACTGATGCATCAGCCTCCATATTATTTCCCATCTGCGACCAATTAATTAGAAAACTGGTTTTGAAAGAAAAGAGTTTTAGTATCTTTGTTTCAAAATAATGCGTATGAAAAGGAAATTAATCTTAGCTGCCGGATTTGTCTTTATTGCTCTGACATTTACCACATGTACGAAAAATTGTAAGGTTTGCTCGCAAAACACTTATAATTCATCCAATGTTCTGTTAACGACGGGTTCTGACACTGAATATTGCGATGCATACCTGCTTGCCATTGAAGCAACTGCGGATGTTACAGTTGGAGGTGTCACAACCCGATGGGTTTGCAGGTAATCAGTATCTGACTCCAATCATTGTCACGTCGTCAATCTGAGGACTGTCGCCGCGCCATCCCTCAAATATTTCATTTAGCCGCTCTCCCTGTTTTAGCATCGGCATTCCCTGCATTGCTATGAGGGTTTCCCTAAGTTGCATTGACATAAATTTCTTCTGTTGAGGACCGCCAAACTGATCGGCAAAACCATCTGAGAAAATATAGAATGCATCCCCTTTCTGAAGATCAATTTTATGTAATGTAAATGGCTCCATCTTATAATGAATCGCAACAGGCATTCTGTCGGCCCGGTAATTAGTCAGTTCTCCGTTCCTCACAAGATAAAGGGGATTATTTGCCCCGGCATACCATAAGATATTCTTTTCAAAATCAACAACACATACNGCTATATCCATACCGTCTTTAATGCTATCCTCTGCTGCTACCTGCTTTAAAGATTTTATAATACCCTGACGAAGGTTTTCAATTATCTGGTCGGGCATAATTATATGTTTCCCGTTCACAATTTCATTTAGTAATGTTACTCCAAGCATGCTCATAAATGCACCAGGCACGCCATGCCCCGTACAGTCAGCTGAAATTATCACCTGAGGATTTTCCTGTGCGCTTACCCAATAAAAATCGCCACTCACAATNGCAAGAGGTTTATAAAGGACGAAGTGTTCAAGTTTATCACTGAATAATTCGAGCGATGGAATCAGAGCGGTCTGTATCCTCTTGGCATACATAATACTATCTTCGATATGCCTTTTCTGATATCCTATCTGATCTCTCTGGGCGGCAGCAAGATCCCTTTGCTTTTCAATTTCGTCTTTTTGTAATGATATTGTTCTGTTTTTTTCTTCGAGTTTAATATTTGCCTCTTTCTTAATCTTGTAACCCCTGTAAATATAATATCCCAGGAAACTAACAAGAAGCAGAGCCAGCAGAACAAAATAAAGAACCAGCTTCTGTTTTTCAATTGCTTCAAGTTGCACTTTTATCTTACTTTCCTGTTCTCCTATCTTTTTCAACTGCCCATCGATCTTGGCCATCTGAAGTTCAATTTTTCCTTTCTGGTTTGAAAGAGTGTCCTTTTGAACCTGAACCTCATTCTGCTGTACAATGATGGTCTGTTTCTGAACTGAAATTTCTCCTTTTTGTTTACTGATCTGTACAAATTGCCTGTCGAGTACTTTTTGCTTCTCGTTCAATGTTTTCTCCTTTGTCTCTATCTCTTTGTCAAGGCTGTCGAGAAGCGCCTTTTGATGAAGAATTTCAGCTTTCTGAGTATTGATCATCTCAAGCTGTTGTTTGATTGTGTCGCGTTGAATAACAATCTGTTCACTTGCCTTGCCAAAGAGATTCTCCCAGTCCTCTTTGGTTTTTACAGCCTGAAAGAGCATATTTGAATTCACCTTCATTCCGGCTTTATTGATCATATCTTCATTAACTCCGTATTTCGGCATTTCTCCTTCCACTCCCATAAAATTTATCATCGATTCTCTGAATTCATATCCTTCAGTCATTAGCAGCGTCTGACGGTTCTCAATCATAGCTTTAACTTTATTGAGGTTGAAGCCGCTTGCTTTATTTACATATAGTACCTGGGTATAAGTTATCTGACTTTCAGTGTTGAATTTAACAATCTCCACCGGCTTATCCTGGATCTTCGTTCTGGTCTTTCTCATGTTACCCATTTCGAAAAATAATGCCACATCTCTGTCAAGTATCCCTATTCTGAAAATAGAAGAATCCGCAAATCCTTGTCCGTAATCAATATACTTCGCTATGTCAAAAATAAAAACAGCCCTTGTTCCGTTATTAAGTCCGGTCTGGCTAAAAGCGTTAGAGATCATTAATATCAATCCAAGAGAAAGGATCGAAATTCTGACTGAGCGAATTTGTCTTAACATGATGTCGAGGGTTTATTAATACGAAATTGCACAATTTTATTAAAGAATCCAAATATCTTCACAGCTCATATCGGCGGGCATGTTGATAAAATGTTAATAATTGTGCAAATAACCCTACATCAGATCCTTTTCTTATCGTAATTTTATACAAGTTTAATTAAGCCCATAAATGACTTTGAATATCAGCAACTTAGTACTAACAGGTAAAAATATAGTTATCGTTGAGGATGATCTTCCATCAGTAAAGTACTATGAAACATTACTAAAAAATTCAGGTGCTGATGTGATGATTTGTCATACCGGTAAAGAGTTTGTTGATTACGTAACCCAGGGCAATAATACCATTGATCTTGTTTTTATGGATTTTCTTATACCGCTCATTAACGGCATCGAATGTATAAGGATATTGAGGAAAGAGAGAAAAGGTACTCCGGTAATTATGGTCACAGCTTATTCTTCCGAACAATCAAAAACAGAAGCCTATATTGCTGGATGCAATGAATACATATTAAAGCCCATTTATCCTGAAAAGGTCTTCTTCCTTCTCGAAAAATATCTTGCACCAGGTGTAAAGGTTCCTTTCTCTTATTAAATTCTGTTTTTCTGGATATTACGGTGCGATGCACCTTCAAATTTCAGTTTAAATTCCCTGGCTACAAATATTACGGTGCGCTGCACTTATTTTTGCAGACCGCTTTTAGCAGGTTCATGCCAGGAAGTACGGACTTCATACTTTTTTAAAGAAGCATTCATTGAGATTGGGAGATCCTTCGCTCCGCTCAGGATGACAGCAGAATTGGCAGATTAGGAAGGCAGAAGCGCCGGTTCGCGAACGAAATTTTTCAAATTCCTGTATTTCAATTGCGAACCGGTGCTTCTGCCTCATTGTCACCACAAATTAATGTCATCCCGATCCCGCTTCAGCGGGAGAGGGATCTCCTCATCATTGATTACCAATATTACGGTGCGCTGCACCTTTTTTTATTTAGCGCTTTTCATTAAAGTAGATCCTTTGTAGGTACATGCTCTATTGCTTTTTACAAATGACAACTTTTATTATGTTGTTTGTTTAAACACTTAATTAAATGGTACCGGGCGATTCTGGATTATATTTTCAGCCCCGTTAGGGGCAAAATATATTAAAGCAGGTCAACGCCCTGCCTATAAGATTCTGAATCTTAATGAGCCCCGTAGGGGCGAAATAAATCCAATTTCGCCCCTACGGGGCTTGATAAGTTTTGTTGAGGTTCTACATCGGGCGCTGCCCGATGTTAAGATATATAAGGCCTACAGCCTTTAAGCGGNAGAGCCGCGAAATATTTGTAGTAATGGATCGGGAAAACGAACATAAAGGTGCAGAGCACCGTAATATTTTTTTATTATTTCCCNCCAGGCTGAACAATCTTTATATAATCTGCATAGTAGGCTTCCAGCTTCTTTGTTATCGCTTCACCCATCTCAGGTTTGCCACCAGACACACACGCATTTGCTACCCGTGAGGTATATTGAAGTGCAGTCTGGATCTCAAACTCAGCTGAGGCAATAATATATGGCTTTTGCTTCAGGAAATAATCAAGTCTCTTATAGTAATACTCGCTGAATGCTGTCGACATCTCAACAGCTTTATCCGTAGCTCCTGCAGCAAAATATGCTTCTATTACATCCGCCATATATGGATCGTAAGGGATCTTCTCCAGCGGAAGTGCTTCCATGCATTTATTAAGCGTTTCGAGCGCCTTTTCATTCTTCCCCTCAGCGGCAAGAGCCCTTGCAAGCCTGGCATAATTTAGTCTGGCCCTGACAACCAAAATAGTCCGTTGATGGTTATAATCTATATCAACACTTTTCTTGTTTGCACCGCCCCACACGAACTTTTTGATCATATTCTCATACAGGATATCTGTATCAATCCGTCCATAATCGAGCCAGTTTTTATTCTGCGATTTTATTGGTACCAACCTGTAGGCAAGACCTTCAAGTTGAAAATACTCCTCAAGACCAAGAGCATCATTATGATATCCTGTAACAAAATAAATAGGGCGCTGCCAGTTATTATGTGCAAGTATATCAAGAACTATCAGCTGACTTTTGAGTATAGAATTCCCTTTAAGCTTGATATCAATATATGGAACAATCTTNTCAGCATCACCGGGTTTTACNGTTCCTGAAGCAAGTACCTTTGCTTTATCAACAGGAATTCTGATTGTACGAGATGGTATTATGTCGAGTATCTCCGTAGCGGATACCTGTACTTTAGTGGCTTTATTATCGCTGTTTACAAAATCAATAATAGTGGATATGTCTACAGGATCTTTCGTTTTTTCCACGATAAATACCTGATTGTTGATCCCGTCGTAATACTTTTTAGCCGGTAATGTTATAGGTAATGGAGCAGAACCATTCGCTCTGCATTTCATCTGATCGACATACCAGTCAGTATTCAGAAGCATCAGGTTGCAGACTCTTAAATCTGTCCTTTTTCCTTCTACTTCCTGGGCATACCACAGAGGAAAAGTATCGTTATCTCCATTTGTAAAGAGAATTGCATCAGGAGCACACGAATTCAGATAGTCGAAGGCTACATCGCGGGCCAGATAACGACCCGACCGGTCGTGATCGTTCCAATTTTCTGCTCCCATTACAACCGGAACGGCAATAAAGCATAATAAGCCGGCAACCGGTGCTGCAACTTTTTCACTTAGTAGTTTTGATAACCCTTCGAACAGGGCAAGTACTCCAAAGCCAATCCATATTGAAAAGAAATAAAACGATCCTGCATAAGCATAGTCCCGCTCCCTGGGCTGATTCGGAGATTGATTCAGGTAGACAACAATTGCTATTCCGGTCATAATAAAAAGCAGCAGAACTATTCCCCAGTTCTTATTATCCCGGTTCAGCTGATAAAACATTCCTACCAGACCAAGAATAAATGGCAGCAGGTAATATTTGTTTTTTGAAGGATCAGTTTTCAAATTTCCGGGTAAATCGGAAGTGCCCACCCGGGGTTCATCAATAAAATTAATACCAGTTATCCAGTTCCCGTTTAAAGCTCCTCCTGTTCCCTGTGTGTCATTCTGCTTTCCTGCAAAATTCCACATAAAGTATCGGAAGTACATATAACCAAACTGGTATGAAAACATGAACCGGAGGTTTTCTATGAATGTCGGTTTATACAAAACTTTTTTCTCACCGTTCTGATCAGTTACCTGGATGGGAGTTCCTTTTATCTTACCCCATTCCTTGTAAACTTCCTCATGGTCATTCTGATCGCTCCACATGCGTGGGAAAAGTGTAATAAACCGGGGATCATAAACGCGCTCAAGGTTATGTCCGGTTATTATATACTTTCCATTTTCAAGAACGTATTTGGGTTTCCCGTCTACATAATCCGTTACCGGAGCATTAAAATACTGACCTCTGAACAAAGGACGCTCTCCATATTGTTCCCTGTTCAGAAAGTACAGGAGGTTAAATGGATTTGAAGGATTATTTTCATTTAGCGGTGTATTTGCAGAAGATCTGATGACAATAATGGCGTTTGCAGAATATCCAATGAGGATTACCATTATTACGGTAAGAAGAGTATTGAGTGTTGTCCTGCTCTTTTCAGCAATGATCCAGATCGTTCCGGAAATTAAAAGGAGTACAATAATATTCAGGACTGATGAGCCCGAAATTACCCATATTCCTGTAAAGAACAGGGCCGCAATAGCCAGAACCCCGTTTTTTACCCTGTTCTCAGAAGTAAATGAAAATTTAACTGCAAAAATAAAGAGGACAGCAACCAGGATAACATGAAATACCATTCCGCTGTTAGCCGGCAGATGAAGGGTATTCACGAAAAACCAGTCGAATTTTGAAGAAATGGTCACAATACCCGGCATTATTCCATACATAAGTAACGTGAGAAGAACAAGTGATGTCAGTAAGGAGATCACAAATCCTTTCCACGAAAACTCAAATTTTTTGAAATAGTAAACCAGAACCATTCCTGGAAGTGTGAGCAGATTAAGAAGATGGACACCGATTGAGAGACCCATCAGGAAAGCAATAAGGATTATCCATCTGTCGGCATACTTTTCATCCGCTACATCTTCCCATTTGAGTATTGCCCAGAATACAAGAGCAGTAAAAAAAGCAGAAGATGCGTATACTTCACCTTCAACTGCAGAAAACCAGAATGAGTCGGTAAATGAATAAGCTACAGCTCCTACAATACCTGAAGCCATAACAGCAATTATTCTACCTGTTGTAAAATTATCTTCACTTTTAAGAAGGACTTTTTTTGCCAGATGAGTGATTGTCCAGAAAAGGAAAAGGATAGTAAATGCACTGGCAAGGGCCGACATACTATTTACCGCAGCTGCTACTTTTGAAACATTTCCTCCGGCGAATAAAGCGAAAAACCTTCCCATTATCATAAATACAGGGTTTCCCGGAGGGTGCCCGACCTCTAATTTAAAACAGGATGCAATGAATTCACCACAGTCCCAGAGACTGGCTGTCGGCTCGATAGTCATCAGGTAGGTATATGCTGCAACAGCGAATACAGCCCATCCCGAAACATTATTTATCAACCTGTATTTCTTCATTATGTAATAACTTTGTCGATTAAAAAACCCTCAATTATTTCCGATGACGAAAATACTTAATTTTTTCATACCATTGGCAACAGATTATCGCTCACTTATTTTGCTATTTTTGATCCATAATCTTTCTCATGAAACTCAAACTTATAATTCTTTATACAGTTTTACTATTCTCCTTCAGTTCTGTCTATGCCCAGTATTATGAAACCGGACAGGACCCTGCATCACTTAAATGGAAACAGATAAAAACAGGCCGGTTTACTGTCATATTTCCTGAGAACTGCGAACCCTCAGGAATATTGTATGCAAAATCGCTCGATGATGCCTATTCGAAACTCAGTACTCTTTTTCCCGAAAAGAAGTTTCATATCCCTGTTTTAATACATAGTTATTCTATTCAGTCGAATGGTTATGTTGCCTGGGCTCCAAAGCGAATGGAATTATATCCCACACCTGAGCAGAATACAATTCCTCTTGCTCCGGAAAAACAACTTTCCATACACGAACTTGCTCATGTTCTGCAGATGGAATCGTTAAACCATGGCTTTTCAAAAGCGGGGTCTCTCCTGTTTGGCGAACAGTTCACCGGTGTTGTTGCTTCTCTTCTGCCTCAATGGTTTCTCGAAGGTGATGCAGTTTTTGCAGAATCAATCCTGACTCAGTCAGGCAGAGGACATGATCCTTCATTTCAGAAACAGATCAGGGCCCTGATGGTCGACAACAAAATTTACAAGTACGATAAGATACTTAACGGATCATACAGGGATTTTGTGCCCGACATATATGAATCGGGTTTTCAGATGGTAACTCTCGCTCTGACTAAAAAAGATCCCCAGATATGGAATAAGGTTCTTCGTTTTACNGCTGATGAACCATTTACACTTAACCCTTTCAATATAAGCCTTTCAAGAAACACCGGCCTGAGGAAGAAAACCCTCTGGAAAGAAACCTGTGATACACTGAAAACAATCTGGAAAAAAGATCTTTTAAAAAACAACCCTGAAACTTATGAAATAGCCAATCCCGACAAACATGGAAAATATATTAATTANTATTCTCCGGTTTTTGCAGGGAAAGACAGCATAATCGCAATAAAAACCTCATTATCTGTCCCATNCTCATTTGTGCTCATTGATCCTGTTCAAAAAACAGAGAAAAGGATTCATACACCAGGACAAGTCTGGCCCCAGGTTGTCTCTTATGCCGGGGGTAAATTAGTATGGGTTGAGTTGCAATCCGACCCGAGATGGCAAAACAGAGAATATTCGATAATTAAAATGATGGATATCAACACGAAAATCACGATAAATCTGACACAAAGATCGAGATTTCTTGCCGCTTCAGTTTCCCCGCACGGGAATATGATAGCTGCAGTTGAAAATAGTGTCAATAACATTAATAAACTTGTCTTGCTCGCCATAGGGACTGGCACTGTAATTGAAACTGCTACTCCTCCCGGAAATGTCTTTCTACAACATCCCCAATGGTCCCAAGACGGTAAAAAGATAACTTTTATCTTCCTTGCCGGGTCGGGAGAAGGAATAATCTCTTTCAACCTTGCAAGTCATAACTGGGAGACACTTATTGATGCAGCCGGGGATAATCTTCAATCATCTTTTCTCCTCAATGATTCACTCTATTTTGTAAGTTCATCGTCAGGAACAGATAACATCTATCTCCTTACACCCGATAAGAAAACAATTCCGGTCACTCGTTCCAGATTCGGAGTTATTGATGCCTCAGCAGGTGGAAACAGAATATATTTTTCTGATTATACCTCACTGGGTAATAATATCTGTAGCAGCCCTGTAGCAGCCACACACACAGGGATCAGTTCTTCATCGTTTCTCATCAACAGAATTGACATTAAACCTCATTCAGGCCCCGACAGCAGCTTAACCGGCTACATTCCCGAACCATATAGAAAATTGGAACACCTTTTCAGATTTCACAGCTGGATGCCATTCTATGCAGATATTGCAGAACTCAAAGCCGATCCGTCGAGTATCAGACCTGGATTTACTATAATGACTCAGAATACTTTAAGCACCCTTACTTCAACAATAGGTTATGAATATTCTGCTGAAAAACGCAATGTTTTTCATTCTCGTATAACCTGGAGTGGTTGGTATCCTGTAATTGAATCACAACTCGACTATGGTACCTTACCGCTTATAAGTAAAATGGGAGTTGACGTGGCAAATCCTTCTGTAATTCAGTCAGGTATGAGTTTTCAGAACACTATTTCACTTCCCCTTCAAGTCTCCTCCGGCAGGTTTTCACAGTTTTTCCGGCCCTCAGTTTCATCAGATTATATTAATCAATATATTTATTTAAAGGAAAAGGGGACTTATGATTATGGCCAGACGATTATAAACGGAAGGCTCTATTTTTCTAATTATTATCGTTCAGCATTCAGGGATATTTATCCGAGATGGGCTCAGGTAATAGATATGAATTATTGTTTCGCTCCCTTCGACAGGAGTATATATGGCTCGGCTGTAGCATTAAAAACAGCTTTTTATTTCCCCGGGCTTTTCGCGAATAATGGGATAAAAATCAGGCTTGAAGCTGCAAAACAGGATCCGGGAAAATATCTGTACAGTAATTTCTCATCTCTTCCCAGGGGTTACGATGATATAATTGCAGAGGAAATCAAATTCCTTTCAGCTGATTATGTTTTCCCTCTTGCTTATCCCGATTTCAATCTGGCAAGCCTGTTATATCTTAAAAGGATCAGGGCAGGTCTCTTCTATGATTATGCTGAAGGCCCCGGTAATTCAATCTATACATACACCTCCAATGGGCTGGCACCGCTATACGATAATTCTGAGACTGAGTCCTTTAAATCCTTTGGAATTCAAATGCTTGCAGATTTCCATGTTCTCAGGATTCCATTTATGATATCAGGCGGGGTCCAGGCTGCATGGAAGGATTTTAATAAATCACCTTCCTTGCAGTTACTATTCAATATTGATTTGTTTGGTATGACATTAGGCAGGAACAGGTAGGGACGTTGCATGCAACGTCCCTACCGATCCCCATCTAAAACGTGCTACGCAGGGACGTTGCATGCAACGTCCCTACACACATTTTGTGTTAACATTTATATACTGCGGGCCGTTTCCTTTATCAGATTCCAGGCTTTTGCGACATGTTCTCTGGTCACATTTGTCTGTGCAGTAACCATTCTTAATGTATAATGACCATTTAAAACGGTATGACTCAGGTATAACTTTCCCGAATCATTAAGTGCATGGTTCAGCTTCTCATTAATATCATTTATCTGTTCCTCAGTAAATCCCTCACGGACATACCGGAAACAGACAACACAGATCGTAACTGGAGCCAGTATTTGAAAATCGGCCTCCCTGGAAATCATATCTGAAAGTTCAGCAGCCATGGTTATATGACTTCTAACCTTATCGCGAAGAGCATCAACCCCGTAAGTCCGTATCACACTCCACAGTTTCAGGGCCCTGAATCTTCTTCCCAGAGGAACGCCCCAATCGCGGTAGTCGTTTACTTTTCCTCTGGTTCTGGTTTTGAGNTATTCGGGGAGTATCTCAAATGTCCTGATCAGNGTGGATGCATCTTTTACAAAATATGCACTGCAATCAAAATTTGTAAACATCCATTTATGAGGATTAAAAACAAAGCTGTCGATAAATTCCTTTCCCTCCAGCATCCATCGGAATTCAGGAAGAATAAGAGCTGTACCGGCCATTGCGGCATCAACATGAAGCCAGACATTGAATTCGTTGCAGACAGCACCAATCTCTTTTAGCGGGTCAATTGAAGTTGGACCTGTGGTTCCCAGTGTTGCTACAACACAACATGGGATGTACCCGCTGTTTTTATCTTTTAGGATTGCTTCTTTAAGCTTTTGAGGGTCCATCGAAAAATCTTCCCTGACATCAATCTTAATAAGGTTCTTACGGCCTATACCGCTTATTTTTACAGCTTTCTCAATCGAGGAATGAGTCTGTTCCGAACAATAAACCCTGAGGTTTCCCGAATTCTTAAGACCATCTGAGTTTACAGAGAAGCCTGTGGCTTTTTCCCGTGCCGTCAGAATAGCTGAAAGAGTTGCAGTTGAAGCAGAGTCCTGTATCACACCCTCAAATTCCGGAGGCAGTCCGATCAGTTCTTTTAACCATATCATCATTTTCTCCTCAAGCTCTGCGGCTGCCGGAGATGTCTCCCAGATCATACACTGTGCTCCCAGAGTCGCTGTCAGCATCTCTGCAAGGATTGAAGCAGGACTGTTGTTTGACGGGAAATAAGCAAAGAAATTGGGGTTCTGCCAGTGAGTTATCCCCGGCATTATTATTTCTTCGAAATCCCTCATGAGGGAATCAAAGGATTCAGGATGCAAAGGTGGATTGTCGGGGATTTTATTAAAGATATCCCCCGGTTTAACTAATGATCTGACAGGTAGCTTCTCAACATTTTCCATGTAGTCCGCCATCCATTCAACGAGCTCATGGGCATGTTTGCGAAATTCATCAGGTGTCATCCAATATATCTTATCTTACCGAATCTGCAAGAAGAATGATTTTGTTTGCCTTAACCTCAATCACTCCTCCGCTGATCTCATAAGTTATTTCATTATTTTCCTGGTCAACTATCTTTACTGTCCCGTTTTCAAGGGTTGAGATAATAGGGGCATGGTCCTTCAGTACCTGGAATGATCCTTTTTTCCCTGGAACCCTGACCGATCTGATCTCTCCGTCAAAAATTTTTTTATCAGGTGTGATAATCTCTATTTTCATTACAGCTTATTAATAATCAGAAGTTTCCCGATATAGTAATTATTTTGACTGGGCCAGAATTTTTTCACCTTTTTCAATAGCGTCCTCAATAGTTCCCACAAGCATAAATGCTGATTCGGGATACTGATCAACTTTTCCATCCATTATCATATTGAATCCTTTAATTGTATCTTCAATAGAAACAAGGGCTCCTTTGATACCGGTGAATGATTCTGCAACTGTAAAGGGCTGTGAAAGGAATCTCTGTACCCGTCGTGCCCTGTGAACAACCAGTTTATCTTCTTCTGAAAGTTCGTCCATCCCTAGGATGGCGATAATATCCTGTAATTCATTATATCTCTGTAACAGTTCTTTTACCCTCTGTGCACAATTATAATGAGCTTCTCCGACTATCTCAGCTACCAGTATCCTTGATGTTGAGTCGAGTGGGTCAACAGCCGGATAAATACCAAGTTCCGATATTTTTCTGCTCAATACTGTCACCGCATCGAGGTGAGAGAAGGTTGTTGCAGGGGCCGGATCGGTAAGGTCATCGGCCGGAACATAAACTGCCTGTACGGAGGTTATTGATCCATGTTTTGTGGAGGTAATCCTTTCCTGCATAATACCCATTTCAGTAGCAAGAGTCGGTTGATAACCTACTGCCGAAGGCATCCTTCCCAAAAGAGCAGATACTTCAGATCCTGCCTGTGTAAAACGGAATACGTTATCCATAAAAAACAGGATATCTCTTCCACCCGATTTTCCGTCACCATCTCTGAAATGTTCAGCCACGGAGAGGCCCGACAGAGCAACTCTTGCTCTTGCTCCTGGAGGTTCGTTCATCTGCCCGAACACAAGGGCAAGCTTTGATTCTTTAAGGGCGTCATGATCAACAGTCGAGAGGTCCCATCCGCCTGATTTCATATTTTCAAGGAATTTTTCTCCGTAGGTTATTACACCTGCTTCAAGCATATCACGCAGGAGGTCATTACCTTCCCTGGTTCTTTCACCAACACCGGCAAAAACTGAAAGCCCTGAATATGCTTTTGCAATATTGTTTATCAGCTCGAGGATAACAACTGTCTTTCCAACACCTGCACCACCAAATAGTCCGATTTTTCCGCCTTTTGAGTAAGGTTCAATAAGGTCTATAACTTTAATACCTGTATATAAGACTTCTTTTTCTGTAGAAAGATCCTCATATTTCGGGGGTTTCCTGTGTATAGGGTATCCGCCTGTTTTATCGAGATAACCAATGCCATCGATAGCTTCCCCGGTAACATTCATAAGCCGTCCTTTTATCTGTTCGCCAATGGGCATGGTAATTGGCATTCCTGTAGCGACAACGTCCATTCCTCTGCGAAGACCGTCGGTTGAGTCCATCGCAATTGTTCTGACGGTCCTTTCGCCAATATGTTGCTGGCATTCTACCACCAGANTAGTGCCATCATTTCTCTTTATTTCGAGAGCATCATAAATGTCAGGCATTTCAAAACCCTGTTTTTCAAAAGTAACATCAACCACTGGTCCGATGATCTGGCTGATTTTCCCGGTATTCTGTGACATAGATCTTAAATATTTATTTAATTTTTAAGGAAGAGACAAATTTAATA
>JGI20214J51650_10001584_pt1 | contig 14467 bp, 15 predicted proteins | sample WetSurMetagenome_FD_51650 | JGI IMG/M metagenome (IMG submission 51650) | reverse complement strand
GACCCTGCGGGCTACTGAGGAAATCTTGATATCCTGCTCAGAGCTTTTGGTTTCAAAACGAAGGATATTTAAGTTCTCTGCAACATTTGATCCGGTGAAATACCCGTCTTTCTTCCTTTCGAAACCAATATACTTCAGCCCAAGCTCAAGCCTGGCAATCTCATTTGTATTAATATCTCCAATCAGCCAGGCGTTGGCATAACCACCGTTGTTACCCTTTTTCATAATTGCACACCATTCATCAATTGTTGATGCATATTGCGTTGCACGGCGCATTCTGATAAATTCAGGGATCCCTTTCTCATCAAAAGGAAAGAATCCTCCGATAGTGGTTTCTGACCCTACCAGACCGGCGCTTGTTATGAAAAAATCTGTTTCACTATGAATTAATCCGGCTACCGACTGCATAAGTATGCGGTACCCTTTTTCAGGAAGAATATCAAGAATAACATTGCAGGAAGGATAATAAAATGAACTCATGGTATTATGCCCCAGCACTATTTTTCCGTCAGCGGTCATACTGCCTGTTGCAATGAATGAACTGCATGATTCTTTTTTAGGTTCCGGTGAATCTGAGGACAATGAATCCTTTACAAGCGGCCACCAGTATTCCGTAAATTCAGTCGAAGCATTGTATGTAACAATTTCATCCCGTGTTGATAATACCCCCGCAGCTTTCATCCCTTCAACGATTCCCTCCATCTCTGCCATATTCTCAGCATCAATTCCCGGATTGAACAATTCCGCACTCTTGTCGACCATCCACTGCCACGACATCGCCGTCTGATAATGCCATACTTCTGCTGTCTGCCGGAGAGCTTCCTTTATCTCTTTTGCCAGCAGGTAGCCATGCTGGAAACCGCGTTCCTGAGGGGTTCCTTCTATATGCAGATATATCCATCCGTTCTTTACATGCCTGTTTGCTTTTGACAGCCAGCTTTTCTGCTCAGATGTAAGACTTCCGGTCTGTCCACTTGCCAGACAAAAGCCTGTAACAAAAGATAAAATGAGAATAATGACACTTTTTTTCATCCTGTTCCTCTTTAAAATAATTGACGATAAATGTATAAATTTTAACTTGATAACATAATTTTTTATCTGACTATACTGTAACAGAACTGCTTCCTGAACTTCCGGGAAAATTCATGAATTCTTGTTTAAAACAGAAATAAAATATATTTTTACAAACCAAACGGTCTGTAAATTTGGATACAAAGACTCATATAATGAAAGAATCTTTAAAGCTGTTTCTCAGGAAGAGCTTTAAGGATGTAACTCTGAGTGAAATCCTCACAAAAACGGGACTATCGAAGGGAGCTTTTTACTCGAAAAAACAGGAAAAGAAATAACTGCGGGTATTGATACAACAAATGCTGTCTGTGTACTGAAACTGAACCAGGGCAAAAAGATCCTGACGACAAACTATTGCTACTTTGCGGCAGCAAAAAACCTCAACCTTCCTAAAGCTGTCATTACAAAGAAGATAACATCTACCAATTCAGGATATACTGTGGAATTATCGAGCGATAAATTTGCGCGATATGTATTCCTGAGTATAGATAAACAGGGTTTTTTCTCGGATAACTATTTTAACCTGATGCCGGGAGAGAAAAAAACAATCACCTTTACAACCTCTCAAAAGCCATCGGACTTTGAAAAAGACCTTAAAGTAATGTCGCTGGTTGATACTTACTAACGTCATTAAAACTATTTAACCCTGGTATTTGGCTGCTTTGCTTTCACAACATAGCCGAAAACCAGGGTTATTTTATATAGAATAACCGTCAAAAAAACCGATGATTATTTCTTTGCAGGAACTATCCCTCCGAGAAATTCAAATTGCTTTTTATAAAGCCCCGGGGTTAATGTCTGCTTGTCTCCAATTTCCATAATACTACCGGAGACTTTGTCATAGGTTGACCACTCAGGCAGACCATCACCGTTTGGATTTCCTGTCTTTACAAAATTAACCCAGTAGCCGTTCATAGCTTTCTCAACCGCGAAATCCACTTCCCGCCATGGCCGGTCCCACATATGCAGGGTATGAAGAGCAAAAGGAACCTCCGATGTATGAAATGCTCCATAATTAGGAAATCCCGGTTTATCAACGGGCACATGGCTGAACTGGTAGATATACGATTTGTTTTTATTGAATCCTGCTGTTAAATATGCAGGCATGGCAGCGAATGACAGAAGGCCGAGCTGCTTAAGTGAAACTGCTACCTCTTCATCGGTATTCCCGGGAAATAGTTTGAGATATACTTCTGCTTTGTCGCCATATTTTTCAGCTGCCTGCTGTTTATATTTATCAGGTGTTATCTTCTGTTCTCCCATTAATGATCCGTCACCCATAACCCAGCCGGCCATCATATTTACATTGTTAAAATTCCCGGATCTGAATGCAGACATCACATCTGCAGGGATAACATATCCATCGTAAACTGGTCTGAAACTACCTCCGGCAGCAAAGAGTTCTTCAGCTGATTTCTTTCTTAGTTCTGATATATCCGGTACTTTCAGTTTTTCCATATATGTCTGCCCCGCCTTCTCTGCATCCTGCAAACTATTGTTCATAAAACCAGAAAGGATCCCGCCACTTTGAGCGATGGCTCCACGAAAAAGGCCTTTGGTAAGAGGAGAAGCCACGAGAGAACAAACACTCATCGATCCGGCAGATTGTCCGGCTATAGTAACCTTGCCCGGATCACCGCCGAATGCTTCAATATTTTTAGAAATCCATTTCAGGGCTTCTACCTGATCAAGTAGGCCGTAATTGCCTGAGACTTTGTTTTCCGATTCGCTGCTCAGCGAGGAATGCGCCAGGAAGCCAAGCACACCAACTCTGTAATTAAAACTTACAAATACGATTCCTTTTTTAGCCATTTCTTCCCCGTCATAAACCGCGCATGCTGCAGAGCCTGAAGAAAAACCGCCCCCGTAGATCCATACAAACACAGGTAATTTTTCCTTCGCTGATTTTGCAGGAGTCCACACATTAAGATACAGACAGTCTTCGCTGAGCTTTTCAGGAGGAGTAATAAATTCTGCAGTCCACATCATAAACGGAACTGGTTTGTTCTGCATGGGACTCGCCGAAAATTTGTCGCATTTAAGGACGCCTTTCCAGCTTTTAGCCGGCTGAGGAGCTTTCCAGCGAAGGTCGCCTACCGGTGGTGCTGCGAAAGGTATTCCCTTGAAAACAGAAATTTCTCCTGATTTATATCCTGATACTCGTCCGTTTTCAGTCTTCACAACCGGCTCCTTAGCGGAAAGGCTCAAAGTACAGCCGGCAAGAACCACAGATGCCAGCAGTAATAAACTATTTAATGGGTTTTTCATATTTGGTTAATTTAAATATTAGTCTGATCGGGAGAAAATAACATAACTTCTAAATTAATAAAAAGGATGTTCAGCAGAAGAATTAACACAATAAAAGGCCAAGAGTTCTTAAAAACTCTCGGCCCTGTAATAAAACTATCTGGTAAATTAAAAAAGGAGCGGAATAAATGTATTGTATGTCAAATATCTGCACTGAATATACCCGTATCATTCCCTGAAAACGCATATTGATTTTTACGATACGAATTGCTGAATATGACAAACATCTTGGTAATTTCATTTGTAATTGCCTGGATAAATAAACGTTCTTCACTATTGATTTCGTCTAAAGGCAGAATACAACATGCTACTATGTTCATGTTCTGGGGACGGGTGATTACAGATGTAAACGGCGGACATGACTGCGCATCAACAATCAATTTATTAGCTATATGAGGATAGTTTGAAATGAATCCGTTTCTGGTTTCAAACTGCTCACTTAAAGTCTGGCCTGTTTTGCAGTTTATTATCCTGAATAAAACCCAATTTGTATTCACAATACCGAAAACCCTTTCACTAAGGAACAGAAAGATCTTCTTTATATCATTTTTTGTTTCCGGCAGGCCTAACTTATTATTGAAAATCGCTTTGATCTCCTGGATCTGAACATTTAATTGTCCGATGTATCTGAAAGAATCATTTAATTTATCCAAAGCCAGCTTCTTATCCTGGTTGATCTTCTCTATTACCTCCTCCTGATGTGCAGCCTCCTTTCTGTATAAATTCAAAATAAGAATATTGATCAGAAAAAGGATAGCCATGAGAGATCCTTCCACAATCTCTTCAGCGATGATGAATTTTTCAGTTATATGTAAAGGCCCGCTGACAATTGAAGGAATTAATACGATGAATGAAAACAGAACTATATAGATTATCAGATATATAACCTGAAGAAATGATGGACGAAAGTTGATTTTTCCCATTTTACACTGAGTTTAACAGTACAAGAATAACTCCGGCAGTGTAAATAATATTGTGCTGGATCGCGGATGAAAATTATTTGTCACAGAAGCATCATTCGGGAAAAATCCAAGTCGTTTATACAGGAATGAAAAATATTAACAATCATAATAATTCTCAATCATGGAAAATTCAAGGATGAAAAAACATGTAACGGTAGTCGGAGCTATTCAGATTGGCTTCTCTATATTAGGGCTCATGGCAGCTGTGGCCGTTTTCGTCTCACTTACATTCGCCAGAGCTTTTGCAGGAGATGACGATGCCGGACAAATGGTACTCAGGTTTTTATCAATAAGTCTTCCTCTTATCATTGGCTTTCTTTCTACAGTCGGACTCGTTGGCGGAGTAGGTATTCTCATGTACAAACCCTGGGCAAGATATCTTGTAATAGTGGTTTCAGCCATTGGATGCATAAATATTCCTTTTGGAACAGCCAAGGGTGTCTACTCAATATGGGTACTGATTCAGGATGATACCATAAAGCTGTTCAACAGGGAACAGCCTTACTCCCAGGCTACTCCCGAATTCAAACCTGTTGTTTAACCCGTCTTGTCCATTCAATCAGAGGATAAGACTCAAAAAATAAAAGGAGGTTGTCTTAAAAAGTCAAAACTGACTTTCATGACAACCTCCTGTATTTCGTTCGTCAAAATGACGGGATTTCAGCAGAACTAACTTTTGATTGAATGTGTTGCTTCGTCCCAGTATACTGTCTTCTGACGGAAATAAGCCTCGTTAGCCATATGGCAGGCAATAGCTGCATGATTACCGAAAACTGCATCCTCAACAACCGGTTTGCGTGATTTTACAGCCTGGAAGAAATTCCACATATGCGGGTTCATATCATCCCAGTCGTGACCACGATAGTTCACCTCATCATAAATAGGTTCCTTACCCAGTTTTGGAGCATGTTCCATATACCATTTGCTTTCATATTCCGCACGCATCTGGTGTGGGAAACCTGTTGCATAATAACTTGGAGCGAGATCGATTCCCGGTTGTGGAGCATACCTTAGATTAAATTCTCCCGCATCAATAATTCCTTTAGGTCCCATAAAGCGTGCCAGTTCAGGAGTTTCTGTCCCCAATCCCAGCCTGCAATATACAGGTATCCCATGGTAATCAAAAAGAACAACATGCAAGTCGGGCATATTTCTTCCGTCTTTCCAGCGGAATATCCCGCCGAGAGCTGTTGCCGACCTAGGTGCTTCATTCCATCCAAGGGTAAACATCATACCGCTTACAAGATGTACCATAAGATCCCCTCCTACGCCGGTTCCATACTCTTTCCAGCAACGCCATCTGGAAAAATGTTCCTTATTGAACGGGATCTTTGGAGCATCATACAACCAGGTATCCCAGTCAAGTGTAGCCGGAGACAGATCAGTCGGTGGAGGATACTCCCAGGCACCGGTAGGATCATTACGCCCAAGGGTAATTTCCACCTGTTCCACGTCACCAATTGATCCGTTGCTGTACATCTCACGTGCTTTCTCACAGAGATTTGAGCTTACTCTCTGAGAACCGATCTGTACTATGCGATTGTTTTTCTGAGCTGCCTCAACCATGGCAAATCCGTCGGGAATAGTGTGCGACATTGGTTTCTCGCAATAGATATCCTTGCCTGCATTGCATGCGTCAACAACTACTTTTCTGTGCCAGAAATCGGGTACAGCGGCAATTATGCAATCAATATCCTTACGGTCAAGCAACTCCTGGTATTTTCTGGTAGTGTACAAATTAGGATTGCCTGTAATTTCTTTGGCAAGAGTATGCCTTCCATCATAAAGATCTGCAGCAGCCACACATTCAACTCCCGGCAGTGTTATTGCACCTGAAAGTAAGCCTGAACCCTGCATACCAATTCCTATAATGCCAAACCTTAATCTGTCGCTCGGAGCAACAGTTTTCTGGGCCGATACATAAGGAAGAGGATTGAGATTAATTGTTTTTGATGCCACAAGACCACCCGTTGCCAGGGCTCCTGTCTGGATAAATTTTCTTCTTGAAAGATTGTTTTTCATAAGCGTTTCCTCCTGGTAAAGTTTGGATGAAGTTCTGTAAATTATTTTGTTATTAAAGTGACAGTTAATTAAACGACCTTCATATTAACCGGATCCCAGTTAATTATTTTCTTCTGGAAATTGCTGTCGTTACATGCAAGGCATGGAGCACAGGCCCTGAAGCCGAACACTGGATCCTCTACAACAGGAGCGCCTGATCTGACACCTTCGAAGAAATTTGTAAAATGCTCAAAATGTTCATCATATCCCTCGGGGGCCTCGTATTTTATATCAGCTTTTACAGGTCTTGTCTGATCAGCCTGTGAGTATTTCTGATTGTATCTTTTCAGAAGTTCTTCCTGCATTGCCTTCGGATAGGTATCAAATGCATCCCATCCTCCAATTCCGGGAGCTTTTGACATGATACTGTGCGAAACAATAAATCCGTTATCTGTCATTTCAATAACTCCTTCACTGCCAATAAACCTTGTAAGTCCTTTATCTCCTGCGCCACTTACGAAGTTCACTCTCAGGGTAACCTGGAAGGAAGGATGTTCGGGTGATTCAGGATAATGAAGAATCCCAACCATTACATCAGGTACATCCCGCTCATCTTTCCAGTAGGTAAGCTGACCTGATGCAAAGATTTTTTCAGGACCTTTGGAATCAGTCATCACATGGATCCCTGATAAGAGGTGAACGAAAAGGTCACCGGCAACACCGGTACCAAAATCGCGATAATTTCTCCACCAGAAGAATTTTTTTGCGTCGTATGGAATCTTTGACATACCCTCAATATACCTGTCCCAGTCAACTGTCTGAGGTGATCCGTCTGTTGGCATGGTATATTCCCAGGCACCAAGTGCATCCTGCCTGTCGAAAGAGGCTTCAATACAATTGAGCTGTCCGATCTCGCCGCTTTTATACAGTTCTTTTGCCTTCCGGTAAACAATACTGCTTACCCTCTGGCTGCCAACCTGCATTGTTTTCTTTGTTTTATCCCTTGTTGCAATAACTTCATACCCCTCACTAATCTTATGAACCATAGGCTTTTCACAGTAAACAGATTTCCCGGCATTCATAGCGTCCATGGAAATTCTCGCATGCCAGTTATCACTGGTTGCAATAATCACGGCATCGATATCTTTGCGGTTAAGAATTTCCCTGTAATCCCTGGTGGTAAAAATATCCTTGCCATACCTTTCCTTAACTCTTTCAAGCCTTCCGTTGTAAAGGTCACAGGCTGCAGCAAGCTCCACTCCGGGAACTTTAAGTGCGGTTGTTAAATCAACATTGCCCATAATGCCCATTCCTATAGTGGCAATCCTGATTTTATCATTCGGAGAGAATTTTCTGTCAAATGCAGTGATATGTTCCTCCATTTTTTCATCTGCTATAAAGCCCGACAGAGGTGCGGCAGATAAAAGCAATGCTCCTCCCCCGATGTTCCGGATAAATTTTCTTCTTGATGTCTGATATTTCATGTGAGTATAATTTGGTAGGTTAAAAAGATTCAAACTCTTATTAAAATATGAAGATATAAGATATATCTCAAAATATTATGCCATTCCTCCATTTAATTGACATTTCAGCCAAACGTCAAACATCAGTTACCGGCAGATATTTCCGGGCTACTGAAATTCTGTGTTTCCTGCTGCTCCCTCGTTATTAATGGCGGGCTACTTAACCTTGTTTGTGCTTAAAAATTCTTTAAGCATTTGCTGAACTCCTGCAAGATCTGAATATTCGATATACAGATCTACAACAGGAGGTGCTGATCCAAAAAATGCAGATCCGGAGTCGTTCTTAATTATTGCTGCGACACCCGCTGCTTCAAGTTTTCCTTTCAGAAGAAGCGAATTGCTCTCTGTACCGGTAAACACTTTGATCAAATCACCTTCTTTTTTCATATAGATAAATTTAACCTGAATCCGTTGAAATGAAGAACCCCATGCATGAAGTCAAAGTTCCCGAATCGCTGCATATTAGTTTTCAAGAGCATTTCTAAGCATACCAAAGCCTTTATCCATCAAAAAATCATTCCAACAATAAAGTTAAGCAGAAAAAGTGAATCAGAACTATGAGGTAATAAGTAGTCACCATGACTTGCTGAATATTTGGTGTAAGTAATTATCAGTGTCATTAAACAATCCTATTTAATTGTTGTTTATCTCTTTATTGTACAATAAGAAATTGAATTGTTTTTCCTTCTCAAATAATTTTAATTATTATGTCGGACAATACATCTCTCGAATCCCTGTCCAACGGGGAAGTTTACCCTCCATCTTCTGATTTCCTTGAAAAAGCCAATGTACTTCCGTGGCATTCAAAAAACAATGGGTCTGCACACGATTTGCAGGAATTCTGGGCACAACGTGCCGGGGAACTCGAATGGTATCAGCCATGGAATAAGGTGCTTGATGACAGCGATAAGCCGTTTTATAAATGGTTTACCGGTGCGAAAGTTAATATTGTACATAACTGTCTCGACCGCTATGTTAAAACATGGCGGCGGAATAAGCTTGCCCTGATATGGGAAGGAGAACCAGGCGATCAGCGTTCATTTTCATATCATGCACTTAACCGCGAAGTATGCAAATTCGCCAGTGTGATTAAAGCAATGGGAATCACCAAAGGGGATCGCGTGACAATCTACCTCCCCCGAATCCCTGAAATTGTCATAGCCATGCTGGCCTGTGCCAAGATCGGCGCAGTTCATTCAGTTGTATATGGCGGTTTTTCGGTGGAATCTCTTCACGGAAGGATCCTTGATTCTCATTCCAAGATCGCTATAACAGCCGACGGAGGCTGGATGAACGGGAAAATAGTAAAACTCAAGGATATGATGGATGAAGCGCTTCAGCGTTCTCCCAGTGTTGAGCATGTTATTGTAATCAAACGAACAGGCCAGGAGGTGATGATGGAACCCGAAAGGGATCTCTGGTATCACGATCTGATGGCACTTCCGATCGCCAGTCCAAAATGTGAAACGGAAATGATGGATGCCGAGGATCCGTTATACATTCTCTATACATCAGGCACAACCGGTAAGCCAAAGGCAGTGCTTCATACTCACGGAGGCTATATGGTAGGGATCTATGCCACCCTGAAGGATGTGTTTGACCTTAAGGATGAGGACAGATGGTGGTGCACAGCTGATCCGGGGTGGGTAACCGGACATTCATATCTCGTTTACGGCCCGTTACTGAATGGAGCCACCTCTTTTATGTATGAAGGCGCTCCAACTTTTCCATATCCCAACAGGTGGTGGCTGATGATCGAAAAGTACGCTCTTACAATCCTATACACAGCCCCAACAGCTGTCCGCGGATTGATGAGGTTCGGAGAGGCGTGGCCCAACAGGCATGATCTTTCGTCACTGCGTCTCCTTGGTTCTGTAGGCGAACCTATAAACAGTGAAGCCTGGAAATGGTATCATCGCGTTATCGGAAAAGGAAACTGCCCCATTATGGATACATGGTGGCAGACGGAAACCGGGATGTTTATTATCACTCCAACCCCGGTTATGTCATTGAAACCAGGGTCGGCGGCTAAACCTTATTTTGGAATTACTGCTGAGATAGTCGATGCCAATGGGGTTGCTGTTCCTGACGGGGAGGAAGGCTACCTTGTTCTTCTTAATCCATGGCCGGCAATGATCCGGAATATTTACGGGGACCCGGAGAGATATGTTAAACAATACTGGAGCACCTATCCTGATAAGTATATGACTGGTGATTCCGCCAGGCGAGATAAGGACGGATACTTCTGGATTATCGGAAGAGTAGATGACGTAATTAAGGTCTCGGGTTACAGACTGGGTTCCGCTGAACTTGAATCGGCACTCGGAAGTCACCCTGCCGTGGCAGAAGCCGCTGCTATCGGGCTGCCACATGAAGTAAAAGGAAACTCAATTCATACTTATGTCATCCTCCGCACAGGCTTCGACCCATCCGACGCTCTGAAAGATGAACTCAGAACTCACCTGGGACATGAAATAGGACCTATCGCCAAGCCCGAATCGATTACCTTCGTTGATAAGCTTCCGAAAACCAGGTCAGGTAAAATTATGAGAAGGCTTTTAAAAGCACGTGCTCAAGGCTTACCTGATGGTGATATTACTACATTAGAGGATTGACTCTTTCGAAAAGTGGTGTTTATTGGTTATATTTACTAAACAGGATTTATCCCTGATCCCAACTTTCTGTAATTAGAAATTGGCAGATGGATTTCAATTTTAGTAATGTTAAATTATAACCGGAAATTGATGAAATACAATTACTTATTTTTTCTGCTATTATGCCTTTTACCTCAGGTGACTAAGGCCGGCGATGGACAGAAGGCTTATAATAACGTCACTGATTCAGCAATAGTTAAGAAATGCAGCGACTTTCAGGTTACCGGCAACGGAAACTCAAGCCAGTGGTCTAATGCTGAATGGATAAATCTTTCAACTCAGGAGGGCGCAGTTTCGGGGTATACAACAAGGGTAAAAGTGCTCTATTCAGAATCAGGGATGTATTTTCTTTTCAGTTGTGCAGATAAGAAAATAACTTCAACAATGAAATCTGATAACCTGAACCTGTGGGAGGAAGATGTAGTTGAGGTTTTTTTATGGCCGGACGAAAGTTTCCCTGTTTATTTTGAATATGAACTGTCGCCAATGAATTTCGAGTTGCCGATTATTGTCCCGAACAAAAAAGGCAACTTTTTAGGATGGCTGCCCTGGCATTATGACGGAGAGAGGAAGATCCGGCACACAACAAGCATTATAAAAGATAAGAATGATAAAGATGGTTCTGTTTCAGAGTGGGATGCAGAATTTTTTATCCCTTTCAAACTACTTACGCCTCTTATCCAGGTTCCTCCGGCAGCGGGGGATAAATGGAGAGCAAACATGTACAGGATTGACTATGATAAAGGACTGGTCCCTTTTTCATGGCAAAAAACCGAAACTACGTTTCACGAATATAATAAGTTCGGAACCCTTATTTTCAGATAATACTTCATTAATATCTTAACCGATAATGCCGAAGAGAGCACTGGATGTCCCGATGAAACATTAGTGACTCATTTTTGTTCTTATTTTAGGTTTAAGGATATTAAAACAGGCAAATAAAATTGGTTTGAGGTAAACAAAATATTAATTTTGTTTAAGAACAAAAGAAAAAGAAAATGGAACAGAACGAGAAAACAACCCATGAATCTTTTAAAGTAACAGGAGAAGAACTTCTGTCAAAGGTTAAAGAGATAATCAAAGAAGGAAATGCCAGAAGAATAATTATTAAGAACGAAAAGGACGTTACAATAATAGAATTTCCCCTGACCATCGGTGCCGTAGGTGTTATACTTGCTCCTATATTTGCAGCAGTTGGAGCTCTGGCAGCACTTGCTACACACTGTACCATCATAGTTGAAAAGAGAGATCCTGAAGAGGATAAGTGATTAATCACTTTATTCAATATATTTCAAGAGAAATGGTTTAAATCAAAAATTTTGGAATGATGAAAACGACAAAACCAAAACCGGTCAGCAAACCAAAAAAGACATCTGATGAGGCCAAAACTGTAAAGAAAAAGAAAACCGTTACAGCTAAATATGTCCCTACTGAGGATGAGATTCGTGAAAAAGCCAGGGAAATATATTACGAACGAATCGCCAGGGGTGAACATGGCACCGCTGAAGCTGACTGGAAAGAAGCAGAAGATCTGCTCAAGGGTTCCTGACCTTCANGCAGAGTTTTATCATCCCAATTCAGATCTAGNTAATAATATAACTGGAGTTGTATTTGTATCCGTTTTCACGTAACCACCAGCGGAAAGCTTTTGCTATCTTTCTCCTTTTCAATAAAACAACACCATGCTCATAGGTGGTAATTCTGTATATAGTTCTCATATATTCCATATTTTCAAAATTTATTATTCAAGGTCATAATTTCTGAATCTCCTCAGATAGTCTTTAATAGATGTCCCAAGGACATCTCTGCTGTTTACTCTGCCGCCGGTATTAAGGAACCTTTGTAAAGAGCCGGCACCTCCCAGATGAGATGCAGCTATCATTCCGGACTTTGTTATCCTTACACCCCCTATTGAATCTCCTATAAAATGATAATAATCGCTTAAAAGAACCAGATTTACACGAATCAATGTCCTTAAAGCCTTTAATTGCACTTCCCTTGGAAAAACTTCAGGATTCTTTCTGAATTTTCTCAATGTAACCGATTTATAACCGAGGTATTTAAGAGTTGATTCATCAAACTGCCACTCCCCGAAACAACCTATTCTGTTTATGCATTTCCAATTATTCCCCGATTCCCGGTATCCAAGATCAGTGATGAACCTTGAAAACTCCGATTCGTGGTACCTGTCATGAATAACTTCGCTCCTCACCATGAACTTTAAAAGCCCAATCCGGAAATCAATATTCGGAGCACTGCAGACATGAGAAATACCCAGTAAAATAATTGCCAGAAATGCTTTCCTCATAGTTGTTGTTTTTAGGATTATATCCCTTCAAATCAATCAATTATTACTACTTCAAAATTATGCTATACATGCAAGGAAATCAAATCCGGAAAGATCCCGAAAAAGGAAAATATGGCCAGATAATCAATGATTTATCAGTGATAATCTGCCAATCAACTATACATTTTAACAGTTAATGAACAGTTAGTGAGAGTTAGTCAAAATCTCAGGGAAATTTACAGGCAATTATCAGATAAGGTGTTGTTTCAGGCAATCACATCAATTGTATTATCTTGATTTTCTGGTATATATATATAGTATTTTATACCCTGTCCTATCACAAACAGGTCAACCCTGATTTTGACTAAATATGTGATATTTTAGATAAAAAAATCGACTGATTAACCTTTTAACTTGCTGATTCAGTGATAAAATGCGTTTACATCAGGGAAAATCGGAATTATAATCTCATGGGTACTTTCGATTTTTTGCATTAGTTACCCCTTTCCCTCCCGACAGCTATAGGGACTTTCCCCAAGCTAATCTTACATCACAATTATTAAATTCAGGTAAACTGAAGGATCCCGTTTTCAAGTCAGCAATCCTTTAAGAAAGATGTGATGTATAATTAGTTTCCTCGAGGGGGAAGGAGTGGATTTCCATTTCCACCCTGGGGGAAATTGAAAGGGGGTAATATCTACAAAAGAAAGGATTTAATTCTGTTACATGAATTCTGGAGTATTACATAGCTCTCTGGACTCCGAGATGGACAATTAAAGATATTCCTTTATTCTGTTCCAGTAATAATCGGTGTGTTTACCGGTTCCGTTCCATCTCTTGGCAATTTGTTCGAAGTTGTACGGACCTATCAGTTCGGCGTAGTAAATGAATATTTTTTCAGAAGTCTCATAGTTATAGAGTTCGTCCCTGGTTATTCTGCTGCCGGTTCGTATATTATAGTCGTTAAGTCGTATAGGGCGGATCTGAAAAATACCAATGGCATCTTCCCTTGGATTAAATGAGAGGGTATCACCTTGTGTTTCCACCATACCAACTGCAAATTCAAGCTGACGGTATGCCTCAACAGGTGAAAATTCATAAATAGTAATAGCATTCCAGCTTGGTGCTGCAACCCTAAAAGATAAGGAAAGCAATACCAGGCATACTACTACTGATTTTTTCAGATTTCTGTACATTGGCATCCTGAATTAGTGTTAAAACTTAGCACGTTCTATTACAGATGTCATGTTGCTGTTAAAAATGTACTTCCTGTACCCAAAATTACACTATAACTATTTGTAAATAAACGAAATTCGTCTTATTTTATAAACAATGTTCCAGTTTTATAAACAATATTTCAACCGTCAGTTTTACAGTCTGGTTTTTAATTAGATCGCTGATGTCCTAAAATTCTGGGTTCTGAAATATGTCAGACCATTAATTTCAGTCATGTCGATAACTTTGAATCCATGAGATTCAAGCATCTTTGAAAATTGTTTGCTGTCAATATCGACATCAATCTTAGCATCGAGGAAGTTCAGGAATTTTTTGTATAACCTGTATGTAACGCTAGTACCTTTCTGTGCTTTATGGTCGGCAAAACAACCTACAAAGTTGGCTTTGGGTGATAACCCGTCATACAGATTATGTAAAAAGTCATCG
>JGI20214J51650_10001583_pt1 | contig 14468 bp, 13 predicted proteins | sample WetSurMetagenome_FD_51650 | JGI IMG/M metagenome (IMG submission 51650) | reverse complement strand
CGGTTGGCGCCGTTCCTTCCGATGATGGTGACCGCCTCCTCGGAGCGCTTGATGAAGATGTCGGCGTTCTGGACCACCATCTGGCGCAGGCTTTCGCAATCGGTCTGATGGTTCATGCCCTTGAGGACGAACTGGACCCCGTTCCACAGTGAGATGGCGGTCGGTCGGGAGGCCAGCAGGACNTCTCTGGCGGCCGACAATCGGCGCCGCAGCTCCTCGGCGTCCTTTCCATCGTACGCCTGTGCCTCCTCGCCCATGGCGCGGGCCGCCTGGCGGGCTATCTCCGCCGCGCCACGCACCTCCATTCCCCTGATCCGGTCGGCCGTCTCCTTGGCCCTCATGTCCTCGGCGCCCTATTGGCTCGTCTGAATCATAAACATTGCCTCGCCAGTCACCGGAAGGACCGGTCACGTCCACCAGTGCGATGTAGGTTAGAACGCCCCTATCGCGTCGAGGGTGACGCATCATGACCCCATGGTAGATGGTACGGTCACAGTCCCAGGGCCCTCTGTAGGTCCTTGAGGGGCAAGGTGTTCAGAACCTGCCTCGGCCCCACCCATCCTCTTCTGGCCTGGGCCACCCCATAGGTCATATTGTCGAGGTGGGAGGGGTGGTGAGAGTCGGTGTTGATGACCAAACGATTGCCGTTGTCGTGGGCCATGCGGCAGTGCCTGTCGTTGAGGTCCAACCTCTCGGGGTAGGAGTTCACCTCCAGGAACACCCCTTTGCCTTTGGCCTCGTCCATCACCCTCTCCATGTCCAGTGCGTAGGCCTCACGCTGACCGATGGCCCTTCCGGTCGGATGGGCAAGGATGGTCATATGGTCGTTGGACAGCGCTGTCAGGAGCCGATNGGTCATCTCGGCCTCGGTCATCTTGAAGCGGGTGTGCACCGCGCCGATGACATAGTCCAGCTCCATGAGCAGATCATCGGGATAGTCCAGCTTTCCCCGTTCGTCGATCTCCACCTCCGCCCCGATGAGCACCTGGAACGCCCCCATCATCGAGGAGAGGTCCCGGGCCATGGCGATGTTCTTTCGAAGCCTCTCGGCGTCCAGACCGTTGGCGATGCGCAAGGACTGCGAATGGTCGGTTATACCAACATACTCGTAGCCGTGAGCCTTCCCCGCCAGGGCCATCTCCTCCATGCTCATCGAACCGTCCGAGGCCTCCGTGTGCATATGGAGGTCGCCCTTGATGTCCCTCAGCGCCACCAGCTCAGGCAGGGCATGGCCGGCCGAGATGTCTATCTCCCCCTGGTCCTCGCGCATCTCCGGGGGCATCATGTCCAGACCGAGCCTCCGATAGATGTCCTCCTCGTTGGCCGAAGCGATGGGGACGCCCGTGTCCTTGTTGAACAGGCCATACTCGTTCAGCTTGTAACCCTTGTCGATGGCCAGGGAGCGGAGCTTGATGTTGTGCTCCCTGGACCCCGTGAAATAGAGCAACGCGGCGCCATAGCTGGACTCGGAGACGACCCGGAGGTCCACCTGGATGCCGTTGCTCAAGCGTACGGCGGACTTGGTCGGCCCTTTTGCGAGGATGTCCTCCACCTCCGGGTAGGAGACGAACACATCGCTCGCGCGCTCCGGCTGGGCCGTCCCTACCAGTATGTCGATGTCACCGATGGTCTCCTTCATCCGGCGCAGGCTGCCCGCCACGCTCACCATGGCGAGACCGCCCTTCTGCTGCAGGTACGACACGATGCCCATGGCCACTGGGAAGGCATAGCCCAGAAGCATGCGCCCCCGGTTCCTCTCCATATAGTCGATCCCCTTGAGGATGTTCTCCTCGGTCTTGTCGCCGAACCCCTTCAACCTGCGTATGCGGTGCTGCTCCGCCGCCAGTTTGAGGTCCTGGACGTTGGTGACGCGGAGTTCCTTGTAAAGTCGCATGGTGGTCTTGGGGCCTATCTCTGGGATGTCCATGATCTGCAACAGACCGGCAGGGAACTCATCATGCAGTTCCTTCAGGTAACGAAGCTCCCCGGTCTCGATGATCTCCCTCACCTTGGCCTCGATGGCCTCACCGACGCCAGGGACGTCCTTGAGATGCCCACGTCTGTAGACGTCGACGATGTCCTCCTTCATCGACTCGATGTTGTGAGCGGCCTTCCGATAGGCCTGAGGTTTGAACTTCTCGTCCTTCAGCTCCAGGAGGTCCGCCACCTCGTAGAGTATGCCCGCCACCTTCTCGTTGAGCATTTGCGTCCATCTATCATTGGCCCCACCTCATGATATCTATTTCGCCGAGGCAAAGGTACAAAATCATGGGGATCGCAATCTACGCCTCAGCGAGGTCAATAGATGAGGCTAACCTTCCTCGGCACCAATGGGTGGTTCGATTCCGACACTGGAAACACGGTCTGCGCGATGTTGGAGACCAAGGACCGCTACATCGTCCTCGACGCAGGGATGGGCATCCATCGTCTGGACCAGCACATGATGGGCCCGAAGCCGGTGGACCTCTTCCTGAGCCATTTCCATCTGGACCATATCGCCGGCATGCACTGCATCATGAAGTTCGTGTCCCTGCCCGGTATGCGCATCATCGGTCAACCGGGGACCCGGGCGACCTTGGACCGCATCCTCGCCCACCCGTTCACAGTGCCCCTGGACCAGTTGCCCTTCCCAGTGGAGGTGCTGGAGCTGGAGGAGGGATGGCACGACATCGGTTACAAGGTGGAATGCCGCTTGCTCGATCACGTCTCCCCCTGCTTCGGATACCGGATCGAGGTGGACGGGCGCAAGGTGGCATACTGCACCGACACAGGGGAGACCGAGAACATGGTCAAGCTCGCGGATGGCGTCGACCTGCTCATATCGGAGTGCGCCTTCCGGAGGGGGGAGACCAACCCCAGATGGCCCCACCTCAACCCCGACACGGCCATCGCCATGGCTAAAAGATCGGGCTGCAAACGTCTGGCCCTGACCCACTTCGATGCCCATCGCTATCGGACCATCGAGGAGAGGAGGGAGATAGAATCGTTGAGCTCGGAGTTCCCCGGTCTGATCGTGGCATATGACAAGCTAGCGGTGGACCTCTGAGGAGGGGCGATCTAGATTTATATCCGGGAAGGTCCAATTGACACCCGGAGCGAGATAATGGGCGAACAGAACCCTTACGAGAACGCCGTCAAGCACGTGGACCGGGTGGGCCGTCTGCTGGGCCTCAACGAGTGCATGATCGAGATCCTCAAGCGTCCCAAGCGCGAGCTGACCGTGAACTTCCCGGTGCGAATGGACGACGGCCGGGTGAAGAACTTCACAGGCTACCGCGTGCAGCACAACTCCGCGCGCGGACCTTGCAAGGGAGGCATCCGCTACCATCCCAACGTGAGCTTGGACGAGGTGCGGGCCCTNGCCATATGGATGACGTGGAAATGTGCGGTGGTGGGGATACCGTTCGGCGGGGCGAAGGGGGGCGTGATATGCAACCCGAAGGAGATGAGCAAGTCCGAGCTGGAGCGGTTGACCAGGCGCTACGCCTCCGAGATCCAGATCATAATCGGACCGAAGGCGGACATACCAGCACCGGACGTCTATACCGACGCGCAGACCATGGCCTGGATCATGGACACCTACAGCACCAACGTGGGCTATTCCGTTCCTGGTGTCGTCACCGGGAAGCCCATCGAGATCGGCGGCTCCCGCGGTCGCGACGAGGCCACCTCGCGCGGCATCATGTACATCGCCCAGCAGGCGGCCAGGAGGAAGGGCATGGAGATGAAGGGTGCCAGTGTGGCGGTCCAAGGCTTCGGTAACGTGGGCTGGAACGCCGCGCGCCTCCTCGCTTCCGAGACCGGTTGCAAGGTNGTGGCGGTGAGCGATTCCAGCGGGGGGGTCCACGATCCGAACGGTGTCGATCCCGTCCTGGTGATGGAGCACAAGAAGAGGACCGGGTCCGTGGAAGGGTACGGTAGGACGCAGCGCATCACCAACGAGGAGCTGTTGGAGCTGGAATGTGATATCCTCGTCCCAGCGGCACTGGAGAACCAGATCACCCATCTCAACGCCGAGGGCATCAAGGCGAAGGTCGTGGTGGAGGGCGCCAACGGCCCGACCACCCCAGAGGCGGACGAGATACTGTACCAAAGGGGCATAATGCTGGTCCCAGACATCCTGGCCAATGCCGGGGGCGTGACGGCGTCATATTTCGAGTGGGTGCAGGACCTGCAGTACTTCTTCTGGACNACGGAGGAGGTAAGGCAACGCCTCAAGGTCATCATGGACGACGCGTTCGAGCGGGTGTTCAGCATGGCCCAGAAGGAGAAGGTGGACCTGCGTACGGGGGCGAACATGTTGGCCATGAGGGAGGTGGCCCGCGCCATCGAGCTGCGGGGGCTGTTCCCCTAACCTACTCCATCACCTGCAGCTCGTTCTCGAGCTGCCTCATCTCGTTGGATTGCAGGCTGGCCGGGTCCACCGGGATGATGAGGATGGCCCCGAACATGTAGATGTCGTCCTTTAGCTTCTGCAGCCACTTCAGCACGGTGAGGAAGTCGTTGTTCGTCACCAGGTAGTTGAACCCGTCCAGCAGGACGACCGCACCCGTGCCCTTGTTGGCCATCAGGAACTTCTTGATCCCGGTGTAAAGGGGACTGGTGTCGTTGGGTGGGAAGCANCGCTCCTTTTCAACCTCTGACAGATTGTCCATCTTGGTGAGCCAGAAGATGTCGCACCCTGGAGGCACTTTACGCGCGGTCTGCTCTGGCGGGCTCCTGCTCACGCATAGGCCAGCCGCACCGCACTCCATGATCTGCTTGAATGCCGTGTAACCCTTCATGGCCCCACGCTCCCTGATGACCACGGTCATCTTCGGCGTGACCCCCACCTTTGACTCCATGCACTGNGCCACATCCTCCTCCATGAGGTCGATCCCAGTGGTCTTGAGTATGGCCTTCTTCTTCACCTTGACCTTCTCAGGGACGTTCCCCCGTTCGCTGCGGACCAGGAGCATGAGCTCCGCCACGGAGTAACCTCGCTTGCTGGCCATCGATACGACCTCGTCATAGGCCTGCTTCATCCCGTCCTCGTAGCCCTTGATGTAACCTTTGACAAAGGTCTCCTCGTCGGTCATTTTCCCCACCCTCGATGGTCCAGGGGAATCATCAATCTATTTGCGCCGCTGTCATCGGCTGTAAAGGTTATCTATCTCAGGTCCCATCATCCGAGAATATGGGCAAGCGCTTCCGAATGCGGGGGGTCAAGTCCACCCCCAAGACCCTTGAGAGGGATCTGCTGGACAATGCCAGGAGATTAGCCGAGGACCCGTCCCTCCTCATCCCCAAACAGGTGGGCGAGGAGTGCCGCCGTTGCAAGTGGCCCAAGCTGGAGAAGAAGTTGGCCAAGGTGCAAAGGTTCAAGGACGACCCTGACAAGCTCGTGAAGCTGGCGGGAAAGGGGGACCAACTGGTGCGAGCCTATGCCGCCACCATCTCCCTGGCCGCCGCCGGCAAGGTCCCTTATCTTTCAACAGCTCAGCTGCCAGTGGGCGAGGTCTCCTATGCTGTCCGCGGCACGGTGGACAAGGAGAAGCTGATCGCCCTGCAGCACTTCGACGATCCGGACCTCCGTCTTCTGGCATATTGGGAGATGGCGCGGAGCAAGGACCTCCATATCTATGCCACGGAGAAGGGGCTCTTCTGTTCCGCCACCGGACCGAGCGCCCCGGAGGAGTACGTCAATGAGGTCTTGTCCGGTCTGGACTACGACCTCAAGGAAGGGTCCTGCCCCCACCCCAACAACACCGCTTTGGTGGTGGAGTGGGTATCGGCGAAGAGGTCGGTAAGGACCTGCCGGGAATGCGCAGGGAAGGGGAACATAGTCACAGATCTCTATGCCCGCATCGCCGCCCCGGACCATACCGACGATTTCAAGGTCTCGGCCCAGGTGAGGTTCCATTGCAACGAGACGGACCCGAAGCAGTGCCAGGCGGAGCAAGGTGTGGCCCTCAGCAAGGACCTGTCCACCCGCTACCTCAAGGGGGAGATTTCCGACCAGGAGTTCCTGGTGGCGGCGACCGGGGAGCACATGGCCAACCTCAAGACCGATCCAAAGGTCTACGTGATGGGCTCTGAGTGCTATGGCAAGGACATGGAACGGTTCCTGGAGAACGTGAAGGGAAGCGACCTGGAGCGCAGCGCCCTANCCGGTCTGGTCCGCAAGAAGGAACTGGTGGTGGTCTCTGAGAGCAACCAGGCAGGTAAGATGTTGACAGAGCTGTGGGACCAGCACAAGATGGACATCATATCCGAGGTGGCCTGTCCGGAGGTGGCCGCCCAGTTCGCCACGCGCACCGACCTGGCCCCGCCCGCCCTCATCGCAGAGGCCAGTCGGACCGAGCTATGCAAGAGCATCAGCGGCTCCCTCCCCAACTATTCCAAGCTGGGGGAGGTGGGCAAGCTGGCGGACTCATTGGCCCGCACCTACAAGACGGAGGGCCGAGAGGCCATGGCCCGGTCGGTGGACAAGGTGAAGAAGTCCAACCACCGGGTCAAGGCGGTCTGCTATGCCTTCCTCAAGGCCACCGGTGAGTCCTCGAAGTCCTGGCAGTTCAACAAGGAGGAGACCGAGTACGGCAACTACCTCATGCCGTTCGCCCTATCCATGCTGGCCTCTGTCGGCGTCGAATANGACCAGGCATTGCGGAACCTGCTCACCGCCTCCGGGTCCAACGAGGAAGCGGCCTGATCATTCCATGACTCGGAAGTCCACCACCATATGGGACTTGCAAGGCCCGTAGGTCTTGGCCTCCCTGACCAGGAGGACCTCGTGGCGACGACCCGCGCAGGCGCGTTCGATCGCCCTCAGCATCTTCCCTGGGATCTCATCCACCCGTGCCACATCATGATAGTGGATGACCCCACCTGGCCTTATCAGCCGCAGGGCGGTGGGAAGGAAGGGTTCGGTACCTATGTAGCCCATCACCACCCGGTCCGCGATCGCCACCCCAGGAAGGTCCCGGTTGTCCCCTAGGACCGGTGTAACGACATCCCCCACCTGGTTCAGATGGATGTTCTCCCGGAGATAATGGAAGGCCTCCGGGTTGATCTCGCAGGCGATCATGTGGGCGGCCTTCGCCCGGACGGCCAAGGGCATGGTGAAGTAGCCAATGCCGGCGAACATGTCCACCACCGTCTCCCCCCGGCAGTCGAGCCGCGCCATGCGTTGCTTCTCGTCAACGTTCCCGGACGAGAACATGACCTTCATGGGGTCCAGTTTGTAAAGTACCGACCCCTCACGGTGAACGGTCTCCGTGTCGGTCCCCAGAAGGAGCTCCATCTCCGGGTGGCGGACCTGGCCACTGATATGCCCTCTCTCCCGCAGCACCGCTTTGGCCCCCAGCTCGGTGGCGTAGGCCTGGGCCACCTCCCCCTTGTATGGTACCAGCATTTCGGGCAGGCGGATGATCAGAACGTCCCCAAGCAGCTCCCATTTGCGAGGGAGCGATGACCTCAGATGTTCNGGGATCTCAACGATGGCCTTGATCTCGCGGAGGTGGTCACGGAAGCAGGAGCGCGCGCGACCGCGCATGGGCACGATGTCCAATCCCATCTCCACCGCCATCCTGTCGGTGACGGCGTCATGGACCGGGATGAGCACACCTCCCTCGCTCTCCTCGATGCGCAACTCCTTGATGACCAGCCCCTTCCGGTTCAGGAGATGGCGGACCTCCTCCGCCCTGGCCTTCGGCACGCGGACCGCACGCACCATCGTGCAGTGGTGATCCCCATCCAATCATCTCACCCCATGACCAAGGAGCTTAGGACCTGTGGCGAGAAACGTAGAAGCCCAGGTGCATTGCGCAATATCGCTGGGGCCAACGCGGTGGGGTGGTCGATGTCCCCGGTGCATAGCACGTTCCGGACCTCCTCCCGGTCCAGCATCCTTCCCACCTCGTTGAGGTCGGCATCGTCCAGCTTGAGGAAGGCCTTGCGGACCCGATACCCCCGCTCGATCTCCTTCCCCAGTCCCGAGCGCCATTCCCGTTCATAGCGCCTCAGGGCGACCTCGCTCAGGTCGGACTCGGCGAAGGCCGAGGCTATGGTCTTCGCGGCCAGCCTGGCACCCTCCTGTCCGGGATAGAGCCCGCCCCCGCTCAACGGTTTTACCTGACCTGCCGCGTCACCGACCAGAAGCGCTCGCTCCGCCACGATGCGACGGGGCGGCCCCAAAGGTACGACCCCGGAATAGATGGCAGACCGCCGTCTGGTATCCAACTTCAACCTTCCCAGCAGGGCCTGTAGATAATGATGCGGGGTCTCATGGCCCTCGGCGATGCAAAGCCCCACCCGGACGAACTCCCCACAGGGGATGGTCCAGGCGAAGAAACCCGGGGCGGTGGAAAGACCGAGGTACACACCGACCGAACTTCGCTCCTCCCAATCGCCCTCCAGGTCGACCTGGATGCCCCGAACGAACTCCCTGGGAGCGGATAGGCCACAGGCCTGGCCCACCTGGGACCGGTAGCCATCCGCGCCCACCACCAAATGGGTGGCGCAACTGAGGGCCAGATGTCCCTTGTTAACACTGAGGTCGATCGATCCGACCCCCTGCTTCAGGCCAGTGTACCGGTGCCCCTCAAGATACTCCGCCCCGGCATCCAACGCCAGCTCGCGGCAGTGCTCATCGAAGCGACGCCGGTCCACCACCACGGCCTTGGTCCCTTTCGCTTGGAGGCACAGTGCCCTTCCGTCTGGAAAGTGAATAAGGGCCCCATCGATGGCGTTCAGGACAGCGCTCTCCGCTTTGGCGGCATGGACGACNCGTTCCGTCACCAATCCGGCGCACTGGGTCGGAACGCCTGCCCTCTCATGTTCCTCGAATATGAGGGTCCGCAGGGAGCGGGGGAGGTGGGCGGCGGTAAGGCAACCGGCCGGGCCCCCTCCAACAATGGCCACATCGCAATCCATCGGTCGTGGAGCAACGCTCATCGTAATCTACCTTTCTGACCGGGTGCCCATGGTGACGATGAAGTAGAACACGATCAGTATGAGGACCGACATCAGCGCCAGGAAGAGGAGGGGCAGATCACCCACTGCCAGAAGGCCAGCGATGGAAAGGAGCAGGAAGGCGAAGAGGAACGCCGCCCCAAGAAGGGCGGTGATGCGCAAACCCTCCCTCCAGATGGAGCTGGCCACGATCGGGTCTCCACCGATCCATTCCTTGGACCGGAGGTCGATCGTCCTTCCTATCTCCAACACCTTTCCCCCGAGCAGGATAGCATAAAGGCATAGGAAGAACACTCCCCATGATCCGACCAATCCTATGTCCTCAATTGAATGAAAGGACAGCGCCAGGAGGACGGTGAGCGCGCCGGAGGTCAGAAAGAATGGCCTAGCCCTTTTTATTATGAGCATTGCCGAGGTCATGGCTAGCAACGATACCGAAGCCAATGAGAGGGGGACAAACCACCCACTCTCATGGTCGTAAAAGATGAGGGACGCCAGGGTGGCCGCCCCAAGCGACACCATGCACAGGACCGCCATCGACCAATAGGCCACCGATGGGCTCAGAGGTTTCGATCCCAACCCCTCACCCCCATGAGATACTTCGAGAGCGGCTCACTGGTGTCCCAATCGATCACCTGGCAATGGCCACGCAGCTCCACCACGAGACCTTCCCGACGCACCCGGTCCAATCTGTCCTGCAAAGATCGTGCCTGACCGGAACCTTCTGGCATGGGGGGGAATGGTGCGAGGACGACGATCTGATAACCCCTTCGGCTCAGTTCCATGATGCTCTGAGCCGTCTTGTCATCATCGAGCGGAGTGATATAAACCATCAAAGCCTGGGAAGGGAAGAACCTCTGCATGGCCAATCTCACGCTGATGGTGGAACGGTCCCCTCCCGCCTGCGTCCCGGTCAGGTGCTCCACGATCCTATAGAACTGGCGACGTCCGAAGGCTGGTTTGACCAGGTCGATGTATTTGGCGATGACCATCAATCCCACCCGGTCCCTTTGCCTCAGGTAGAACGCGGACAGGCTTGCGGCCGCCCTCACCTCCCATTCCATTATCTCCGTCGAGCGCCCCTTTCCGGCCGCCTCGCTTCTGGCATCCACCACGATGACTATGTCCCCGCTCCGCTCGCTCTCGTGCTCGTTGACGAAAAGCTCTCCCGTCCGACCCGATGCCTTCCAGTTGATGGCCCGCAGCTCGTCCCCTGACTGATATTCACGCATCGAGTAGAACTCAGACCCGGCCCCGAGGAGCCGGGATCGCACGTTTCCCACGTATGGTCTGACCTTGGTGGGTCGGATATCGCAGCGTCTAAGATCTTGGATAATAGGCATTACCCATAGCTCGATTGACGCACCGAGGTCCCTCTCGACCTTGTGGGTGCGGAGAAGGTCGGTCCATTCCATACTCACCGGTCCAATCACATGATGGCCTCGAACAGGAAGGGCAAGACGGAACGACAAGGTCACCTCCTTCCCTGGGTCTATCGCTAGGGGGAAGGAGCGCCTCCCCTCCTCCAGGTCCAATCCGGCGGGGATATCCACACGGTACTGTTTCAGGTCGGTACTCTTTCCTTGATTGCGTAGCCTCAGGGTGAGGGTGACGTTATCCCCCTCCATGAAGCGCCCTTCGTCGATNGGGTCCCACGTAGCCTGAACATCGGCATCCTGTCTTCGGGCCAAGATGGGCTCTAAGATGAGGAGGGCTGCGAAAGGCAGCAACAGGCTGAGCAGGGCCGCGCTGCGCAGGGCGACACCAGCGAGCACGATGATGGAGGCGAGCCCTAGGAGGGACGCCCTCGCTATCGATCTCAACTNAACCTACCTTCGGTACCGGTACTTCCTTNAAGATCGAACTCACAACCACCTCTGGACGGACCCCCCGCACCCAAGGGTCGGCCCCGAGGATGAGCCGATGGGCCAGTGCGGGCACCGCCACCCTCTTGACGTCGTCCGGCAGGACGAAGTCCCGTCCGGACAGGGTCGCGATGGCCGAGGCGAGCTTCATCAAGGCAAGGGAACCGCGCGGGCTTGCGCCAACCTCCACCTGGGGATGGCTCCGGGTGGCGGATACGATCGCGACCATGTAATCGTTCACAACGTCCTCGATATGGACCGTCTCGACCGTCCTCTGGCAGGCCAAGACCTCCTCCGGCCCCGTTATCCTNCTTACCTCAGGCTCCTCCCTTCCCCGGGTCTTGCGACGGAGCAGTATGAGCGCCTCCTCCTCCTTGCTCGGGTATCCCACACTGGTCCTCATGAGGAAGCGGTCTATCTGCGCCTCTGGCAACGGATACGTCCCCTCATATTCGATGGGATTCTGGGTGGCCATAACGATGAATGGCTGGGTCAACCTGTGGGTCTCCCCCTCCAGGGTGACCTGGCGTTCCTGCATGGCCTCCAAAAGGGCCGCCTGGGTCTTGGGAGGGGCACGGTTGATCTCGTCAGCGAGCAGGACATTGGTGAACACGGGACCACGGCGCAAATTGAACGTACCGGTGTTCCTGTCCAGCATGAAGGAGCCAGTGATGTCCNCTGGAAGGAGGTCCGGAGTGAACTGGACCCTCTTGAAATCGCATCCAAGCGCCTTTGCGAAACAGTTCGCGATCATCGTCTTCGCCAATCCTGGATAGTCCTCGAAAAGCAAATGGCCGTCGGCGAGAACGCATATCATCACCCTTTCGAGGACCTCTCTCTTCCCGACGATGGTCCTGCCCACCTCATCCATAACCTCAATGCACAGTTCCTTCACCTGCCCGACTTTCATGTCCATTGCTCCACCTTCCCTAAGAGCGCCTCGAACCTTCCCTCGAAACCCCTCCCGAAGGCAAGGCCCAAGTCATCATATTGGTCCAGGTCAGCCGTGCCCCGGTCCTCCAAGGACGTCAGCCCAAGCAGTTCCGGGTCCCCCACTACGGACTGGAATCGGGAGCGGTCCGATATCAGCTCCCTCCAGCCCGCGTCATCTAGGCGGCGTCTCGTCCTTACACGTTCCAGGAACACCGCCCTGAGCTCGAGATACACCTTCAATTGACCATATGGCTGCCCGCCCAGTGCCTGCTCCATCATGCTCCCGTCCCTCTCGACCTGCGTGACGCCATCCTCCATCGGTGGCATCACCTCATACTCCGAGCCCTCGGGCAATGTCCATCTGATCAACATCAACGCCACCAGGACCAGCAGGACAAGGAACAATATGAATCGGATCTCAGCGTTCCCCCATGCGTCCCCAAGGAAAGGGAGGAACAGGATCATCGCGCTTATCGCCAATGTCACTATGATGAAAATGGCTCGCATATCTTTGGTGAGCTTGGAGAACGGGTCGAAGAATTCATCCTTCGGAAGGCCGGGCCGATCCTGCAGAGGCGCTCACCTCCCGGCCCAAGGCCTCCTGAATCTGAGCCAAACTGACCAACGCCCGTTCCCTCTCAATCTCGCCGAGAGGATGGTGGCTGTACCTGGCCAGTTCGAAGATGCTCGTAAGCTCGTCAACGGGTCCGGCCGGCCATCCGAGGACCTCGATGGCCTGGTGGGCGAACTCCCGGGGTGTGAGCGTACTTAGGTCGGTCGGGCCTTCTGGTAGGAGCAGGCACATCGCGTGGTAGGCACCAATGATGGCATCGTGCANATCGTCTCCCGTCGTCCCTACTATCCCGGTCATCGCCTCCTCGATCACACGAACTTGCCCCCATTCCGATCCGATGGGTGGCGTCGTCCGTGAGAAGACCCCTTGGCCATAGAGGTAGCGCAGTACNGGGACCAGTAGGATGCCGCCCACAATGACCAAGCCCACCAATGATAAGGGGCTGACCTGAGGTCCTAGGCCCTCTCCGTCGGACCCAGGGTCGGTGCCACCATCCCCGCCATCGCCTGGCGTTTGGGGTGGCGATTCGCCTCCCCACGTTCCCGAGAAGAAGAGGACCCCGAGCCCTATCGCTAGGATGATCACGAACAGAACGATCGTCCACCGCTGGTCGGCGTTCGTGTCCTTGCCCTGCTCGAAATTGCGAGCCCTCTTTCCCTTAGTTAAAAAATTGAAGAAGAGGTATGCTAGCATGATCCCCCATAGGATCAGGGCGATAGGGAACAGGGCCGTGACAATGTCATCTATCGTTCCAGATGGGTCGTAACCATCCCCGCCCAGCTCGGTGTTGCCAACGTTCGCTATGAGGACCATCGCAGAGAACAGGCCTAACGCTATCAATAGGACCGATCTAACGTCGACCTTCGTCCTCATGTCCCCCATGGTGAGGTGAAAAGAGAGCTTTGACGCTATTAATAGATGGCAGGGACCGCCTACTTCTTGCAGACCTTCTCCCAGTCCTTGAGGAAGCGCTCGATGCCGGCATCGGTCAGGGGGTGACGGAACATCTTCTTCAACACATCGAAGGGGATGGTGGCCACGTCCGCGCCCATCCGGGCCGCCTCGGTGACGTGGATTGGGTCCCTGACGCTGGCCACAATGACCTCGGTGTCGAAGTCGTAGTTCTCATAGATGTCCATGATCTCCCCGATCAGGTCCATTCCGTTCTGCCCGATGTCATCGAGACGGCCCACGAACGGGGAGACGTATGCCGCTCCCGCCTTGGCCGCAAGCAACGCCTGGTTGGCGCTGAACACCAGGGTCACGTTCACCGGGATGCCCTCGTCCGCTAGGACCTTGGTGGCCTTGAGGCCGTCCTCGGTCATGGGGATCTTTACCACGATGTTCTTGTTGATCTTGGCGAGCTTCCTGGCCTCGGGGACGATGTCGTCCGCCTTGCAGGAGATGGCCTCCACGCTGATCGGCCCGTCCACGACCAGGCATATCTCGTCCACCAGGGTGGCGAAGTCCTTGTTCTCTCTGGCGACCAACGAAGGGTTGGTGGTGACGCCGTCCAATATCCCCCAGCTGTTGACTTCCTTGATCTGCTCGATGTTCGCTGTATCTATGAAGATCTTCATTTCAACGCCTCCTCATGGCCAGGCGGGCCGATTCGGCCACGTTCTCCGCCGTCAGACCGTACTTGACGAGCAGCTCCTCGCTCTCGCCCGATTCTCCGAACACATCGTCCATGCCGACGATCTGCAATGGTACCTTGACCCTCTCCGCCAAGCATGTGGCCACAGCAGAGCCCAGTCCGCTCAATCGGTTGTGCTCCTCTGCCGTGACCATGCAGCCGGTCTCGTTGGCGGCCTTGACGAGCAGAGCCTCGTCCAACGGCTTGATGGTGCTGATGTTGATCACTCGTGCCGAGACTCCCTCCGACCGGAGGGTCTCCGCGGCCTCAAGGCAGGCAGCGACCATCTGTCCGGTACCGACCAGCGTGACATCGTCCCCATCTAACAGCACAGACCCTTTGCCGAGAATGAATGGGGTGTCCTTGTCGGTGATCACAGGCACATCGGACCGCCCCATGCGCATGTAGCACGGTCCGTCCAAATCGGCGATGGCGAAGGTGGCCCTATAGGTCTCTGGGCCATCAGCTGGACACACCACGGTCATGTTGGGCATGGTCCTCATCAGGG
>JGI20214J51650_10001580_pt1 | contig 14481 bp, 14 predicted proteins | sample WetSurMetagenome_FD_51650 | JGI IMG/M metagenome (IMG submission 51650) | reverse complement strand
GTTATCAGGTCGCGGCATTAAGACGCCTGGTTTTTTTTGTTTTGTTAAGCTTTTATTTTTTCAAAATACATAGCAAAAGAGCGATACAGGAAGTGAGTCCATTTGCCGAATGGGACAATGACCAATGCCCATTGTACAAGGATAGTCAGGTGGAAAAGATAGAGCCAAATATTATTTTCTATCAGATGGGTATCTATAAAGAGTCTCACCATAAAAGCCGAGAGTCCCATCAACAGTAGCCAGACAACAAACATCCAGTCTGAAGGTTGAGAATATTTGCTCAACTCTTTTGTTTTCTTAATACGATCTGAAACGAAATCAATAGTAACGGCAAAGATTATTACGCTTACAACATAGCCAAGTATAATTACAAAAAGGCTTTTATTTGAGAACCAGTCGAGAAAGACAGTTGTAATAAGCAACCCCAGATATCCGATAACAAGTATGAAGTGTTCAAACCATCTTAACTGATTGTCATTACAGCCAAGGGTCCTTTTTTGTGTGAACATGTGAACTATTAATTCCCCGAAACCTTTAATATATTTTTTAAAAGGCACTTTGATTCCCGGTTTCAGGATTATAAACCACCACATGCGTATTATATTCGGAAGCAATATTACACCGAAGACTGCAGCTATGGCAACCATTTCAAAAATATGGCCGGTATGCATCACTGTTTCCAGGTTGAAGTTTTCATAAAAACTATAAGCAAATACTCCGGTAGCCAAAATAATAAATGCAATTATAGTAAGTGGAAGAGACTTGTAAAGTAAACCAGATAATTTTGTCCAGTCATATTTGGAAATGAGCCATCTTCTCAGTGACATCATCAGTTCGCCGGGATTTGCTTCCCGTGGGCAATTTGTTGAACACTCCCCGCAATAATAGCAAAGCCAGGGTTTCAGAGAAGATTTTATATCATCCTGCATGCCCAGAACGCTGAATCGCACCATCTCTCTGGGGAATGAATCTTCCTCGGTTGACAGTGAGCAAACGGCAGTGCATGTTCCGCAATTATAGCATGCATTGAAATCGAATGCTCCGAATTTCTTTAACTCCACTCCAAAATCAGTATTGATCTCTGCCATTATTTTTTCAGTTTGTAAGAATAATATTCATCCATATCGTCAATTGCTCCCGTCTGTACGAAACCATATTTCACAAGTGACATTACATAAAATACAACCTCATCTTTGGGTAATTTTACAATTTGTGTCAGCTGGTCAATGGTCAGTTCTCCGTCATTGAGTGCATCAAGGATAGATTTTTTAATCCTGTTGAATTGCTTCAGGTTATCCTTTGCAGCCTGAGATACATCCCTTTTTTCTCTCAGGTATTTAAATGTTTTCCCTTTTTCTATCTCCATGGTAAAATAATTTTAACAAGTAAACTTGTTCATGGCTAAATTAAGCTCCGGCAAGTGCATCTATCATGCTTTCGATCTCATTATCTGAATAAGCAATGAGATTGATTGCATTGACCGGGCATACAGGCAGGCACATACCGCACCCCTTGCATACCGAATTATTGACAGCTGCAACGTCTTTCTTTTCATCTTTAACCATTCTAATTGCATCAAAAGGGCATTCCTCTACACATGCACCGCACCACGTACACAGGTCCTTGTCTATTTGTGCAATAATAGGCTCAAGCTCCAGTTTCCCTTTATTCACGTAAGAAAAGGACTTGGTAGCTGCAGAAAGGGCAGAATTTGACGATTCCATTATATTTTTTGGTCCCTGGCTTGCACCGCAGATTGTAATCCCGTCAATAACGGTTTCAACAGGCCGTAGTTTCATGTGTATCTCATTGAAAAACTTATCGCGGCCCCTGGGTAATTTGAAAATTGCTGCAATTGAATTATCAGACCTTGGCACCATTCCTGTAATGAGTACAACAAGGTCGGCAGTCACTGAAACTTCTTTTTTCCCTGTCAGGATATCATTTATCCTGACCACTGTTTTTCCATTATTGCTGGAGACCGCCGGAGGGTCATCCTCATATGATTGAAGGTAGATATCTCCGTCTTTCAGTGATTCAGAATATAAGGCCTCCTGTTTTCCATAAGTTCTTATGCCTCGTGAGAAGTGGAAGTTATTAATTTTTCCAAATTTCTTTTTTGCCTGTATTGCAGCATGAATAGCAGATGTGCAGCAATAACGTGAGCAATACTTGTTATCTCCTTCAACCTGACGGCTTCCGACGCAGTATATGTATGCTATACTTTTGATCTCTTTTCCCTTGTATACCAGCTTTTTATCATTGAGTTCAATAATTCTTTTAAACTGTGGCAATGTCACAACATTTTCAACTGACTGGTATCCAAACTCTCCTTCCGAAGGTGTATAGGGGTCAAATCCGGTTGCCATCAGAACAGACCCTACATTTATTTCAATAGTTTCCTCTTTCTGGGAAAAATCAACATTATGACAGATTTTCTCGCACTCACCACAGCGTGTGCAGTTTTTAATATCAATCACAGGTGACTGAGGATATTCGCTGGGGAAGTTATGATATATTGCCTTTCTGGTGCTTATATTGAAATTGAACTCATCAGGAACTTCCACAGGGCATGCATTAATGGCCTTCATCAGATTTCCTTCAATACATTTATCTTTTATATATCGCGGAGTAATTTTTATTTTCAATTTGAAGTCGCCAATGCTGCCTGTATTTGAAACTACCTCAGCTCCGGTGAATATTGTGATGTTTTCGCGGCTTTTCAGGTCATTATACAAATTTGTAACAAGCTCTTTTCCGGTCTGATTTGTAGTAAACAACACATCCCACTGTGCAACTCTTCCTCCAATAAAATGTTCTCTCTCAACAAGAGTAACTGGGCATCCCATATTTGACAACTGGAGTGCGGCCCTCATTCCAGCCACGCCGCCACCAATAATTGCAACAGCTTTTTTAGCAGGGATCACGAAAGGATCAAGCGATTCAGCGAGTCTTACTTTTGAAACAGCAGCTTTTACTATGTTGATAGCTTTTGCGGTAGCACCTGCTTTATCGTCAGAGTGAGCCCATGAGGCCTGCTCACGTATATTGGCATGGACATAGTTATATTTATTTAAGCCGGCTCTCTCAGATACCGCTCTGAATGTCAGAAGATGAAGCTTTGGAGAGCATGAAGCAACTACAACGCCATCGAGGTTATTTTCCTTTATGTCCTCAACCATTTCCTTCTGGTTGGCATCACCGCAGGCAAACATCGTAGTTTTTGCCAGGAAGACACCCTCATCGCTTTCAATGGCCTGTTTTACTTTTTCAACGTCAACGTAATCAGATATATTACCGCCACAATGACATATATAAACACCTATCTTTTTATTCATTGCCTGTTGATTAAATAACTTATTGCTTCAGAAGAGGCTGCTCCTGCTGATAGGATTGAATCTGGAATATCCATAGGGCCTGAAGCGGTCCCTGCAACAAATACTCCTTCTATGGAAGTCTTTGAAGGACTTGAAAGAGGATCGGCCTGGAAAACAAATTTATATGGATCGAGTTTCAGTTCTTCGTCATGGAACAGGTCAGCGCTGGTTGTATTAGGAAGAGCCCCTACTGAGAGCACTACCATATCATGTTCAGTCTCCCTGACTTTATTTTCATTAATATCTTCATATCTCAGTATCAGATCGCCGTTTTCCTTTTCAGTTATCTTTCCAATTTTACCTTTTACAAAGTTGACCCCCATTCCTTTAGCCTGGTCATAGAACTCTTCAAACCCCTTACCAAACGATCTTATATTAATATAATAAATTGTTACATCAGCCATAGGTAAAGCACCCATAAGCAATTGAGCCTGTTTTATTGAATACATGCAGCAAATCTGCGAGCATATGGGATTTCCAATTGTTTCATCCCTGGAACCAGTACAGAGAACATAGGCCAGTTTGCAGGGCACCTTCCCGTCGCCAGGCCTCAGTATAGTATTGAAAGGGCGGGTAGGCGCCAGTTGTCTCTCCATCTGCATCGATGTGAGTACATTTTTAAATTGTCCAAAGCCATACCTTGGCATTCTCAAAGGGTCAAACAGGTTAAAACCTGTTGCAACAATAACTGTTCTCGCTTTTATCAGGTAATATTCAGTCTCTTGTGTGAAGTCAATACATTTTGTAGGGCATGCCTTTTCACAGGCGCCACACAATGTACAGTTCTCAATGTCGATAGCCGCTACTTTTGGACTGGCAATGCTGAAGGGAATAAATGCTGCTTTGCGTCCTATCAGGTTAAACTGGTACTGATCACGCACGTTTACCGGGCATGCCTGTTCACATAACTGACAGCCTGTGCAATCCTCTGCAATTACATAGCGTGGATTCTTTTTAACTTCAGCCTCAAAGTTATTTTCAGAAAATTTCTTGATTGACGTGACCTCACTTCCTGTAAATATTGTTATTCCGGGATGCCTGGATATCTCTGATACTTTAGGAGTTGTAATGCATGCCGAACAGTCAAGTGTAGGAAAGACTTTGCTCAGCAGGATCATTTTACCACCGATGGAGAGATCTTTTTCAATTAACAGAACCTTAAATCCGTTGTTGGCAATATTTAATGCAGCTTCACCACCGGCGATGCCTCCGCCAATAACAAGTGCATCAAAAGAGGCATTTATTATTTTCCCACCCATAATTAACTGTTTGAGTTTTTGAGTAAATATTCGTTGAAGCTTTTCATCTGTTTTACGAACGATTCACTGCATACCGAGCAAATTGCGGCCATACGCAGGCGTGACGGTTCGATATTCATCTTTTTCATCATTTCATGAGTACGACTCACTATCCTCCCTGTTTTCTCGGTGCATGATTCACCATATGGGCAATCACTACCATCGGCAGCAATAAAAACCCCATCAAATCCCTTTTCGTAGGCATGCAATATCCATCGCGATTTTATGCCGCTGGAACAAGGAATTGAAATTGTATAAACTGTTGGCGGGTAATGCAGTTTAAGTAATCCCGCCATATCAATGGCGGGATCAGAAATTTTTTCGGTGGAGAATACCAGTATCCTGGCGCTTTTTCTATCCATACCCTGCTTTAAAAGTTAATTTTTCCTGAGGTAGATTTTGTAGTAACCACTTTCCTCAACTGTGCCAAGATATTCATGACCCTGTTTGGTGCACCATTTTGGTATATCTACCTTGGTTCCCTCATCGGCAGACAATACCTCCATAATATCTCCTGTTTTTATAGTTCCTATTGCTTTTTTTGCTTCGAGCAGAGGGCCCGGACATGCTGTTCCACGAGCATCTACAGTTTTTGCTACCTGTAATTTTACTAATTCTTCCTGTGTCATTGGTTTTGTTTTTTTTATGTTATACCGTACTATAATTAATTTAGATAAAGAGTTGTATACTACTTTCTCCTGCATCGGCAACGAATGTTGTGGCACCTGCATACCTGATGTTAGGATAATCAATCATCTCTTCCTTTCTGAATCCCATAAGGTTCATTGACATCTCGCAAACTGTAATTTCAATACCGAGCTCAGCTGCTTCTTTAAACATCTGGTCAAGAGAAAGAACATTCTGCTTTTTCATCAGTGACTTGATCATTACAGGTCCCATCCCGGCCATGTTCATATTAGATAATTTAAGCTGGTTCTTCCCCTTAGGCAGCATCATCCCAAACATTTTGGATATAAAGTCCTTCCCTTTGGCTTTTTTATTTTTATCTCTAAGGGCAGAGAGTGACCAGAAAGAGAAAAACAGCTTCACCTGAGTATCCATGGCTGCTGCTGCCAATGAAATTATCATAGCAGCAAGTATTTTGTCCATATCACCGGATACAATCGCCATTGACAGCTGATCCTTCCTTGAATTTTCCAGAGAGGTAACCCTGGTCCTCAGGGTGTCAATTTCCGTTTTTAAAAGATTTAACTGACTATCAATATTTTCTTGATTATTAGACATTTCAATTATGTTTGACATTAATTTTTATTTTTTTCAGGTTAAATGAACAGGTTTACATCTGCTTCTTCAGCGGCAGTAATATATGCACCGATACCACAAATATCATCAGCAATGTTTATAAAATCTTCAAGCTTTTCTGCTCCCCATATCTTTCCGGCCAATCCGCATATGTGGATTTTAACATCAGAAATTGTTTTTGCCTCTTTAAAAAACTCGACCCAGGTTTTTACTTTAAGATTTTTAAGTGATTCAAGGAACTCATCTTTCAAATTTGCGTTTTCCGCCATCTGAAGTTTATCCGGGTTGTCACCTACATCTTTTCTAAATGCCCTGGCACCCTGAAGTAAAACATAAATGTCAACCTTCATGTCCATAGCAGCTGCACCACCCAGAATTATACCTGCTGCAGTAAGTTTGTCAACACTTCCTGAAAACAGACCCAAACACATTTTTTTATTTGCCATAGCCGTAAATATTTAGTGTTATTTATTTCACAAAAGTATCTCAGGGATCAATTGAAAAAGAAATCATTCCTGTGAAGGTGGTTAAATAAAAATGTGATATGCCTCACATTATAATTATCTTTGAAAAATGAAAAATGAATGCATTACATGCAAACTTAGATCAATAGCTGCATCTAAGTTAAGTGATGAGCAGATTGAAAAGCTTTCTTTTAACTGTGCTCCCGTTAAATTTCATAAAGGTGATTCTGTTATTGTTCAGGGAGCCTTATCGACAAATGTTGCTTATCTGAGATCAGGACTTGCAAAGATCCATATCACCGGTCCATATCATGAGCAGATAATCAGAGTTATTAATGCACCAACTTACCTTGGATTGCCAACTACCTTTGGCGATAAAACAAATCAGTATTCTGTCACCGTTATCAAAGAAGCAGAAGTATGTTTCATTGATATAACAACATTCAGGGAACTGCTTAAGTCAAATCCTGATTTTTCATATGAGATCATGCTTGAGGTTTGCAGAAATGAGCTCGAAGCATTTCACAGATGTGCAAACCGGACTCAAAAGCAGGTTAGAGGGAAAATATCAGATGTCATACTGGAGTTTTCAGAAAAGTTTTACAACTCCGACAGTTTTATTTTACCACTTAATCAGGAAGATATTGGAAATCTTGTAGACTCAAGCAGAGAAAGCGTCAGCCGTGTTCTAAACGAGTTTGAAAAGGATAGAATAATTAGCGTGGCCGGGAAAAAGATCGAAATCCTAAATAAGAAATCGCTCCGGATGATCAGCGCCAATGGTTGAATTCTTTTTTAAACGTAAAGACGAGATTTATCGTGTCTCAAATACGGCACAGGAACAACAGCAAAGACAAGTCCCGGACAAGAGATTGGGCACATAAGAGGTTCAGGAAACCAGTTCCGTCGTTATTATCAGAAACGTATATTTATTGAAACGCCACCAGGGTAAAAACCAAAAAAACATTCTGCCCGGAGACTTTTAAAGGCTTTTTCCTGATTTAAATTTTCCCCATAATATTTTTCATAGTCTCTTGCAGCCCTTACTGGTTGCGTCCAAATCTGTGCCTCGGTAATTGCAGTATTAAGCAGGAAATTTTCAACTCCATCGCGGAATGTCCGTTTGAATCCCAGCCATGTAATCAGACCGCTGCCAATATTAACAACACCTGTCACAGCATGAACCTTCCATGACCGGCCTGCCGTTTCTCTTTCGGCAAGATCAGAAAACAGGCTCTCCTGGTTATACTGATTAATGTTCTTTTCATTTTTAATCAGAGGTGTTACAATCTGGCCCAAAGCTCCAAGTAACGTCGTCACTGATCCCAGCGCCATGTCCTGTCTCAAAGGCCTTGTTTCGCTTGTAAAATATACTGTCCCCTGCCCTATTGTAGCCGCACTGTAGGCACCAAGCCATCCATACCACCAAAATTGTGCGTCAGACCTGTCACGTTCAAGCGCCTTTTGTATTTCACCAGGTCTGTCAGAGCTAATTGAATCAGGCTTTGTGGTCTGACAATCAAGAGGCAAAAGATGAAATGAAAGTGCTATAATAAATATCATCGGCAAAGAACCTGATGCAGCTTTTGTGCTTTCCATAATGTTGTTCCCTTTCCAACTAAATGAATATCATCAGATTTTGTTGCCGGTTTCACCGTTTTCAGCAATCAGAGTCTCTCTTTCAGAGTTTAACAGTGTTGATTCCTTCAGCCGTGTTGAAATCACAAATCCCACTATCATCAAGCCTATAAGTGCTATCATTGGCTTTGTCATTGACCCTGTCATGGGCGATTTAAGCCAATCCATCCCGAAAATAAATGCAATGCCTGATATCTGACCCATGAGAAGCAGGAACCCGTTTGAGGTGCCTTCTGATACAGGGTAAGTGATTTCAGCGCCATATTGGAATCCGATGGGGCCTGAACTCAGGAGAAAAAAGCCAAAGGTCATTGCTGAAGCCAGCAGTACTGAATAACCAGTGGCAAATGTTACTCCAATGAGGCTTAGCGTTCCTCCTGCCAGAGCAATAACCAGAAACATTGTTCTTTTTCTGTAATGATCGGATAAAATGGGGATGATAACTGCACCGAGTATACCTCCTAAAATCATTATTCCACCTGCAGTGCCTGCCTGTATGGGAGAGAATCCGCGCGGACGCATTATATCCTCAATCCATGTGGTAACAGCATTGAATAATCCTAATCCGATAAAGAAGATCACCATCAGCCATATAAAGTTCCTGTTACGGAAGATCAGTTTCAGTCCGTCAATGGCAAGTGCACGCTCTTCCTGTTCAGGAGGGCATGGCGCTGTCAGCGGACGTTCTTTTATAAAGAGAAGAAAGACAATTGCTGAAATAAGGGAGATGAGTCCATAGCTATGAAGCATGCCACTCATTCCTGAACTTACAACCAGAAAAGGAGTGAGAATCATTCCGATGAGTATTCCTACGTACATTGCCAATGTTCCAAGACCTGATGCTGTTGCTCTCTCTTCAATAGGGAACCATCTGGCTGCTATCTTGGTAATGGCATTAAGAATAAATGGCTGGCCGATGGCAATCCCAATCTGTGATAACAAAAGAAGGTTATAATTTGCAGGAGCCAGGCCCCGTAAAAAACCAAATACTCCAGTAAGGACCACTCCTGTTCCAACTCCTACACGAATACCGTATGTATCAATAATCCATGATGCCGGGATTGAAACAACCAGGTAAACAATCATAAAACACATTGAGAGTATCCCTATCTTAAGGTCAGAAACGGCATAGAATTTTGTTGCATCTGCCGTAATAGGTGCAAAGGTTATCCATAAAAGCTGATTCATTGCAACCATCAGCATAAAAATGCTGAGAATAATCCACCGGTAACGATACACTTTGAACGTCATCTTTTTGATTTATGTTTAAGCACAAACTTAAGATAAAAATTGAGATATTCTGACTGTCAGGCTTAAAGCCGGTCTTCAATTATAATACCTGCCCTTAGCCATCTCCCGGGCTCCTTCACCCCTCCGATATCAAAATAACGTACGTCTGCAATATTTGAGGCAGACAGGAACAAACCGAAACCATTAATACGGTAAGAAATGCGCCCGTCAATCAGAAACACATTTTTGTATGAAGTTTCAGCCTGGTCAGCGACCCCATTTGTATAGCCCAAGTAGCCTCCGGCTCTGTCCTGCCACGTAAAGTTCCAGCTTGCCGAGATATTTTTGCAGATTTTGTGAGCCACAACTATATCAATCTTGTTCTTCAATATGTCAAGAAGATATTTTGACTGATATCCTTCACTTGTCTTATTGGCATAAAGATGTGTATAACCTGCCCTGAGATAATTTAAGAAGCTGTTTCCTGACCGGCGAAAATCAAATTCAGCTGACATCTCAGCTCCGGTAATGTTGACATTGGTCAGATTCATTGCCTGCCAGATTTCATTATTATCGGCCCTCACCCAGTCAATCATATTCTTTCCGTTCCTTTTGAAGAAGGATATTTCTGAAATGAGTGTATTCTTTCTGTATTTTACACCGGCCTCTACAGTAAAAGCCTCTTCAGGCTTCAGGCCGGGATCGCCCTTGCTTGTCGGGTCATTATAGTACAGGTCAGTAAAGGTTGGTTGCCTGAGGGTTCTGTTAAGAGTTGCGTACAGGCTTAAATGTTCTGTTAGTGACAGACCTGCATCAATACCCGGATATATTGTTATCCCTGATTTTCGGCTGTTGTTGTAGTTTGCAAGCATGCCGCCTGAAAATTGCCATCTGTGTCCATAATATGATTGTTCAATCATTACCCCGGCATTCAATCTGCTATCGCCTTTTGTATATTGCAGCCCTTCAGTCCAAGGAATATTCTTTCTTACATCAATATCCTCCCCGAGCTTATTGCTCAATATACGCTCATATCTTAATGAGTAGCCTATGGATGTGATGAAATACCCGCCTTCTTTTATCTCATAATTAAAGTCAGAGCCGGCTGCATCAGTCATATGATAATTATGCCCGGTGTACCACGAAGGAGGATTATTGCGGAAGAGTTCAAAGCAATCATAATGACGACGCCAGTAAAAAACCGGTTCTATTCTTTTATTGAATGAAACTTTAGCCGAGCCAAAGAATGTGAGGGTTTTCTCATACTGAAAAGGATATTTGGATGAGTAAAAACTATTTGCTCCGAAATCTTTTGAGAAATAGCCATTTTGAAGGTCGAAGCCAACTCCTCCTGCTTTGAATTTCAGCCGGTTAAATAACGAAGTATTTATAAAATCTGTGTTTTCTATATATCCGTCAGATGATGAATGCGTTGCTGAAAACAGATCCGATGCCTTACTTCCAGCCAGAGCAACAGATAGAGAAGCACTGGTATAATTATGACTGCCTCCGGTAACTGAGGCTCTTATTTTGTTTTTGTCAGCTTCTTTTACAATAACATTTACAACGCCGTTGAAAGCATTGGGTCCGAATATTCTTGCGCCGGGTCCACGCAGAAGTTCAATCCGCTCTATCATATCAATGTCAAATGGCAGATCCAAATTGTGATGCCCGGTCTGAGGATCTGATACATTGACTCCGTTTACAAGGACAAGAGTCTGGTCAAAGGTGCCGCCTCTTATGCTTATGTCGGCCTGCTGGCCAGGTGCACCACGCTGACGGATATCCACTCCCGGGATTATCTCCAAAACGCCTGCTGGCTCTCCTGTAACGCTTAGACGAATGTCTCCCGGTGTTGTAACCTCTATAGATCGTAAAACACGTGAAAAAGGAACTTCTGTCCGTGACGATGTAACGACAACCTCATCAATCCTGATCTCCTTCCCCGAGGCTGTGTCCTGCAGTCCCTGCGCAAAAAGCATTAAAGGACAATTAAGCGCTGCAACTATTAGAAAAAACAAAACGGTCTTTCTTTTTCTGTTCACCATTTGACCATCCTTAAAATTTCAGGCCTAAAAGTATATATATAAACATTAATTTCCCAGGTCCAAGACAGTACTATTATTTAAATGTTCAGGGGCACAGTTAATTTAAAACTAATGTTCCTGCCCATGTTATAAATGCCACTTCTACCCGAGCTATTATTAGGGTACTCTTCAAAATATTTCAGCCTGCTTAAATTCGATTGATAAGTAACATCCGTAATATTATTTGCAAGCACAGTAATATTTGCAAGTACTTTGCTTTGCCTGTTAGTAATATCTGCGCCAAAACCTGCGTTAAAGAGAACATACCCTGGCGTTGGCGTTTCTGTGTTATTTGCAGAATATATTCTGTTTTGCTTTGAATAATACTCCATACCTGTTTGTATATACAAGGAAGAAAAATGTCTGAATTCCTTTTTTATATTTACCCGGAATTTCGAATTTGTATGTAGTGGAGGAATAAGTGGCAGGTACTTAGAGCTATCTGTAACCTGAATTCCTTTTCCTCCCTTATTTAATGCATAAATCACAGAAACAGAATTTTCAAAATGGAGCCAATCAAAAGGATGCGGGTGAATATCAAGACTTGCTTCCCATCCATAAAGTCTTGCTTCAGACTGATTAAATTTAAAAGTCTGATTGCCTTTAACTATGATTGAATCCTGTCCGAGATGGTTTAATAATTTCTGATTAAAGATGTAGTTTGAGATCTTATTATTGAAGGCTTCAATATAGCCAATGACATGATTAGAATTGAAAGAGAGCCCGATATCTTCCTGCAAGTTGAATTCTGGTTTAAAAGCTGCATTACCTATCTGGTAGATAAGAGTCCCAGGATGAACTCCGTTAGCTGATATCTCTGCTACATTAGGAGAACGGAAACCTCTTGCAATATTAGTTTTTACCAGAAACTCTTTTGACAAAGAATAAGTTGCCCCAAGGCTTCCGGAAATACCAGAAAAAGTATGGCTGTAACTGTTAAAAGGCTGACTTGTACCTTCATCTGAACCGGTTTTCATGTCAAACCCTGTTAAATGGTTTATACCTATGTACATAGCATCATTTTTAAAAACACGGGCGTCATATCTGATTCCAAAACTTAAATCCAGTTTATTAACTGACTTTTGGAATAAAGCAAAAGGGCCGGCGTCTAACTGATTAAAATCAGGTATAATAAACTCAGTCCCTTTATTTGTATTATTCTGGTACATTCCGTTTATTCCAACGGTAGTTTCCCAGCCTTTAATCTCAGGAAAGTAGTATTTAATATCATAAGTAAAAGTTTTAAGCACCAGATATAGCCCGGGAATCTCAGGGTATTCGGGATGACTGTACTCCCTGCGTACATCTTGCTGATACCCCATTATCAATCCTACTTTACTGTTCCCGATTATAAAGCTGCTTGATGAATAGAATTTATAGTGCTGTACATGTTGATGCAAAGTGGCAATTTTATAAGAGTTTAATTCAGCATTAGAGACAATGGGCCTCAATGTATCGGCTTCAGTAATTTGCTTTGTGAATTTCCTGGTCACTGAGTCGCGGCTGCCATCAGGAATCTCTTGTAAGTCATCAAAAAGTGAAAAATTGAGATGTGAATAACCCCATTTCTTATTTAATCCAATTTTACAGTTCAGATCTGTCTCATTAAAAGCTGTACCATATACTCTTCCATCATATTTGTTTTTATAGTTGGTAGCCTGCTTATGTGAAGCTATGCCTCCCCAGATAAGCCCGTGATTATTTCCTGTCAACATCGCTGAAGCTTCATATAATCTGTTATTTGTCTGGTAATTTGTCATTAGCACTCCGTTCACTTTGCCATCAGGGGCAGGTGGAGCAGATAGAAAATTAACAACTCCCGCCAGGGCATCTGACCCATATGTCAAACTTGCAGGACCTTTTATAACCTCAACCCTGTCTACCGTGTTCTCATCTATTTCGACGCCATGTTCATCGCCCCATTGTTGCCCTTCCTGTCTTACACCATCATAAAGCACCAATACACGGTTGTACCCCAGCCCATGAATGAATGGTTTTGAAACATTGGGTCCTGTAGTGACGGTGCTTATTCCGGGAAGTTTTGCGACAGCATCCATTATGTTTGTGCTTAGGTTTTGCTGCAGTTCAATCTTGCCTAAAATCACAATAGGAATCGGGTTCCGTTTTATTTCTGTTGCCTTTGATGTACCGGTAACTGTAACCTCATTCATCTCTGCAATGGCTTGTTCCATAACAAAATCCAATGATTTTGTCATCGATAAATCAATTTTTTCAATAATTGTTTTATAACCCAGAAAACTTACCTGAACAATTATTTTAGTCTGCGGTAAATTGTCTATTTTATAGATTCCGTAAGCATCAGAAACAGCGCCGGTCTTTAAGTCAGGGATATAAACAGTGGCACCTGGTATTGCATCTCCGGTTTCTTTTTCACTTATCCTCCCTGTTAGTTGGTTTTGTGCATTTGATATACTATATGATAAAATCATCATACAAATGAATAATAACTTTCTCATTTTATACGCATTAACTTTTAAACAAATTTTTAGAATAAGCCATTTAAGGCTGCTGTAGTTCAGATTTTAACAGCGGGTGGAGAGCGCAAAAGAAAGATGGAGTGAAGAAGGCTTGAATGGTATACCGATTTGTAATTATTGAAGTAGCTATCAGACGGGTTCACTTTTTGTATTTCAACCTTTTTTATTGCGAATAAAAAAGCTGAAAATTCAAAGCTGCAAATGGGACATTCCTCGTGTAAAACATCATATTGCTTATCATAAGTTACTTTGATGAATTTATGCTCATGATGATGTTCAAACTTAACTACTGACGGCAACAGAAATACCAGCAACAGGTATACAGAAACTATATTTTTACGTTTTCCGAACATTTACTCTAAAGCATTAAATGACTGCTCCAATAATTTACCTAATGTAAGTCAAAGTATTTGGTTTTAAAAAAATACCCTATGAAATACATAAAGTTTAAAAAGAACCGAAAGATAGAGAAAATATTTTTACATGGTATTTGCTTCTAAAGCGCCTACCGGGGCCCGCTTTCCTAACGGCAGGTATTTTACAGTTAACAACTTTAAGAATTCTCGATAATTGACTTACACTGATTAATGGCTTAACTTTGATATGCTTTTGCCTGTAATGGCAAA
>JGI20214J51650_10001579_pt1 | contig 14483 bp, 15 predicted proteins | sample WetSurMetagenome_FD_51650 | JGI IMG/M metagenome (IMG submission 51650) | reverse complement strand
TCTCAAAAAAGAAGAACTTTCAGCGAGTGATTTGAAAGTGATTTCAAGAGAGGTTTCGCTCCTTACGGAGCAGGGTGAACCCTTCGGTGTCTAAAATCGCATGTTTTGTTGAAAAATACAATTTCTCTGACCCCAGAGAGGAAGCTGCACTCCAGAACTTCAAGGACGCGGCGGAGCAAGCTGGGCAAGAGTTCAGTTTCCTCTTCCGCGAAGACATAAACGACATCCACAAGTACGACGCCGTCTTCATCCGCGCCACAACCGACCCCCTATTCACCGCGTACATCGTCTCCAAGACCGCGTGGGAACTGGGGTTGAAAGTCATCGACGACCCCGAATCCATCACCATCTGCGCCAACAAAATCCACCAGTACGAGCTCTTCGAAAAGTTCGATGTCCCCCGCATCCCCACCGTGTTCCTGAACAAGGAGGAACTGCACCACAAACGCATCTCCGACATATTCGAAGAACTCGGCAAACCCGTCGTCATTAAAGCACCCTACACGAGTTTCAGCCGCTACGTGGAGAAAGCCGCCTGCGAAACCAGCTTCCGTGACGTGGCGAAGCGGTTCTTCAAGAAGTCGGATGTTTTGGCGGTGCAGAAGTTTACTCCGACAGCGTTTGACTGGCGAATCGGCGTTCTCAACAACGACGTTTTGTACGTGTGCAAGTACATGATTCCTAAGGGCAGGTGGAAGCACGGCGCCAAACTCCGCGGCAAACCCACCTTCACATGGGGCGAAACCGTCGCGTTGGACAAGAGCACGATTCCGCAGCGTCTCCGAGAGGTGGCGTTGAAGGCATGCAGCGTCGCAGGCAAGGGCTTGTACGGCGTGGACGTCAAAGAAGTCAACGGAGACTTCGTCGTTGTGGAAATTAACGATAACCCTAGCATCTACGCTGGCTACGAGGACCAGAAAGACCGTGATCTGTACGCGAAAATCATAGCCTACCTAAGTGAGTAGGCCGCGGCGGGTTTCGACACGTATTTATCTCAACGCCAACTTATTCCTGTAACGGAGATTAGGCGTTATGACTAAGGAGCCCTCACACAAAATAGCGGTTAAAGACTACCAACTCACCGAAAAAATGACCGTGGATGAACTCGTAAAGCAGATGGATAAGGCTTGGGGGTTCACTGCGGGCAAACTCGCCACAAGCGTCAGCATCATGGAAGACATGATTAAAGCGAAGGGCTGCGTCAAATTCTTCAGCTTCACCGCCGACATCGTGGCAACTGGCACACGGGGCGTAATTAGGGAACTTGTGAAGCGCAAACTCGTTGACGTGATAATCACTACGTGCGGAACCTTGGACCATGATGTGGCGCGGTGCTGGAAGGACTATTACAAGGGTAGCTTCATCATGAGTGACAGCAAACTGCACCAGGAAGGCGTTAACCGCTTGGGCAACGTGCTTGTTCCAAATGACAGTTATGGCATAATAATTGAGCAGAAGATTCAGCAGATGCTCCAGGACCTCTATTCGGAGGGTAAACGTGAGCTTTCAACGGCTGAGCTTAGCCGCGAAATCGGTCTCCGCTGCTGCGACGAAACCTCCATTCTTTACTGGGCAGCTAAAAACAACATCCCCGTTTACGTTCCAGGCATAACCGACGGCGCAGTGGGTTACCAGCTCTGGTTCTTCAGTCAAGACCACAAAGACTTCAGGATTAACCTGCTTAAAGACGAAGGTGACCTGAGCAACACGGTTTTCGACGCCAAAAAGTCAGGTGCCTTAATCGTGGGCGGCGGCATCAGCAAGCACCACACTATCTGGTGGAACCAGTTCAAAGACGGCTTAGACTACGTGATTTACATCACGACGGCAGATGAGTGGGACGGCAGCTTAAGCGGCGCCCGGCCTCGTGAGGCGATTTCGTGGGGTAAAATCAGTGAGAAAGCCCGCCGCGTAATGGTGGAAGGCGACGCCACAGTAGTTCTGCCGATAATGACGAGCGCGTTGATACATAGGTTGGGTAAGAAGGAGCGGTAAAAGTAAAAATTTATTTACTTGTAAAACCTATTGGAAATCTATGACTGAGCAAATCGAAGACGTCATAAAAGTTTCCGCCAAAGGACAAATCGTTATTCCCCGAGAGGTACGAAAGAAAACTGGCATAAAAAGCGGAGAAAAGCTCCTATTGTTGACTCGCGACGGGGACATATTGCTCAGAAAAGCAAAAACAACCTCCCTTGACGAAATAGCTGAGAGAATTGAAAAGGTAACCGCGGAAGAAGGCATAGACGTTGATAAGCTCATAGCTGAGGCAATTGAGTGGGCAAGAAAATCAAAGTAGTCTTCGATACTAACGTCTGGATTTCAATTTCAATGAGAAAAATTTTAAAAGATGATTTTTTAAGGGCAAAAAAGGACTTAATAGTGTATGTAAGTCAAGAAATTGCTTTGGAGACGTCGAGAGTTCTTCAATATCGAAGGGTCGCGGAGGTTTTTGAGGGCGCTGGCATACGTAAAAACGACGTTTTGCAGGCTATTGCTGACAACTCGCGGGTGGTTAAACCGAAAATAAAGCTGAATGTTGTGAAGGAAGATGAAGCGGACAACAGGATCCTCGAGTGTGCTTTGGCAGTTGGAGCAGACATTCTGGTAACAGGGGATAAGCACCTTTTGGAACTGGGCAAGTTTAAGAAGACCCGAATATTGAAGCCGAGAGAGTTTTTCGATAGTATCAAGTAGCTAAAAGAAAAGAAAGAAGAAAGTAGAAGTTTAGGCTTTTGCTTTTACGCCTTCGAAGAGCCAGGTCATGTCTGGTCCCTTCCGCTTTTTCGGGACTCGTTCGCAGAGGGCGTGGGTTATGAGTGGAAGCGCGATGGTGGCGTCGCAGTAGCAGACGGCGCGTGTTCCTGCTTGGTTGTTGATTTTGCCCCAGCTAATCGCCTCTTCCAGAGTGCAGCCAGATAAGCCGCCCCATTGGGGTGCGTCGGTGGTGATTTGGATGGCGTACTTGTGGGGGTAGTAGTATTCTTGGAGTCCTTTGCGGAGGTGTCCGTCTCTGCCTTTGACGCCTTGATCTTCGGTGAGGGGGCTAACTGAGATGGCGATGAGTTGGGTGAGGTCTTTGGGGACGCCGCCTCCGATGTAGACAACGCCGACGTCTTTAGTTCGGGTACCGATGCTCACGAACTGCTCAAACTCCTTGGCAGAGTCAACGACGATTTTGTGGCCTTGGTTTCTGGCCATGAGGATGGTTTCGCCGTAGGCGCTGTCAAGGAAGGCTGGGCTGTAGATGGGGACGCCGTTCTCGTAGGCTTTGGCGGCGATGGCGGGGATGTGTTTTTCGCTCAGGTACTTGCCGAGTTCATAGAAGAATTCTGCGCTGGTGTAGGGGAAGCCAGGTTTTAATGTCATGACGGCGTCGGTGACGAGTTCCTCCATTTTTCGGTAGTCGGTTTCTTTGCCGAAGACGTCGTAGTAGCGGTTAACGTCGTGTTCGAGGAGTTCCTGGTCGTTAACCATGTGGCTGCCTTGCCAGTAGCCTAAGCCCATTGCGTCCACGATGTCTTCGCTGACGTTGGCGCCTGTGGATACGAGGACGTCGATGAAGCGGTTTTCGATGAGCCAGTTGATGATGGTCCACTGCCCCGCGGTGCTCATGCTGCCCGCGTAGCCCATGACGATGGTGAGGTTTTTGTCTTTAACCATGTTTTCCCAGACGTCAACGGCTTCGCCTAGTTTTCTGCCTTGGTAGGCGGTTTTCCCCATTTCAGTGAGGAGGGCGTTGACGGTTTTCGGTTTAACCTTGATGGGTTCAAGTTTCTTAGTGAAGTATGAGTCACTCATTAACGTGCACCTTTTGTGTGATGTGATTAAAGGGGTTATATTTGAAATTTGTTATTCACACAAAACGGATGCAAGTTCGGAAAGGCTGACAAAGAAAAGACGGTTTTAAGTGTGTGCCTTTAGGGTGCAGGTGATTCTTGGGGCTTTTCGTGTCTGAAACTGGTTTTTATCCAGTACAAACCTAACCCCATAAGAATTATCCAGAAAGGAATGAACAGGAATGTGGTGTTTACAGTTAAACCGTGGTGCGTGGTGAAGTAGGCGTAATCTAAATAGAAAAGAATGGTTATTATCAAGAAGAAAGCAGCAAGCCCAAAGGCAAGTACACCTTTCCAGAATCTGTCGCTGTCTTTTCTTTTCATTGCCTCTGAGATTTGCCGCCGTTTCTTGTAGCATACAACTAAACTTGTGGAAAATACTGCCAACAGAGTTACGCCTGTAGTTGTCCATAGTGTGTGAAACATTACGCTAAAATGAATGGTGTCGGAGGTGTAGGTTTCTCCTTTGTTATCTTGTCCGTAAACGACTATTTTGTGTGACCCATAAGCTAACCCGGTCAAAGTGGTGTTTCCATTGATAGGAACGTTTGCTTGTCCGTCGAGGCTGTAGCTGAATGCAGTGAAGTTGAGTTTAAAATAGGATATTTGAGTGAAGTTCAGCGGTACGTCTGTTGAGAAATAGATAACGTTTTGAGGGGAATTCACTTGGATATAGTAGACTGGAAGCGNGTTTGCTTTAACCAAGTTAACTAATGAGGCTTCAGCTACGGCTGTATTGACAAGTGCCGCGAGCAGGACAATTGCCAGCGCCCGATTGATTTTTGTTCCCCCAGTTGCATTAACGATATTTAGTTATAGATTTTTTGTTAGTTCCCCTGCTGCTATTTTATCGCAAGGTGAGGGTTTAAAAGGGAAAATTCACAGAGTATTATTCAACGATTTTTGAAGGTTGATTTTAGGCATGTCCACAAAGAAATCAGGCAAAAAAGACAAGCCCACCATNACCCCCAACGTGTACATTGACCACGACGCCAAATTCTACTACATCCAAATCGAGTTGCCAGGCGTCAAGAAAGGCGACATTGAACTGTCGGTTTCTGACCAGAGCTTCTGCGTCCGCGCCCCCAGAGACGACGTTGAGTTCCTCGGCTGCTTCATCCTCGCGCACCTCTCCGACACCGACAACACGAAGGCGAAGTTTGAGAACGGCTTGTTGAACTTGGAGATTCCGTTGAAGAAGACGCAGAAGGAAAAGAAAGTCGCGGTCGAGTAGGGCGTCTTTACCCTTCAACCACCCTTTCTTTTCGGTTAACTCAAACGCATAGCCTATGAATAGAGGGGTATAGGGGTCCGTAGAGAGCAAGGGAAACCTTCCAATAGTCTCACCGCTTGCTATGCAGAACCCCCAAATTTCATTGCAGTTTCTTTATATAGGGGGGCTATAGAAGAAAAATCGCAGCTAGCTAAAACTCATAAACGGACTAAGCCCTGAAAGACAATGAACTTGGAAAAGGGGAAAGAAACTACTTTACGAGTTCTCGTTTCTTCCATCGCAGGTTCTTGCTGTGGCACTTTCGACACTTAGTTGCCGTTGCAGCATTCCGTGAACCGCAGTCCCTGCAGATCTTCATGTATAACCGTGCTTTCTGTGCAATCGATTTCTTCAATGGATCCAATATAGGCATATAGTGACCTTCTCTTTTGGGCTATCACTCAGATGATAATCATTCACTTATACCTTTTGCCCCACGCAACGCCTCAGACACCAACTGACCCACATCACCCGGCTTCAAGCTGCATGGCTACTTGATGGTTTCGATGGTGACGTAGCTGCGTGTATCCGTGATGCCATCCACGGTGTAGAGTTTCTTGAGGGTTTCATCCATGTTCTCCCGTTCCACCATAATGAGTGCATCTTCATCTCCTGCAATGCGGAAAGCTCTGGCGATGTTGAGTTCACGGATTTTCTCGTAAACCTGTGGACGTTTAGTTGGGCTAACCTTAAGGAAAATGAATGCGGGTGTGGTGCTTACCCCTAATGCGTTGAGCCCTTTTTCCGTGACGTCTATGAATCCTCTTCCAGTGCGAATAAAACCTGTCCCTTTGAGCTTACGCAAGTGCACGTTGAGGGCTTGGCGACTGATGCCAAGTTGCTTGCTAAGTTCATCCTGTTTGACTCTGAGAGTGTAGGTGTTGGTGGATTTGCCCTTGTCATAGAGCATTTTGAGAAGTTGGACTGAGCGTTTGGTGAGGGGTTCCACAGTGGTCATCCGAGTGTAAGTGTTATGTTAACTAAAACCTTTACAATGGTCATATTATTTAAGATTTCAGTATGGACAAGAATGTTGGGTGGGTTTGCGTGTCTGTTGCTTGGAAAAAACTACAGCCCCCCTATTTAAAGAAACTACAATGAAAATTTCGGGGTTCTGCATGGATGTCCATTTCTTCTTTTTTATGTTGGGTTTGCGGTTTTGTGCTCATCTGCTGATCGACTGTTGCAGAACCAGCCACCTTGCTGTGTGACTATTTTTGTGTCGACATCCAGACTGGCTTGCCATCGACTGTCTCCCTCTGAAAAGGTGCTGGACAAGCCAAGCCCAAACTCTCAAAGACCCCTTTTTCGGTTTCGCCAGCGATTACGGCGTTTTCTTTGATTAGCCCTTCACTGTACTTGAGCCTCATCCCCTTCGAATAAGCGTAACCTGCAAGCCACACGTTATGTTCCGCGGATCCCGTGCGGATGAGCAGGAGTATGCCGAAGTTTGACGGTTTTGCACGGTAGAAGTCCACCTGAAAGAAACCTTTCTGGCAAGGCACAAACGCTTTAATGACGCTGTTGCCTTGGCAGTTTGGTTTAGCCTTCAGTTGTTTTAGTTTTTGGCTTATCTTCAGCCATTCAGCGTCGCTTCTTGTTATTGCAACGAAGTCGATGTCGTGGATTTGGCTTCTTTTTCTTCGGATGCTGCCCGCCACTTCAATTCTTTCGCAGAATTCCGCGACGGCGACTTTAAGTTGGTCGGCGAGTTCTTCAGCCTCTTTCAAGTCAAGCTCGGGCAAGACAGTTATTTCGGGTTCTGGAAAAAGCGTGCACTGCTTCTTCNTCATGTTTCNTCTCTTAGTTTTTTGTCAGTATTTATCGTTTGCTTTTCAAGGCGAGGAATGGCTTGTGGGGCTATTCTTGCTCGTCCCTGAGGTGCAATGCGGCTTCGCGGATGTTCTTTTAGCCACCACTTTCTATTTTCCAGACTTAACTGCATTTAGCACGTTTCTCGATACGCATTCAACATCAAAACAGATTAGTCAAATAAAAGCCACAACCTATAAATTATCGGATAAAAGAATTTACAAAGCTACCTAGCTGAGCAAACTAGGAGTCTAATATTAGATGACGGAAAACAACAGCAACTCAGTGCTGATCGGCAAGAAGCCTACAATGAACTACGTGCTGGCGTGCATCACCCTCTTTCACGGTGGAGCAAAAGAGGTCAACGTAAAAGCACGTGGGAAAGCCATTGGCCACGCTGTGGACGTCGTCGAAGTCGTCAGGCGCAAATTCCTGCCCAACGTGAAAGTTAAACGCATCGGCATTGGAACTGACCAACTTGCCCCTCAGGAAGACAGCGAACAACTAACCAACGTGAGCACCATCGAAATAACTCTCGAACGTTAAACAAGATAATCGGAGCGCGGCTCCAACGCTCCTCCGTACAGCATGGGAAGAGCGTTTCAAAATGAAAACCGAACTTTGCAGTTTCTGCTTGAAAAGTGGCATGCTATGCCAAAAGTGTGCAGCCAAAGTTAAGGCTGGCGAAATTAGCGAGTTAGACCTGAAAATTGCTCGCCAACTCCTCATTCTTGAAGAGAAATATCCTTCTCTTCAAAACGTTTGTTTCTTTAAAGCAGTAGACGCCAACAGGACCATGGCACTCATCGTGGGACATGGTGATGTGCCGAGGTTGCTGGGTTACGGTGGGAAAATCATCAAATCCCTCAGCGAAGAAACTGGTAAATCCGTTCGCATTCTGGAGAATGGTGTGGACGACCGCAAATTCCTTGAAGATCTGTTTATGCCTCTCAACATCCTCACAATTAACACCATCTGGCTGCCTGATGGCACAACGGAAACGCGGGTTATCCTGCGCAGAAAACGCGGTGCACAGATGCCCTTCGACCTCAAGGCACTTAAGGAAATCGCGCAGAACGTACGCAACATGTCCCTGCGCGTAGAATTCGCTGACTAGGAGAATCACACATGATTCTGGACAACTTAGGCGACTGGGTTAGAACCTACTACACCTCCAACGTCACCCCCGACATGGATGGACAAGAAATTACCCTTTTTGGATGGATTCAGGAAATCCGCGACTTAGGCGGCATCCGCTTCCTCATCCTGCAAGACCGCGAAGGCACCATCCAAGTCACCATACTCAAAAAGAAGGCACCTCCAGAAATAGTGGCGAAATCCGAGTTGCTCCAGAAACGCTTCAGCGTCGGCATCAAGGGCACCGTCAAGAAAACCACGATGACACCCCGAGGCGTTGAAGTTCTACCCAAAGAAATCAAGGTCTTCAGCACCGCCGCCGAGCAGCTTCCCATTGACATCACGGGAAAGACACCTGCAAACATTGAAGTCCGCTTAGACGCCCGCGCCCTTGACCTGTGCCAAGAAGCCAACCTTGCAGCTTTCAAAATCCAGCACCAAGCCCTATTAGCTATACGCGATTTCCTCTTCGACAAAGGCTACTTGGAAGTCCACACGCCCCGCATCATAGCTTCAGCCACCGAAGGCGGCGCAGAGCTGTTCGAGGTGGACTACTTCGGCGAAAAAGCCTACTTAGCGCAAAGTCCACAGCTCTACAAAGAACAGTTAACCATGAGCATGGAGAAGGTCTTCGAAGTTGGACCGTTCTTTAGGGCAGAAATGTCCCACACACGCAGGCACCTGAGCGAATTCGTCAGCGTTGACGTTGAGCAGGCTTTCGCAAACGCGGATGACGTGATGCAACTGCTTGAACAAGTCATCCAGCATACCTGTCAAGTCGTCAAAGACAAATGCAGCAAGGAACTTGCCGCCCTCAAATACCGCGCCACCGTGCCGGAACTTCCGTTCAAACGTTTCACCTACGACGAAATACTCAACTCACTCAAGGAAGAGGGCGTAGCTATCCCCTGGGGCGAAGACATAACCACCGAAGCCTTCCGCACTCTGGGTAAGGAACGTGGCTACTACTACTTCATCACTGACTGGCCCACCCACACCAAAGCGTTCTACATTAAACCCAAAGCGAATGAGCCGAAACTCTGCGAGGGCTTCGACTTAATGTGGCGATGGATTGAACTGGTTTCAGGTGGCACCCGCATCAGCGACAAAAACATGCTCGTGGAGCGCATGAAAGAGAAGGGCATGAACCCTGACGGCTTCAAGTATCACCTGCAAGCCTTCGACTACGGCATGCCACCCCACGCGGGCTGGGCAATCGGCTTAGAAAGGTTAACCATGGTGTTGACGGGGAAGAAGAACATCCGCGAAGTCGCACTCTACCCAAGAGACAGGGTAAGACTAACCCCATAGTATCCTTTTTCGATGGTTTGTTCAGTTTCCATGAGTTTTAATTGAAAATGTCCTAAAGGCGTATAAACCCGTTTTTTCACTATTGGCTCTCTGTCAGCTAATGGGGTATTTGTATAGGCTGCGGTGTCTTCGGCGCAAAGAATTTCGATAACGAGCCTGTGTTCTCCTTCGTTTACTGGGGGTTACGCGCCGAAAACCATCGGGGGCACCAATCCCATGGCTTCTTGACGTATAACGAAGGCAAATTCTACACTTACAAAAGCTTAGATTTGGTGCCGAAACTGAAGACCAGCGCCATCCGCGAGTGGTTCGCCAGATTACCCGGCAACATAGGCATCGCCAACGTCCGCTATACCACCTCAGGCAAATGCGACGAGCAATCCATCGTGCAGGGCACGCAACCCATGACGGCGGAAGCCGGCGGCATCAAACTGGCCATCTCGTTTAACGGAAACATCGTGAACACCCATGAGCTGTTGGAGGAGATGATGCAACACTTCCGCGACTTCAGCTGCAGCTGCGACTCCGACCTCGTCTGCAACAAACTCCTGCTGGAGCTCAAGAGCGGCAAGGACTTAGCAGAAGCCGTCAAAACTGTCATGCTCAGCTTGGACGGAGCATTCTCAGTCATCGGCGTCACCGGCAGCGGAGACTTCTTCGCTTTCAAAGACCCCCACGGCATCAAACCCCTCTGTGCAGGACATAGCCCCGACGGCAAAACCCTCGCTTTCTCCTCGGAATCCGTCGGTTTAGACATTAACGGGTTCATCCGCGACTTCGAACTGGAACCCGGCGAACTCGTCACAACCAGCAAAGACGGCTTCAACCGCCAGCAACTCATCAAGAACCCCCGCAAAGCCTTCTGTTCCTTCGAATTCGCGTACTTCGCCCGACCCGACTCAACGTTTGACGACAAGTACGTTTACGAAATCCGCGAAGAATTCGGCAGGAACATCGTCCGCGAGTTCCCCGAAATCGTCAAAGACGCGGACATCATTCTGTCTGTGCCTGAAACCGGCGACGACCCCGCCATGGGCGTTCACGAAGCTTCAGGGTTAAGGTGGGAACGGGCTAGCCGCAGGCACCGCTACGTCACTGAACGCGCCTTTATACTGCTGAATAATGAGCGGTACTCCACCATCGACCGCAAAGTCAACATTCTCGGCCCCAAGGTCACGGGCAAACGCGTCATTATCACGGAGGACAGCATCGTTCGTGGCGACACCACCAAAGTTATCATCGAGAAACTGCGCAAGTCAGGCGTCAAAAAGGTCTACATGTTCGTCACTTTTCCCCGCATCATTGGTCCCTGCTTCTACGGCATTGACATGTCCACTTACGGGCAACTCATCGGCTCCACCCACGACGAGCAAGGCATAGCCAAGATAATTGGCGCCGACGCCGTGTGTTACCAATCCATCGAGAAACTCGTAGAAGCCACCGGTTGCTCCAAGGACGAGTTATGCATGGCATGCATCACAGGCAAGTATCCGACGCCGTTGGCGCAGAAGATGGCGGACGAAATGAAAGCCCGGTTCCTGCAGGGCTTCAAGGAAAACCGTCGCATCTACGAAGGCGACGGCGCTATTCAGGGCAGTTAGTGGTAAAGCAAATTAAGCCACGCCTACATTTTCAATAGTTCAAGGTTGACTGTTTAATGGAGAATATAGGTGTACTCGTTGTTTCCTACGGCGCCCGCGAAGCCGCCATCGTTGATGCTTTGAGCCGCAGTCCCAACTACAAAGTCAAACTTTACATCGTGGACAAGCAGCGGAACCCCTTCAATGTGGAGAAAGCCTTCAAACACGTCGTCATCCCCGACCTCAACGTCCCCGACATCTGCCGGTTCGCGGAAGCTAACGTGGACAGCATTAACTTCGCCATCGTGGGACCTGAGAAACCCATAATCGATGGCGCCCGCGACCAGCTGGAGCAGCAAACAGGCATCCCAGTTATATGCCCTAAAAAAGAGTACGCTATCGAAGTCAGCAAAGTAGCGCAGCGCCTCCTCTTCCAGGACATCGTGCCCGACGCGAACCCCCGCTTCAAAATCTTCAACCCCCAAGACTTCGCCAGCACCGAAGACGTCAGAAAAGCGGTTTACCAATGGTTGGATGAGTTGGGCAACCAAGCGGTGGTGAAGCCTGACCGCCCAACCGCAGGCAAAGGTGTAGGCGTCTGGGGCGACCACTTTGCGACGCGGGAGCAGCTGTTTGAGCATTTCATGAGTAACTTCCAGTACGGCACCGTCCTCATCGAGGAGAAAATTGACGGGGAAGAATCCAGTTTTATGGCTTTCTGCGACGGCAAACACCTGGTGCCCTTGCCTGACACGCGGGACCACAAGCGTGCGTTCGATGACGACCGTGGACCTAACACGGGCGGCATGGGCAGTTACAAAGACACCGTGGACCATCTCCCGTTCATGTCGGCGAAGGACCGCGAGAACGAAGTGGAGATAGCGCAGAAAATCTTCCGGGAGTGGACGGCGAAAATAGGCGACCCCACCGCGCTTTGGGGTGTGCCACTGTACTTGGCGTTTATGCACACGGCAGGTGGACCGAAGATTCTGGAGAACAACAGCCGACCCGGCGACCCCGAAATAATAAACATACTGCCTGTGCTCAAGGATGATTTTGTGGATTTGTGCTACCGGATTATGGATGGCAGGCTAACTCGCGTGGAAGTGGACAACGCCGCGACCGTGTTGACTTACAAGGTTCCGTCCAGCTACGGCGGCTACGCAGAAGTGTTCCCCGACAGAGTAACCCTTGCGGAAGTGGATTCGCCTGTGGATTTGTCGGCGGCTTATGCTTTGCATGAAAAGTACGGGGACAAAATCCGCGTTTACCCCGGCAGCATGGAGCTGCGCTTCGGCAAAACCTACGCATTGAAGAGCCGCGTTGTCGGCGTCTTAGGCGTGGGTGACAGCATCGAGGAAGCGCGTGATGTGAGTTTGGAGGGTATCCGCGAAATCCAAGGTGGCGCATTGTGGTACCGGAATGATGTAGCGTCGGAGCAAGGCATCGCGAAGAGCGTTGCGCACATGAAGCGTTTGAGGGCACCAGCTTGAAACGCGTCTTCGTCTCCGACTGTGAAGGTCCATTAAGCAAGAATGACAATGCCTTCGAACTCGCAGCCCACTTTGTGCCCGACGGAGACAAATTCTTCAGCATCATCAGCAAATACGATGATGTGCTCGTGGACGTAGTGCATAAGCAGGGGTACAATGCGGGCGACACTTTGAAGCTGATTCTGCCCTTCTTGAAAGCGTTCGGTGTAACCAACAAAAAAATGCAGGAGTTCTCCGAGCAGAACCTCCTCTTGATTGCTGGCACGCGGCAAACACTGAATCATATCCAGCGCTTAACCCAAGCTTTCATCGTCAGCACCAGCTACGAACACTACATCCGAGCCCTCTGCAACGCCACAGGCTTCCCCTTCGAAAACACCTACTGCACCAAGCTCAACCTAGACAAGTACAAGCTCTTAGCAAGCGAGAAAACAAAGCTGAAAGCCCTTGCCAGGGAAATAAGCCAAATGGAAATGATGACAATACCCCCACATGCCAGGTCACTGGAGGATTTGTCAGATCAAGACATAGAGACAGTTCAGCGGCTGGACCAAATCTTCTGGGAAGACCTGGCGGTGAAGTGCTGCAAAGGCATCTTCTCCGAGGTCAAAACCATTGGCGGCGCAGAGAAAGCTGAAGCCATCAAAGATGCAACGGGTAAACTGAATGCTCCCCTTTCAGGCGTTATGTACGTGGGTGACAGCATCACTGACGTGGAAGCCTTCAAACTTGTCCGCGAAGGCGGCGGCTTAACGGTTTCCTTCAACGGCAACGGCTACGCCGTACGCAACGCTGAAGTGGCGGTTCTAAGTGAAAACAACATAGTGCCGGCGGTGCTTGCTGACGTTTTCCTCAAATATGGGAAAACAGAAGCGCTCAAACTGGTCGATAATTGGGGTGGCAAGTTTTTAAGAACCAGTCGAGTGGACTCTGCAATTTTAGCGCCGTTCCTCGCGTTGTACCCTGATGCTTTGCCGAAGGTTCAAATAGTCACGCCCCAGAATCTAGAATCACTCACGAAGGAGAGCAGCGAGTTTCGGAAGAAGGTTCGAGGCGAAGCAGTTGGCAAACTCGGATGAAACATTAGCGCCCGTTGAAGATACTTATTGTGAAGCGTTCGAGGGCATCTTCTGTCGCCTCATGGTAACCGCAGACGATGAGAAAACGCTGCACGCTGCCGCGGAAGACGCCACCGCCACGCCTTCCGTTGTAATTGGGAGAACCGAAGGCGGAGTCGAAAGGTATCTGAACGAGAAGGAAACCCCCGACACCCGCAAAGGCGCCATCCTGCAGTTCTGGGCAGAAACTGACCCGAAGAAGCCCTTCGCCGACGTTTTAGGCAAATTCGAGAAGGAACTGTCCTACAGAATCCGACAAGACATCCTCGTAAAACCCTTCACCGCCGTCTTCGACGCGCTGGAAAAAGCCGAAGCGAAAATGGACATGATGGAGCGGGTGGGGCACTGCGGCGACGGTTACGAGTGGACGGAGAAGCGTTACGGCAAGAAAGTCATCGTGGTTCCATTAATGGTTCCTGATTTTATAATTGAGCAGCGTATAGGGTACGCGCACGGTGTTTCAGGCGGCAACTTTTGGGTTATGTGCCGAACCAAAGAAGCCCTCAAGAAATCAGGCGAAAAAGCGTTAGAAGCCATTCACCGTGTGCCAGGTGTGGTGACGCCGTTTGATGTGTGCTCGGCGGGTTCGAAGCCTGAAACACATTTTCCTCAGATTGGACCCACCACGAACCACCTGTACTGCCCCACATTGAAGCAGCAGTTGGGCAAAGCCAGCAAGGTGCCTGAAGGTGTTCAGTTCATCCCTGAGATTGTGGTAAGCGGGGTTTCGATGGAGGCAGTGCGCAAAGCCATGCGACTCGGCATCGACGCTGCACGCAGAGTCCCAGGCGTGGAACGCATCACAGCGGGTAACTACGGCGGCAAACTGGGCAAGTACCAGATTAACCTGCGGGAGCTTTTTCCATGACCCGCTTTGACGTGGTTGGCTTCGGCGCCCTCAACGTGGACAAACTCTACAA
>JGI20214J51650_10001578_pt1 | contig 14497 bp, 10 predicted proteins | sample WetSurMetagenome_FD_51650 | JGI IMG/M metagenome (IMG submission 51650) | reverse complement strand
TTCGCTACCGTACCACTCTCTGCAATGCAGTGGCTGGTGATCATCATTGCTTCCGCATCGGTTCTCGTGGTCGGGGTTGTCCTGCGGGTCTCCTACGGGTTGTTCCGCCACCGGCATGTCCGTCTGGGATAATCCGAACCTTTTCCCGAAATTCATGGTAAGGTTCATCACCTCCGTGCATCGCAGGATATTGCTTGTATTTATCTCGAAGAAACGGGTGATTTCTTCATCGATTCTGATGACTTGCCACCCACAGTAAAAAATAGAGTCGATACAATACAGAGCGAACATCCGGATCCATGAACAGCGTTTAAAAAAAGCCGCGGGCTATCGGGCATACCCGTACATTGGAATGGATTCAGGGGGTTGGAGGTTCCGGGGATCAGAAGCGTAAAAGATAATTTCGGGGGATCCATCCCTGTTTTTTTATCGTGTGCCTATCGCTGTACCTGCTCTTTCTGGAGGTCCACGGAATGCCGGATTTTCTGCCGCAGTTCGGCAAATTCTGAATCGGGATCTCCCCCCCGGTGAACGATATGATCGGCACCGCTGTCAAGCGCCGTGCGGATGTCTGAACTGATATTATGGCCCGAGTAAAGGATAATCCTGGATTTGCAGCCATCTGCACGAAGTGCCTGAATGAGCTGGGTACCATTCATCACGGGCATGCGCCAGTCCGTGACGATCACGTCATACCAGCGGGTTTGTGCTTTTTTTAACGCCGCTGCAGAAGTACCGCAGGTATCGACGGTAAAAGACGGGTCGTCTTCAAGATCAAGCTTGATTATTTCCAGGATATCAGGATCATCATCGACAAGGAGAATGGATATCATTGTGTACCGGTACTGCACTCTATGTATCTCTGTTACAGGACGTGCTATTTATGCATTGTTGTTTTTTACAGGACGTTTGTGCACAATTTACAAAAAAAAGTTTTTTTATTAGTGAGTGGCAAGTATCAGGGTGTTTTTGAGATGTACCGGTAGTAGGAGGCCGGGATTTCGATAACGAATCGTGAGCCCCGTCCATAGTCCCCGGTTTCTGCCAGCGTTATATTAGTCAGCGAGAGGATCTCACGCGCAATGAAAAGGCTCTGCATCCCGGCGCCGTCGCTCTGCAGTTCGAATATCCGCTCCTTCCGGTCAGGGGGAATCCCCGGGCCGTCATCATTCAGGATGATCCGAAGGTTTTCACCCTGACTGGATGAAGAGATCCTGACAATTGTTGCGTGATTCTGGTCATTTGCGGCAGCTGACAACAGCCGGTGGAATGCCCGGTCTATCTGCACATCTGCGTAGACTTCGATTTGCGGGAGATCAGTAACAAAATCAATCCCGGTTTCCCGGTAGTTTTCCAGTGTAGTCCGGACGATGGCATTCAGGTCCTGCCATTCAGGGGGTTGCCGGCCCAGGTCCTTGAATTCCCGGGTAAGGTTGATCTCCGCGTTGATGGATCTTGCGGCCTGTTCCTGGCGGTCAAGATACCCGAGCAGAACAGGATCTTGTGTTGCTTTTCTCATCCTGCCCAGGTACCCGAGAAGGACCGTGATCTTATTCTGGATATCATGACGGGCGATGCTGGTCAGTGCATTCAGTTTATTATTTGCCTGCTGGAGTGCCCGTTCCATGCGGGTCCTTTCGGTAATGTCCCGGGTATAGCAGTACACGAATTCCCTGCCATGATACTCGAGATACGTGAATTTTATCTCCGCGGGAAACCGGCTGCCATCGTTTTTCACCAAGGCCGTTTCGGCACAGACCGTCTTGTTGCGCTTGAGTTCTTCCCAGAAAATATCCCAGTTATTCAGGGGATATGCCGGAGCAATGGTACCAAAGGACCGGTCATGGAGTTCCCGTTCCGGATATCCGAGGACATGGACCGCCTCGGTGTTTGCGTACTGGATATGGGCATCCGGGCTGATCCAGAAGATCATATCCCCGGCATTGTCCATGGCAAACTGGGTAAGCTGGAGTTGTTCCTCGGTCTTCTCCCGGCGGGCAATCTCTTCATAGAGCTGGCGGTTGATACCACGGAGATCCTCGGTCCGGTTCAGGATGGACTCTTCAAGCGTTTCCTGGGTTTTTTTCAGTTTCTGGTTCACGACAGCATAATCGGTAATATCCATGCCGCAGGAATTGTAGCCTACGGGTTCGTTCCGGTTATTGAACAGTGCACGGTCCTGCCAGCGCAGGTACCGCGACTCCCCGTTCGCCATAACGGCACGGTATTCTATCAATCCAACCGGATACTGGGGTGTGAGGCACTTAAGATGCGTGGATATCCGCTGTACCTCCTCCTTTGATACCAGCGGTTTGAAGGGGCGACCGATCAGTTCTTCACGGGCCTTTCCGACAGCGTGGCAATAGGTGTCATTCACGAACCAGATTATTCCTTCCGGGGTATGACGGACAATATACTCCATCTGGTCATCAATCAGAGCAAGGAGACCGGTATCCTGATCACCTGCCGGTTTTATCCCGGAATTTTCACTGCTCTCATCAACGATCAGACAAACCCCGGGTTTCCCGGTCTCAAAGACAATCGGAACGAGAAGAAAACTGACCGGCAGGACTTTGGTACTCTGGATTACCTGTCCCCGTACACGCTGCTCAACCCCCCGCAAAGATCCTTTGAGAGCCCTTTCGTGCGTACCCTCTTCAACGAATTTTACCGGGAGAGTATCGCAGGGTTGCTGGAGAACCTGATCGGAGGGAATCTGTGCCAGCTGGAGAAATCCGGCATTGACATCTACAACCTGGCTGTCCTGGTTGATGATAAGAAACGGCCGTGTACAGATTTTACGGATGGAAGTTACCAGGAGCCGTTCCGACAGGTAATAGACTTTTGATGTCCCGCGTTTGCACCCGTCCACGGCTCCACGGATCTGGAGGATATCCATATATTTGGCAATGGAGTTCCGGTTAATCTGCAGAGTACCGGATATATCGGTTATGCTCATCCCCTCAGGATGGGATACCAGTAATGTCCTGATCCGGGAAATTTCTTTCTCGTATTCTTCCATATCCCGTACCTATAGCATATCTGGAACCTGTACGTATAAACATTGCCACTATGCCATGCAAATAAGCAAGGCAAATAGGAATACTTATATGTTTTTTTTTACACACTTGGTTTTACTGCAGCAAATGCATGGCAGAGTTGAGAATTATCAAGGTGATCCGTGTGGAAAACAGTGCATCTGGTATGATTGGTAAGGATGGACTCCAGGAACAGGTAGAAATCCTGGATGAGTTGTCGAAAAGGCTTGACCAGTATTTTGCGATGAGAGATTTAGGCATCAAGGCGGGGAATGACAGGTAAGAGCTATGATGCCAGACGACCTTAAAGCGAAACATCCCCGGGTATTTCTCTCATACGAGAACAGTACCATCGGGCTGACTTTTTCAGATGCAAGAAGGTCACAGCTGCTCTACAGCTGGCTGCATTACACGGGTATGGATGAGATGAACGAGATCAGAATGAATGTGGTGAATGAATAATGACAGAAACAGTTGACGAAGTATTCAAGAACGAGATTAGAATTTCGGATTCAACGGCAAATCCGGGCGCACTGGGCCTGCTGGCGTTCGGACTGACAACGATCATCCTGAACATGCACAATGCAGGATTCTTCGCGATGGGCTCCGCAGTCTTTGCCATGGGAATATTCTATGGTGGCATTGCGCAGGTTATTGCCGGTATCATGGAATGGAAGAAGAACAATACCTTCGGTATGACCGCGTTCATTTCGTACGGGTTCTTCTGGATCGTACTGGTATTTATGCTGCTGATGCCGGCGCTCGGATGGACCGGCGCACTCGACAAGACATCGCTGATCCTGTACCTGGCATTGTGGGGATTGTTCTCGCTTGTAATGTTTGTCATCACGCTCAGGCTCTCAAAGGCGCTCCAGGTGGTCTTCGGCCTCCTTGTGCTGCTCTTCATCCTGCTGGTTGTCGGCAATGCGCTTGGCAGCGAGACAATTCTCCATATCGCCGGTTATGAGGGAATCCTTTGCGGGCTCTCTGCAATGTATACCGGCCTTGGCGAGGTTATGAACGAAGTATACAAAGAGAAGATAGTCAAACTCGGGTGATTAGAATGGTAGAAATTAACGAATTTAACGAGATGTTTGAAAAGAATCCGCTCGCCCAGGTGGTAATCGATGCGGATCTCAGGATCCTGATGGCAAATGACGCCTTTTCCAAAATGGTCGGGTACAGCAAGGACAGGCTGCTCGCGATCCGGATCAGCGATCTCCGGTCGCAGAATATGATCAAGTACCTGAAGGATTCCGGGGAGTCCATTCAGGACGCGATTACGACAAGAAGGATATCCCACGGTGAGAGCACCCTGGAAACACCCACGGGGACACACGTCATTGTCAGGGCAAACATCCCTCTCCTGGATGAAAAGGGAAATGTGAAGTGCGTCTATGTTACGTATAACGAGATCACCAGGATCGTAAAGTCCCAGCAATTCATGGCAGGCCAGGTTGATATCCTGTCGCAGGCGTATGGTAAGATGGCGGCTGGCGATCTCACGATCCGGGTGGATCTTTTGAAACCCGACGAAGATACCAAAGATGTGTACGAGCAGATCATCAAACTCCGGGACGCTGTCCGTGGCATTGTCATCAGCCTTGAGAAGAACATCGCAGATGTCAACAAGCAGATGCTCAACCTGACCTCAACTGCAGACAACGCATCGAAGAGTGTGGAGGACGCATCCAAGAGCGTGAACCAGATTGCCAAGAATGCAGGTGTCGTCTCCGAGAATGCACAGAAGTCATCTGAAGGTATCGAACAGATGTCAAAAGCCATGCAGGATATGAGCGCTGCAGTTGAGGAAATCACCTCCAGCATGGAAAGCGTCTCATCTCAGGCTAACACTGCGAACGCGTCAGCAAAGAGCGGTGCCATCCTTGCAGAAAAGGTTAACAAGGACATGATGGACATCACAACCGAGTCCGGCAGGACCTACGAGGTCATCAAGGAGATCGAGAAACAGATGACCGATATCGGCAAGATCATTGTCCTGATCCGCGACCTTGCCAGCCAGACAAACCTTCTGGCACTCAACGCAGCGATCGAGGCAGCCCGGGCGGGAGAGCACGGCAGAGGCTTTGCCGTGGTTGCATCAGAAGTCAAATCGCTGGCACAGGAGTCACGGTCAAGTGCGGAAAAGATCGAGGAGATGATCACACAGCTCAACGCTGCGACCAAGAAAGCTGCAGAGGGGATGGAGGTCGCCCAGTCAATGGTTAAAAAAGGTGTCGAGGAGTCCATGCAGGCCCTTGATGCGTTCAAGACAATCCAGAAAGCAGCCGAGGCTGTTGCGAACAGTGCATCTGAAGTCGCCGCAGCGACCGAGGAGCAGGCAGCAACCACCGAAGAGATCACGGCGAGCGTGCACGAAGTGGCAAACCTGATCGAACGGACGGCCAAGGAGTCCGGAGACACGGCTGCAGCAACAGAAGAGTCCGCTGCAGCGATTGACGAGATCACGCGGATGATCCAGACCGTAAACGATGTTGCTGTCCAGGCTATGGAAGCCAACAAGAAATTCAAGGTGGACTAATACGGGAGGGAATTGCCCATGACAGCAAAGGTAAGCGAACCTGTTGCAACGGCAAAAACTCCCGTTACATCCGAAAAAATGGCTGATACGATCCAGGTCGTGGAGTTCGTGCTCGGGAGCGAGCATTTTGCCGTCGACCTTTTTGATGTGAAGGAAGTTGTAGAGTATACAACCATAACAAAACTTCCCAATGTCCCGGCGTATGTACGGGGTATCATCGATCTCCGCGGGGAGATCAATATGATCATCGACCTCAAGCAGAGGCTGAATATCACGGAAGAAAGTACCAAGTCGCTCGAAGCATCGAGGATCATCGTGCTTGACGACAAGATCGCCAAATCGAAGATCGGCATTCTTGTTGATGACGTAACCTCGGTATCAACCTTCGAGGGAGACCAGGTCGATCATACCTCCGCATCCGTCAGCAAAGAGGAGACATCCATCATCGGGATCATCAAGCGGAAGATCAAGGTCAAGGACAAGGAGATTAACGAGCTGATCATCTGGATCGATATCAAGCAGCTGCTCAATGATATCGATTCCGCTCTCTGATTTTTGGGGTGCAACCGCCATGATCCGCGTGCTGTATGTGGATGACGAGCCCGACCTGCTGGATCTTGCGAAAATTTTTCTGGAGAGGTCCGGTGAAATCGTGGTCGATTGCGCATTATCAGCACAGGCTGCCCTCGAAATAATAGAGAGGAATCATTACGATGCGATCGTTTATGATTTCCAGATGCCGGCAATCGACGGCATAGCGTTTCTCAAACAGGTCCGTTCCGGCAAAGAGAACATTGCCATAATTCTTTTCACAGGAAAAGGACGCGAAGAAGTCCTGATTGATGCGATAAACAATGGCGCTGATTTTTATGTACGGAAAGACGGGGATACAAAGGCACGGTTCACGGAATTACTGCACGGGATACGCCAGGCTGTCCGGAGCAGGATGGCAAAGACTGAGCTGATAAGAAAAAATAAAAAGATTACTCTTCTTAGCAACATTTCCCGGCACGACATTGCAAACCACTTAACAATCCTGCGCGGAAAAATAAAACAACTAAAAAAACTGGCCAAAGACCCGGGACTTCTCCCTCACCTCAACAAGATAGATGATGAGGCAGGAGAGATCTATAATGACCTTGAGACTGCCCGAATCTACCAGGAAATCGGCATTAATATCCAGAAATGGCATAATGTGGCAGATATCCTGAGACCGGTTACCTTACAGGCAGGAACTGCAGGAATCCGGTGCTCTGTTGACGCAGGCAACCTGGAGATCTATGCCGATCCGCTCCTGCCCCGGGTATTTTCCAATCTTCTTGACAATGTGGTGCGGCACGGCAGTCACGTGACGAGCCTCACCATAACCTGCCACAGGATTGCCGGGAGGATGCTGGTTATCTGGGAAGATGACGGGATCGGGATCCCTGCCGGAGAGAAAGAACGGGTCTTCGATCAGGGCTATGGAAAAAATACCGGGCTTGGCCTGTTCCTTTGCTGTGAGATCCTTGCAATCACCGGAATTACCCTGCAGGAGAACGGTGTCCCGGGCAAGGGTGCACGATTCGAACTCCACATTCCCGAAGGAAAATACCGGAGCAGCAGCGAACAGTAGCTGGTATCTGCCGGTACGATACAGAGATCGGGATTGCAGCCGGAAAAGTGATCCCTGAATTCACGGGGTAGTATCAGGATCGCTCATCCGGTTATCTTTTCATCCGATTACGAAACGACAAGGATCCTGCCGGACCCCGGTAACGACAAAAAAATAAAAGAAAAACATCAGGAGAAATGGTACCCGAGCCTCTGGACAAGCGCCACCATCTCCAGAACCTGCTCCTCCTGCTTGCGGGTGAGTTTACGCCCTTTCTGGATCAGGCGGCCCATCCGGACGATCTGCATGCGCTGGTCGGGCTCAAGCGCATCGCAATGATGCGACCATTTGAGAAGATCGAGCCATTGAGTGCGGCTGAATGCAATGTTCTGCCCTGAAACGGGTGCTGCATCACCGGAATCCGTGTCCCCCGCAACATCGTTGGTTTCATCCTCGCCGATAGTATCCTCTGACTCGGGAACGGATAATCCGGTGTCATCAAAAAAACCATCATGATCACCGGAGATGCCGGGGATTCCATCAGGCAGGACATCCTGTACCGGTTTGCTCGCAGGTTCATTGATGATCGATACCACAGGCTTACCTGCCGGGTCTTCCCGGTCGTTATCATCGTCCTCGAAGAGGTCCTCAACGCTGCTGATATGCGAGATCCCGGGTTCTGATGATTTCACCGGATCAATGGCAACCATGGAGCGGGGGAGGGGACGGATCTCGGACGGGATGTTGGGACCTTTTACGATCAGTGACCGCTTTTTTATAATTTCCGCTTCTCTTCTCACGCCGGGGAACGGTGCCGGCCGGGGGGGCTGTTTCTTTTCAGCAATCGCTGCAAACCGTTCTTTATCCGTCATGTGGTCTTCCCATTCGTCGGCAAGCGCAACCCGGGCCTGGTCGATCTCGGCGGTCAGGTTCGCTGCAGTCTGTTCAGCCTCATGTTTTTCCCGGCTCAGGGAAGCTATCTGTTCTTCGAGCGATCGGGTCTGCTTTTCTGCAGCGTCATGCAGCCGACGCTCAGCACTCAGATCCGCGTGCAGGGTTTTGGTTTCAGAAACCAGTCGTTCAAGGTCCTGCTCCAGCTGCTGCTGCTGGGACAGGGCGTCCCTGAGCTGGTCTTCTGCCTCCTGCCTCCGGAGAAGCTCCTGTTCAAGATTGTTTTTTGTCCGTTCCAGATCATCACTCAGGGTGGCAAGCTGCTGCTTCTCCTCTGCCCTTCCCCCGGACGCATTCTCCAGGTCCCGACCCATCTGGCGGATTTTCTCTTCAGCGGATTGCAGATTCCCTTCAATCTCCATTCTTGCCGAGACGGCAGTGTCGAGGTCCTTTTTTATCTGCTCAAGCGTGGTATTTTGCGAAGATAAGGTGGTCCTGGCATCTTCATGGACTCCCCGGAGCTCCCCGAGTTCCTGGTCACGCTGCAGGATCAGGACGTTCAAACGCTCTTCATTCTCCCGGTGCCTGTTCATTTCCTCTTCCCGCTGGTCCTGCAGTTCCTTCAGGGACCCGGAAAGCGTTTCTGCCAGCGACTCGGCCTTCTCCTTCTCTTCATAGACCCGTGCAAGGTCTTCTTTCTGGGTGGCGATGTCCCGTGTTTCCGCTTCAAGAGCGGCGTTCGTCTCCGCAAGGGTGCGGGAAACGGATGCAAGCTCCTGCTCCGCGGAATCCCGGGCTGAAATAGCCGCAGCCATTTCATCATGAAGGGCATTTACTGCCTTTTCATTCTCTTCAAGCTGATGTTTGGCCGTATCGAGCCAGGCCTGCAGGTCGAGGAGATACTTTTGTCGTGCATCGATGGTTGCCTGAAGCGATGCTTCCGATTGTTCTTTTGCCGCTGTGACTGAATTCAGGTTCTCTTCAGTCTGACGGAGCAGGGTCTGCTCCGATTCCAGTTCTTTTTCAAACCGGGCACGCTCGGATTCCAGTTCTTCCCCAAGCCGGGCACGTTCCGATTCTGATTCTTCGCTGATACGGGCACATTCTGATTCTGATTCTTCCCTGATCCGGGTTATCGCCGCAGCCTGTTCTTTCGCCGTGGCTTTCAGGTCGTTGATGATACCCGTCAGGTCCTGCTCGGACTGGGTTTTTGCCTGCAGTACTGCATTCAGTTCCTGTTCGGCTTCCTGCACACGGTTCCTTTCCGCACCAAGATTGATCTTCAGCTGCTCGAATTCCGTAGTAAGAGCAAGGAGCGCCTTCTCTGCCTGCTCTTTCAGCGTCACGGTCGTGCGGAGTTCGGTCTCGGTTTCGCGCTGCCGGCTGGATTCTTTGACCAGCTCCACGTTTGCACGTTCCAGGGCAGGTTTCACGGTGGCTAATTCAGAAGACAGGTCAAACATCTGCCGCTGCAGCCCGTCGATAGTGGTCTGGTGAGCCGCCAGTGCTTCATCCCTCTCCTTCTCAATCCGCTGGATCTCTGACCGGGCATTCGCATGGGTGGATTTTTCTTCTGCCAGATCCCGGGATACCTGGTCGAGAGCTGCGATCTTTTCCCGGACCGTCTGTTCCCTGTCAGAGAGCTGGACAGTGAGTTCCGCCAATTTCTGTTCTTTTGTCTTCAGGGTTTCGTTGATGATGTTGATGACCCGGGTGTTTTCATGGATGTTCTCTTCCAGTTTTTTCGTGGTAAGGCCAAGGTTCCGGATGTTTTCCTGTGCCCGGAACAGGTCGGTTGATTTATTGACGGCGATCTCGAACGAGGAGAGGAGGAATTCAAGGAGTTTGCGGCGATCGGCGGTGACGACAAAGACCTGGTTGTCATGCTTGATCTTAAACTGCGTCTTGATCTGCTCGGAGGTCTGGCGTTCAACCGGTACGGTGAGCATCCCTTCGATCAGCGAGAGAAGGTAGGGGGAATCGAACGGGTGAGCGATAAAATTGTCCGCATTGCAGTCGAGAACCCGCAGGAGATCCCCGAGGTCGGAGGCACCGGTAATAATGAGTACCGGGATGTTCCAGAGATAATCGTCCGCTTTTATCTGCCTGCACACCTCAAACGCATCAGCATCGGGTACGGTTGTATCGCACATGAGCAGGTTGGGTTTCCCATTCCGGAGTGTTTCAAGGAGGTGGGTGCCATCGGAAAAAAGGGTAACATAGTATCCTTCGTCCTTGAGCTGTTTTTCCAGCTGGCTGGACAACGGGGAATTCGCGCTTAAAATGAACAGGTCAATGACTGTTTCATTTCCATCTGACAGGGAAGCATTCATCTCAATCTCTCGCACGGTTGGGATCGTATAGTACTATAGCCTGAATATATGATCTATTATACTCTTTTAAAGCACTTCTGGTTGAACGGGACATGCCGGTGCCTTTGAAACAGGAAAAACGGGAAAAACAGGAACCGGAACGGGAGTTTTTTGTAGCGACCGGTCAGGGCACGTACCAGGATGCCAGGCCGGACCACCGCCACAGGAGGAGATTCCGGGCGGACTACCGGTGCCCGTGTTCCATCCACCAGTCAATCAGCGCCCGGGAAATGCTCAGTTTCTCCGGGATGCGGGGGAGATGTTCCCGGTCAAACCAGAACGCCGATTCGATCTCGTTCTTGTCAACAACCAGATCTCCCCCGGCATAATCGGCAGTGAAACCCACCATGAGCGAATCCGGGAACGGCCAGGGCTCGCTGCCGAAATAGCGGATGTTCCTGACGGTTATCCCGGTTTCCTCTTTTACCTCGCGCACCAGGGCGTGCTCAAGGTTCTCGCCAGGCTCCACAAACCCGGCAACAAGCCCGAACATGCCGGGAGGGAACCGTGGCGAACGGGCGAGCAGGATCCGGTCGTCCCGCTGTACCAGGACGATGATGGCCGGGGAGAGCCGGGGGTATATGGTAAGATCGCAGCTCCTGCACTGTTTCGCACGTTCGGTCCTGATCGGCCGGGTCTCGTTCCCGCACCGGCCACAAAACCGGGTCTTCCGGTCAAAGTCTATCATCCTGACGGCAAACGCTGCAATGGCAAGTTCTTCATGGGGGATCATGATAAAAAGATCTCGTATACGAACGAAATGCCCGTCCATCGGTGCCGGGGATCCAGGCTTTAGTATCCCGGCATAACAGGGAACAGCACCACGGTAGCCGAGATACAGATGATCTTCCAGGGATATGTTGTCCTTTGCCGGGTTGCCAAGGACAAGAACGGTCGGGCAGGGACCGGGCCTGAGGGCAACCTCATCCTCCCATACCAGGATCCACCATGCAGTATCCGGTATCTTTTCCGGTTCCGGATACACAGCCCGGAGAGAATCCGCAGAGAATTTTCCTGTATGCATCAGGATACCTCACCCCCCCTTTGCTGTACTCCGGTTGGTATGCAGAGCAAAAAAAACAATCAGCAGCCTGCCGGTCCGGCCGACAGTCCGCAGCCGGGAGTACCACATCCGGAACAGACAAGTATAGTTAAGGACCGCGCTTACCGGTATTTCTCTTCAGCTGACACCGGTATATCTCCGGCAAGGTTCAAAAAAGCAGAATGATATACATGGTTGAATATAGTCTGGTATAATGATATCAATCCTCTATGTGGATGATGAACCAGGGCTGCTCGAACTCTGCCGTATTTTTCTTGAGCAGACCGGTAAGTTCAGGGTTGATACGGTAGATTCGGCAGAAGAAGCGCTTGTACAGATCTCAAAAATGCAGTACGACGCGGTCATCTCCGATTACCAGATGCCGGAGATGAACGGGATCGGCCTGTTAAAATCAATCCGCCAGAAGAGCGCAGACCTGCCCTTCATCCTCTTCACTGGCAGGGGCCGGGAGGAAGTGGTTATCGAGGCCGTGAACAACGGTGCTGATTTTTACCTCCAGAAGGGTGGGGATCCCAAAGCCCAGTTTGTGGAACTGATGCATAAGGTCCGGCAGGCAGTCGATAAGAGACGGGCGGAGAGAGATCTCCGCGAATCGGAGAAGCGACTGACCGATATCATCAATTTTCTTCCGGATGCTACGTTTGCCATCGACCGTGAAGGCAGAGTAATAGCCTGGAACCGGGCTATCGAAGAGCTTACCGGTATTCCTGCTGCTGAAATGCTCGGGAAAGGAGATCATGAGTACGCGATCCCGTTCTATGGTCATCGCAGGCCAATCCTGATTGACCTGATCTTTGAACCGGATGACCTTGTAGAGAAAAATTATGCCGGCATCCTTCGCGAGAACAAGGTCCTGACAGCAGAGACCGACCTTTCCCGCCCGCGCGATGAACAGCTGACGATCAGGGGAAAGGCAAGCCCGCTCTATAACCATCAGGGAGAGCTCGCAGGNGCCATCGAGACTATCCGTGACATCACTGCCAGCAAACGGGAAGAGGATGAACTGCGGGCGGCCTATGAGGAGATTCGGGCAACGGAAGAAGAACTGCGTGAGCAGTATGATATCATCTCCAGAAATGAACAGGCATTAAAAGACAGTGAGGAGAAGTACCGGACCCTTGTCGAGAACAACCAGGATATCATCTATATCTACCGGGATGATCACATCATCGTCATAAACCGGCGGGGGCCGGAAGTCCTGGGGTACAGCGAGGAGGAACTTAAAACAATGTCGATCTGGGATCTCCTCCACCCGGACGACCGGAAACGGGTGTTCGAGAGAAGCCAGGCACGGATGCAGGGGGAAGACATTCCCCCGCAGTATACAGCACGGATCCTGACGAAATCCGGAAACGTAATCCCCATGAAAATGATTGCCGTCCTGATCACCTACCGGGGCGAGCGCGCAATCATGGGGATTGCGAGAGACGTAACGGAGCAGGAGGAGTATATTAGTGGCATTGCTCAGAAAACAAAGACCCTCACCATCATCAACCGGATCATCCTGGTCGCAAGCCAGAAACGCGAGATCAGCGAACTTTTAAGTACTGCACTCTCTTCCACCCTCGACCTCCTCGGGTTTGATGCCGGGGGCATCTATCTCATCGATGAAGGAACGGCGAGAGCCCGAATCGTCTGCTCACAGAACCTGTCTGCAGAATTTATCCGGGTGGTTGATAACGTCGATATCCATGAACAACCGTACAGTTCGGTGCTTATCTCCGGTAATCCGCTTATTGGTGAAAACTATGAGACGGTTAATCCGGAGCGTGCCAGGAAATTGGGTATAAAATCAATTGCGAGCATCCCCATCATGGCAGAGAACCGGGTGATCGGAGCCCTGAATGTAGCAAGCAGCCACCGATCTGTAATTCCTGCCGATGAATGTGAAGTATTGTCCACCATAGGCAGGGAACTCGGCAGTGCCATCATGAGAATGATGGCTGAGGCAGCACTGCTGGAGAGCGAAGCCTACTACCGGACCCTTATCGAGACAACCGGGACCGGTTTTGTGATCCTCGATGACCAGGGACGGGTCATTGACGCAAACCCGGTATATGTCCACATGACCGGACATGACAAGCTTGCTGAAATCCTTGGCAGACCCGTGATCGGATGGACAGCACCGGCCGAACAGGAGAAAAATACCCGCGCTGTCAGCGAATGCCTCAGGAAAGGAACGATCCGTAACCTTGAAGTGGATTATACAGACTCGTCGGGCAGGATTTCTCCCATAGAGATCAATGCAACCGTGGTAACCAGCAAAGGATCCGTCCGGATCCTGGCATTGTGCCGGGATATTTCCAGCCGCAGGAATGCTGAAGAAGCATTGCACCGGAGCGAGAATCTTTACGGGACGCTTGCCGAAGCAGCACAGGACCTGATCTATATCATCAACAAAGACGATATCGTTGCCTACGTCAATACCTTTGCAGCGAAGATGGCAGGCAGAAGCAGGCAGGAGATCATCGGCAGGCCCCGCAGGGAGTTATTCGAGGGTCCCGAGGGAGAGAGGCAGTTCCGGAACCTGCAGAAAGTCTTCTCGTCCGGGCTCCCTCTCCGGCTGGAGAGCCGGGTTCACCTGCCGTTGCGGGACACCTGGCAGGACACCCATCTGATCCCGCTCAGGAACCCGGACGGGATCATCACCGCGGTCATGGGCGTATCCCGGGATATTACTGCGTTAAAAGAGACGGAGGATGCACTCCGCCGGAGCAAGAACCAGTACCACTCTATCATCGAAAATCTGCAGGACATGTTCTATCGAACGGATATCGAGGGGAAGATCACCATGATCAGCCCTGCAGGAGCAAAGCGTGCCGGGTATGACTCTGCGGAGGAGATGATTGGCCTTGACCTGGCCCAGGTGCTCTATGCCGATCCGCAGGAGCGGAAAAAGTTCCTTGCAATCCTTGAGAGGAAAAAATCGGTAAACGCTTATCCCCTTACGCTCAGGGATCGTAAAGGTCATAGTTACCATGTTACCGCAAGCAGCCA
>JGI20214J51650_10001577_pt1 | contig 14499 bp, 11 predicted proteins | sample WetSurMetagenome_FD_51650 | JGI IMG/M metagenome (IMG submission 51650) | reverse complement strand
TATCCATCCTTNTCAAAAGTCTTTTTCAGATCCTCAACTTTTGTATTCTCAAGATAGACATACTCTGCGTCGTTTGTGTTTTTTATGACTCCCTTAAACAGATCAGAATTATCTTCCAAAACAGCAATCTTTTTAAAATCGCCCTTCTGATTCATCATTAGCACAGGCAGAAGGACGAACAGTCCCGCCATGAGAAGAGGAGCAAGAATAGTCATTATAATAAATGATTTCTTCCTTACCCTTGTTACATATTCTCTCTTAATAATAACAGATATCTTGTTCATAATATGATTTTTACTATGTTAATTGGCGTTTGGGGTTACAGCTCCCACCACCCTTATGAAAATCTCGTTCATTGATGGTAGGGAAGGATTGAATGATATCAGGTTACCCGATTTCATTACAGATTCAAGAATTTCGTTTGAAGTGATATCGCTGGTTGTTTTCAGACGTATTATACTTCTATTATTATCTTTTTTCTGATTCAGAATATTATAATGACCATTACCCTCAATTCTNACATCGCCGGTAAAAACAAGGTCATATTCATTGGCAGCCCACTTNCTTCTGATTTCATCCACACTTCCTTCGAGTATAGTTTTGGCTTTATTTATGAGTGTGATGTTATCGCATAGTTCTTCAACAGATTCCATATTATGGGTAGAAAAGATAATTGTAGCTCCTCTCTCGCGCAGGAAAAGTATCTCATCTTTAATAATTTTCGTGTTCATAGGATCGAAACCTGTGAATGGTTCGTCAAAGATGATAAGCCTGGGNTCGTGAAGAATNGTTGTTACAAACTGCACTTTCTGTTGCATCCCCTTTGATAATTCTTCGACTTTTTTGCCCCACCAGTCGATAATGTCGAGTTTTTTGAACCAGTATTTCAGTCTTTTCATAGCTTCAGCTTTGGAGAGCCCCTTAAGCTGCGCAAAGTATAATGCCTGTTCACCTACTTTCATTTTTTTATACAGCCCTCTTTCTTCAGGGAGATAACCGATATACTGTACATCATCAGGCATCAGTTTTTTACCGTTTAAGAACAGTTCACCTGTATCGGGTCCGGTAATCTGGTTAATTATCCTTATAAGAGTTGTTTTTCCAGCACCATTGGGACCCAGCAGTCCATAGATGCATTGTTCAGGTACAGAAATACTTACATTGTCCAACGCAAGCTGGGTGCCGAATTGTTTAGTGACATTCTTTGCTTCAAAAAGTGCCATAAGGGATTAATTTTAAAGTATTTTAAAATGAAGTGTAAATATAAATAAATCTCTGTGAAACTCTATAGTTAAAATGAAGGAAGAACAATAGAACAAACGAATGTTGAAGTCAGAAGTTTATTTATTTCTGATTTCAGCATTCAAATGTTCTTTATTCGTTTGTTCTACGGGTTGCTATTCGAAATACCCTCTCATCCTTTCGAAAAAGCCTTTGTCGTTTTTATCAGGATTGGGAGTAAAGGAGTCAGAATCTTTAAATTTCTCAAAGATCTTCAATTCATCCTTGTTCATGCTTTTTGGGATCCATACATTTACATTAACAAGCAGATCTCCCCTGCCATACCCGTTAACCTCGGGCAATCCCTTTCCCCTGAGACGCAGTATTTTACCCGGTTGAGTTCCCGGTTCAATTTTAATTTTTACATTATTATCAACTGTCGGCACCTCAACATGAGTACCTAAAACTGCATCAGGTATACTTATAAATAAATTGTAGATCAAGTCATTACCTTCCCTGATCAGGTCGGGATGTTCCTCTTCATCAATAACAACCAGGAGGTCCCCGTTTACTCCGCCTCTTCTCGGGGCATTACCTTTTCCGCCTACTGTCATTTGCATCCCCTTGCCAACACCTGCAGGTATATTTATCTTGATTATTTCTTCTCTCTGAACGATTCCTTCACCATAGCAGGAAGTACATTTTTTAGTGATTGTAGTTCCTTCTCCACCACAGGCAGGGCAAACTGCGGTAGTCTGCATCTGGCCCAGCATTGTGTTTGTCAGCCTGGTTACATGTCCTGATCCACGGCATGTGGAACATGTTGATAAGCTTTTTGAATCAGCTGCACCGGTACCATTACAGGTACTACAGGTATCATATTTATTAACCTTGATTTTTTTCTCTGCTCCGGCTGCGATTTCTGATAGCGTGAGTTTTACTTTTACCCTGAGGTTACTTCCCTTGTTAATCCTTTTTCCACCACGTCTGCTTCCCCCAAAGCCACCGAATCCCCCGAAGGCATCGCCGAAAATATCACCGAATGACGAGAAAATGTCGTCCATAGTCATATTCTGTCCGCCAAAATTACTCCCAGAGTTACCCATTCCGGCATGACCATAACGGTCATATCTGGCTTTCTTCTCTTCACTGCTAAGAACTTCATAGGCTTCAGCAGCTTCCTTGAAATTCTCCTCTGATTTTTTATCGCCTGGATTCTTATCGGGATGATACTTTAAAGCCTGTTTTCTGTATGCCTTCTTAATCTCCTCTTTTGTGGCCTCTTTAGAAACTCCAAGTATTTCGTAATAATCTCTTTTTCCCATCAGTTTAAAAATATTTTATAGAATAGCCACGGTATTCTGACTAAAAATAAGTTATTATCTACTCACCAACCACTACTTTTGAATATCTTAATACTTTATCCTGAAGATAATAACCTTTCAGCACAACATCTATCACTTTTCCCTTCTTATCATTTTCCTCAACATGTACTTTGGCCACAGCCTCATGAATATCAACATTAAAATCACAATTCATAGAATCGATTTCNTTTATCCCGTTCTGTTTCAGAAANTCACTGAATTTGGAATAAATAAGATCGATCCCGCTTTTCATTGAAACACAATCAGTTCCATCATCCATATGTTTCAATGCCCGTTCAAAATCATCCATTAGCGGAATAATTTTAAGTAACAAGTCCTCATTTGCATATTTGGACATTTCTATCTTTTCTCGTAAGGTTCTTTTCCTGTAATTGTCAAATTCAGCCGAAAGTCTGATATACTTGTCCTGCATTTCTGCCAGTTTTTCTTCAATTTCTCTCACCTGAGGAGCAACTGTGTCAGTATCCACACCATTTCCTGATTCAGAACCTGTTGAATTATCAGAACGGGTGGTACCGTAGCTATTACCCTCATTATTATCTGATTGAAGATTTTTTTCGTTATTTCCGGTTGTTCTGTTTTGATTGTTTTGTTCAGTATATTCCTGCTGCTTTGTCTTTTTCTTCATCATCTCACACAATATTTCATTTTACAATCATTAATTAACAAAATACCTGCCAATGGGAAGTTGACGACATTTTGGCAGAATGGGAATGACTTAGAGACTAAATGACAAAGAGACTAAGTGACATAGAGACAAAGTGACAATAACTGTAAATCCCTTAGTCTCTGAGTCTCTGAGTCTCTTCGTCTTCTTTTTCGGATTCGAATTTCTTGCCTTGAATTTTTACATACGGATTATAAGACACGTTGAATATCGGCTCCGAGTGCATTGAGTCTTTTATCTATATTCTGATAGCCCCTGTCGATCTGTTCGATATTATGAATAACACTTTTTCCTTCGGCTGAAAGTGCTGCAATGAGCAGTGCTACTCCGGCCCTGATATCAGGAGATGACATTACTGTACCTTTAAGACGGATCATTTTATCCTGACCGATAACAGTAGCACGGTGAGGATCACAAAGGATTATCTGGGCTCCCATGTCAATCAGCTTATCAACAAAAAACAGACGGCTTTCGAACATTTTCTGGTGAATAAGAACTGCACCTTTTGCCTGAGTAGCTGTAACAAGAAAGACACTCAGTAAATCAGGGGTGAGTCCCGGCCAGATCGCATCAGCAATTGTCATAATTGATCCGTCGATAAAAGTCTCTATTTCGTAGTGTTCCTGTTTAGGTATATAAATATCATCACCTCTTCTTTCAAGATTTATTCCAAGTCTACGGAATGAATCGGGGATAATCCCAAGACTGTCATATGATGTATCTTTAATAGTGATTTCTGAGGCAGTCATGGCAGCCATTCCGATAAATGATCCGATTTCAATCATATCGGGAAGGATAGTATGAGTACATCCGTTCAATTCAGTTACCCCATCGATATATAAGAGGTTAGATCCGATTCCATCAATTTTTGCACCCATTGATACAAGCATTTTGCAGAGTTGCTGTATATAAGGTTCACAGGCAGCGTTATAGATTGTTGTGCGTCCCTTTGCTAGCACTGCGGCCATAATGATATTTGCTGTACCTGTAACTGAGGCCTCATCAAGGTGCATGTAAGTGCCTGTTAATGACTTGGCTTCAACTCTAAAGAACGGATCAGTTGTGTCGAATTCAAATCTGGCACCAAGTTTTTGAAATCCGATAAAATGAGTATCAACTCTGCGACGACCTATTTTATCTCCTCCCGGTTTGGGTATGAATGCTTTTCCGAACCTGGCAAGGAGTGGTCCGACAATCATAATAGATCCTCTTAAACTTGAACTTTGTGCCCTGAATTCGCTTGTCTGGAGGTAATCGAGATTGACATTAACAGCTTCGAAACTGGTGACCGAGTCGGATTCTCTGGTTACTCTGACTCCCATGCAGCCAATCAGTTCAATCAGTTTATTTACATCGCTGATATCCGGAATATTTTTGATAGTTACTTTTCCGGAGGTAAGGAGAATTGCACAAATAACCTGAAGGGCTTCATTCTTGGCACCCTGTGGTGTTATTTCTCCTTTAAGCGATTTTCCACCATGTACGATAAAAGTACCCATTAATGTCTGCTGTATCCTTTTTTCTTAATGAATTGTTTCCCCTGCTGTTTGCTATGAGATTTTCCCTGCTGAGGTTTTCCCTGGGGTTTTCTTTTAACCGGAGGGATAAGCTCTCTTACTTCAAGAATCTTCACTCCGTCAGTCATCTGGAGTCTCCCTTTAGAGAGTAATTTCATATCTTTTATTATCACTTCGTCGGCAACCTGCCCTCTGTTCCAGGTGATGTATGATTTTTTCATCTGGTTAACAATAAGGGTGGTGAAATATTCTTTTTCATCGCCTTCTTCCAGTTCACATGCAGCATTAATCATCAGTTCTATTATTCTTCCGTAGTGAAGGAATCTTATATCACCCTGTTTATAAGGAACCTGTTTAGGTTTCTCAACAAATTTAGAAGGTTCAGGTACTAAGTATGGTGAATCGATATCGAGTTCAAAGCTTGCGATCAGGGCCAGATGATCCCACAATTTATGTTTAAAATCGCCTATATCACGAAGATGAGGATTGAGGTTTCCCATAATAGAGATGATAGTTTTTGCTGCACGGTTTCTTTCATCCCTGTCTTCAATGGTTTTGATATGATCAACCATTTTCTGAACATTCCTGCCATATTCAGGTAATGCCATCCTCTTCCGTTGAGTATTGTAATCGTAGTTCATTCTGTGCTTTATAATTTATGCAAAGCTAATAATTTATAGCTAATTAAAGAAGGGTTGGTAATTGTAATGCCTGTATAATGATGAGGCAGGTTATCCTCCTATAACTTTGAAGAGTAATGTAGCCAGAAATCCTGCCAGAGCTGATAATCCTGTTACTGACCCTCCGATATGAAATGCTTCCGGAAGCATTGTTTCAGCAATCATTGTAAGCATTGCTCCGGCTGCTATTCCATCAACCAGGGCAAAAGTCACCGGGGAAACATTTTCAAAAAGGACATTACCGAAGTATGCTCCAATACCTGATACAATTACTATTGATGTCCACATTAACAGTATCTTTATGTCGGGCATTCTCTGCTTTCTCATTCCAACAGAACTTGAAAGTGCTTCAGGGAAGTTTGAGATAGCCAGACCGGCAATCAGGGAAAGACTCATTGTAGGATGGAGTATCAGGCTTGAACCAACCACAATAGATTCCGGAATACCGTCGAGTATCATACCTAACCAGATTGCCATTGATGGATTGCCATGTTCAGAAACCTCTTCATTAACATCAGATTGTGTGATAAAGGATTTTTTCCCTTCAAAATGATCAAGAGCCTCGCTATACCAGGCCTCAGCCTTTTCCGATGGAATTTCATGTGTAACTTCGAGAAGATGTATCTTTTCATTAACAAGCGACTTTATCTCTTTTGCAAGAGCCGGATTAAGTAATATTATTCTGTCGAGCGACTCTTTATTAATTACCCATACATGTGAATCCTCTTTGATCAGAACATTGTAATTATGTGTGATGCCGGTCATTAATTCAACAATACCATAAGTGTCATTTGGTTTCAGCAGGTTTACAACAGAGTTAGTGGCATCGTCCATGACAATTGCACTTCCGCTCTCAAAGATAAAAAACAGGTCTCCGGGGTCACCTTCATGAACCATAATTTTGCCCTGCCGGTAATGATACCTGTTGAGATAAGGTATTATCAGATTTGCTTTAGAAGGAGAAAGATGATGAAAGAAATTGACTTTGCTCAGCTGGTGGAAAAGCTTTTTCTGACGGCTGTTCTGCCTGGCAGTAATATGAGTCAGAATTGTTGCTGTTTTCCGGAGAAATCCACCCTGGCTGTTGACGATCTTATCAAGTAATACAAAGAATATTCCACCTGCTATCATACCACCTGCCAGCGGATAGAAATGTCCCTTTTCAACTGAAACAGCAACAAGATCTATCGTAAGAGCAGCAAGCAGGGCTCCTGCGCCTATAGCCATCATTGAGGCAAGGACCCTGGGTTTTGGTGTCCATTTTAAAGCTATCAGCGCTCCAAGAGGAAGAGGTAGTGTACTTATAATACCAAATAAAAAAGCATCTAGTTCAATAATTCCGGTCATATCCTGGTTAATTAAACATGTAAGATTCCATTATTTCCGGTTTCTATAATCCCAGAAACTGAATGGCGAGTCCGGAAACAAATATCATTGTCCCGGCTATCAGATGGCTGTATTTTTCAACCGGCTTAAGATTTATTTTGTTGAATCCCATTTTAAAGGCAAAAACTACCAGCATCATTGTACTGATAGTGACAATTGAAAAAAGTATTGAGACGATTACAGCACCTGACACATTATGCTGTGCGGCCGGATACATCAGAATAGGAATCAGAGGTTCGCAAGGGCCGAATACAAAAATGAGGAATAGTATCCATGGTGTAGTTTTAAATACCTCATTCTCATGAATATGGGTGTGTTCATCATGATGATCATGATCATGATTATGTTTTTCGCCACCAAGATGAAAATGGGTGTGTGAATGTTTCCTTTTCCTGACCAGATTTCGGATACTTATGATCATATAAACCAGGCCAAATGCAATAAAGAGCCAAGCTGCAATATTCCCGCGGAGTGATTCCACCGATACCAGTTTTGTTACCGATATGCCAATTGCAATACCTACCAGCCCTAATATAACTGAACTCATAACATGACCAATGCCACAAAAAAACGTTATCAGCATTGTTTTCTTCACCGACCATTTTTTTGCCTCACTCANTACAACAAACGGAAGATAATGATCCGGTCCCAGGATTGTATGTATAAATCCGATCGAGATAGCCGTGGCTGAAAGAAGAGCAATTGATTCGTTCATCTGTGATGACTGAGTTTTAAGACGTTCGCAAAATATTTACAATTATATTTATAAATATTGAGATAATTATTCTGAAAACCATTAATTATTAAGAACCCACGAATTGTCACTGAATATATACTCATTTATGTCCAGGTTCTGTTTGTACAGCAGATCTCTGGAGTCGTTGATGAATTTCTTCATCTGGCTATAGTCAGCCGGATTACTGAAAAAACCCGGCATGTTTTCAAATTGTGAACATGGCAGGATGAAAAACTTTTTCCTGTACTTTTCAATTGGAGTATATACCCATGTGAGGTAGAAGCCTGCATTTGAGATCTTAAAAGAATCTCCATTCCTTATCAGTTCTACCCTTACCATTGAGCCACCATCGGTTTTTGGTTTCCTCTGATTTGATACAAAATTTCCCAGTGAATAGACCACAAATTTGTCTTTAAGTCCTTTATCATTTTTTAACCAGACCATTTTTTGCAGGACGTGTGGATGTGACCCGATAACCAGGTCAACACCAATTGAGAAAAAGTACTCTGCCAGATCTGTCTGGCTTTTTGCAGGGATAGTGTCATATTCTGTCCCCCAGTGAAGAAAGAGAATTATGATATCGGCATTTCTGCTTTCAGCCTTCCTGACATCATTTGTAATCAGCGCTTTATCAAGCAGATTGACGATTACAGGTTCCGGAATTTTAATGCCGTTGGTACCATAAGTATAGTTGAGTAATGCAATTGATATCCCCGACTTCATTATCATCAAAGGATAAAGGCTATCCCTTGTTTCAGCGTTGATAAAAGTACCTGTATGAGGGATTCCAAGGCTGTCGAGCCGCATAATAGTGCCGGAGATCCCTCCCTTGCCACGGTCTGCAGCATGGTTGTTGGCATTTACCAGATAATCAATACCTGCGTTTTTGCAGGCAGATGCCAGGGCAGATGGAGAACTGAACTGTGGATATCCCATATACGGAGGACCGGCAAGAGTAACTTCAAAGTTGGCAATTGAAATGTCAGCTTCAGAAATCACCGGTTTGATGTAGCTGAAAACATCATCATAATTAAATGCATGTGTCTCTCTGTTCTCTGCAGACCATATCTGTTCATCGTGTCCCATGATATCTCCTATGAAGAGAAGTGAAATTTTATCTGCCGGTTTTCCCGGATTCTGATTGTACGCGGAGAGAGCAAAGGATAACAGAATAATTATTGAAAATAATACTCTGTGATATAGATTATTGCAATTCATTCGTAATTTTATATAATGATAAGCAAAGTTTTTTGAGATTGCAGAGCTTAAATATACATGTATTAAAAATATTCTCTTCAGGTCAAACCTTAAAATGCTAATAATTATTAACTTTGGCGGCTTTTGTTCAAAATTTTAGCTTACCGGAACAAATAACTGAACATGGACAAGAACGGCAATCATCTGGATATTAAGAAGCTCTCTTTTGCAGGAGTATTGGTTACTCTTGGAATTGTGTTCGGCGATCTTGGTACCAGCCCGTTGTATGTGATGAAGGCGATTGTGAGGGGGGGAAGCGAGTTTAATGACCTGCTCATTTATGGTTCTTTATCATGCATCTTCTGGACACTGACATTGCAGACGACAACAAAGTATATCATAATAGCTCTTCGGGCTGACAATAAAGGAGAAGGAGGCATTCTGTCCCTCTTTGCATTAATAAAAAGAAAATCATCATGGGCTGCACTACTGACAATGGTTGGCGCTGCAGCATTATTGGCTGACGGTGTTATAATGCCTGCTATCACAGTTACCTCATCCATTGAGGGTTTAAAGCTTCTGAATCCTGAAATTCCTGTTGTGGTGATTGTCCTGTTTATTTTTGCAGTACTCTTTTTTATCCAGCAGTTTGGAACCAATGCAGTTGGAAGTTCTTTTGGTCCGATAATGGTTATCTGGTTTTTAATGCTGGGAATCCTTGGTTTTTCGAATCTGATTCTTCATCCCGGTATTCTGAAGGCGGTAAATCCGCAATATGCTTACCATTTTCTCAGCCAGTACCCGGGCGGATTTATACTTCTTGGAGCTGTGTTTCTTTGTACAACTGGCGCAGAGGCTCTTTATGCTGATCTGGGTCATTGCGGAAGAAAAAACATCCAGGTTTCATGGATTTTTGTAAAAGTAGCGCTCCTGATAAATTATTTTGGGCAGGGAGCATGGCTGATAGTAAATGGCGCTCCCGAGGCCGGGACAAATCCATTTTATGCCATAATGCCAAAGTGGTTCTTATTACCCGGAATAATAATTGCAACTGCAGCATCAATTATTGCAAGTCAGGCAATCATAAGCGGTTCATTTACTATCGTCAAGGAGGCGGTTTCTCTGAACTTCTGGCCAAAAGTAAGAATTCTTAACCCGACTTTTGTCCGGGGGCAGGTCTTTCTCCCATTCGTTAACTGGTACCTGTGGATCTCCTGCAGTATTGTTGTTATTTTCTTCAGAGCCTCAGCAAACATGGAGGCAGCATATGGCCTGGCAATCACCATAACTGAGATGATGACAACATTCCTTCTGACATATTATCTGTTTCAGAAAGGAGTTAATCACAGGATTGTCTTGCTGATATTCTTTAGTTTTCTTACAATTGAAGGAAGTTTCCTGGTCGCCAACCTGCATAAATTCAATGACGGTGGATGGTTTACAATTCTGATTGCTTCAGTTTTTTTCATCATAATGTATGGCTGGTATTTTGGGCGAAAATTAAAAAACAGGTATGTTACATTTACAAACCTCGAGAAATATATCGAACTGTTTAAAGAGTTGTCGGGAGATAATTCTGTTCCAAAGACCGCAACCAACCTGGTTTATATAATCCGGGCTAACAGGATAGATATGGTAGAATCAAAAGTTATCTATTCAATATTCCAGAAGCAACCAAAACGGGCAGATACATACTGGTTTTTACATGTTGATAAAATAGATGAACCTGACAGATTCGATTACCAGGTTACTCAGATCATTCCGGGAATTTTAATAAGAGTTGATTTTCATATCGGGTTTAAGGTAGAACCAAAGATAAATCTCTATTTTAAAGAGGTATTGGAAGACCTTATTGCTTCGGGCGAAATTAAACTTGAAAGCAGTTTTGATTCACTTAAAAAACATTCACTTCCTGCAGATTTTATTTATGTTCTGATTGACCGTATTATGCCACGCGATTTTAAGCTTTCGAGTATTGAGAATTTCACTTTATCGCTCCACAGTCTGTCGAGGTTACTATGTATTTCAGATGTAAAAGCTCTGCAACTTGATTCCTGTAATACTATTGAGGAACAGGTTCCTATTACAATTGACCAACCGATTGATTTGAGGATAAAGAGAGTGCAATAATTAATTGGTTAGTTTTCAGTCAGATAATGCTGTCTGTTACAATACTGGAATTGTTTTGAATCATGAAAAGGGGAAATGAGTGGGACTGGTCAACATATTGATATAAAAAAGCTGTCTGGAGCAGGTGTGCTGGTTACTCTTGGAATAGTATTCGGAGATATCGGGACCAGCCCTCTTTATACTGTAAAGTCAATTGTCCTCGGTGGTGCTGAGAATTTTAATGAGCTTCTTGTTTTCGGCTCACTTTCATGTGTGTTCTGGACACTCACACTTCAGACTACTGTAAAATATGTTATTATAACTCTGCGTGCTGATAATAATGGAGAAGGAGGAATCTTTGCACTCTTTGCACTTATCAGGAGAAAATCGACATGGGCTGCAATTCTGACAATGATAGGAGGAGCTGCTTTGCTTGCAGACGGAGTAATAACACCGGCTATCACAGTCACTTCATCTATTGAAGGACTAAAGCTGTTTAATCCCGGAATTCCTGTAATTCCTATTGTCCTTATAATATTTGCAGCGCTCTTTTTTATGCAGCAGTTCGGAACAAATGTTATGGGCGTAGCCTTTGGGCCAATTATGATATTCTGGTTTCTGATGATTGGTTTGCTGGGATTTTTTCAATTGATCCAGCATCCGGATATCCTTCGGGCTCTGAATCCTTTGTTTGCATATCGTTTTCTGACGGAGTACCCGGGCGGATTTATTCTGCTTGGTGCTGTCTTCCTCTGTACAACAGGGGCAGAAGCTTTATATTCCGACCTGGGTCACTGTGGAAAAACTAATATCAGGGTATCATGGATATTTGTTAAGACCACTCTGCTTTTAAGTTACTTTGGGCAGGGGGCATGGCTCATGATGCATTATATCCCTGGTACCGATGTTAATCCATTCTTCGCAATCATGCCCAGATGGTTCCTGTTAGTCGGAATTGTCCTCTCCACACTGGCTTCAATAATCGCCAGTCAGGCGCTTATAAGCGGATCATTCACACTTCTGAGTGAGGCAGTTTCTCTTAATTTCTGGCCAAAAATCAGGATTCTTAATCCCACATTCATCAGGGGACAGGTTTACCTGCCTTTTGTAAACTGGTCCTTGTGGATAATGTGCAGCCTGGTCGTGCTGTTTTTCAGGGAGTCAGCAAACATGGAGGCAGCCTATGGGCTGGCTATTACTATAACAATGATAATGACCACATTATTGTTAACATACTATCTCTACCAGAGTGGGATTAACTATCGTCTTGCAATACTCATGTTATTAGTATTTCTTACAATTGAAGGAAGTTTTCTGATAGCAAATCTTCACAAATTCAAGTATGGCGGATGGTTCACACTTATGCTTGCCTCTGTCTATTTTCTGATTATGTTCGGATGGTATTTCGGGAGGAAGATAAAGAACAGGCATATCTCATTTATAAATCTTGCTAACTATTATGAGTTATTTAAAGATCTGAAAAATGATAAATCTGTTCCACGTATTGCTACTAACCTTGTATATATTATTAAAGCTAACAGACAGGAACAGGTTGAATCAAAGGTGATCTACTCTATATTCAATAAACGGCCAAAGCGGGCTGATACATACTGGTTACTTCACGTTGACCGGGTAGATGAACCAAACCGGTTTGATTACAAGGTAAATCATATTATACCCGGAGTTCTGATCAGAGTAGATTTTCATCTCGGATTTAAGGTTGATCCGAAAATAAATCTTTATTTCAGGGAAGTGCTGGAAGAACTTGTTAATGCAGGTGAGATAAAGCTTGAAAGCAGTTATGACTCGTTAAAGAAGCATGGTTTTCCGGGTGATTTTAAATATGTTCTTATAAACAGGATTATGCCACGCGACTATATCCTTTCGAAAACAGAAAATTTCATTCTGACTCTACAGAGCCTGGCTGGCCGTCTCAGTATCCCCGATGTCAAAGCTCTGCAACTTGACTCATCAAATACTATTACTGAACAGGTTCCGATCATTCTTAAACAGCCCGTTGAAAAAAGAATCAATCGAAGAAAGGTATGATGGACTAACTGATGTTTCTCTTCCGGAGAATATTGCAGGCGCAAAGATATCCACAGTAAATTGCTCCCGAGAATCCACCTCCGGTTTTTCCCCATGCTGAAGCAAAGTGCAGATTGTCAGGCAATCCTGACATATTAATTACAGGTTTACCNGGAGTCTGAGCAAAGCCATATACGGCTCCGCCCGGGTTTAGAGTATATCTTTTAATAGTTACAGAAGTACCAACCTCATAATATTCAATTTCTCCGGTGATACCAGGCAACAGTTTTTCAAGTCTGCATATAAAAATTTTTGCGACTGCTTCCTTCCTGGCCTTATATTCTTTTTCTGAAATGCTTTCCCAATCAGTCAGGTAATCAATACAGCATACTGCACCTACACTTTTACCTTCAGGAGCAAGATCAGAATCAATCTGACCATAATCAACAAATGTATAACTCCGTTTTGTGAAATCGGTCTTGTTATTTGGAAGTATATCTGATTGTGACTTTACTGAACCATCAAAAATAAATGTGGAATAGTGTTGATTGCCAATCTTTTTAAGATTGCTCCTGAAACCAAAGTAGATAGTAAGCAATGAGGCCCCGGGTTTCTGATTTCCGATCTCATCTTTTAGTATTCTTCCATATTCTGCCGGAAGCAGTCCGGCAATATTCGGCAAGGCTGCATTTGCAATGATTTCAGTACCAGATGCAACCAGCTTTTCAGATAAAGTACTTTTTTTGCCGGTGTATTCTACCCCGATAAGTTTGTTGTTATCAGTAACAAATCCGGTTACCAGATGATTAAAAATAACATTTCCACCATGACTTCTTATGTACTCTGCAAGATGGTCTGATAGTTTCTGTGAACCCCCCTTGATAAAGGATGCGCCATAATTGAAATAGCTTCCCTGGGCGACCGAATAGTAGGATAACGATATTGAATATGGATCATCATGAAAGTAACCGAGGTTGCCCAGAAGGATTAATTTAAGCTCCTCATTCGTGATAATGGAATCAAGAAATTCCCCAAGACTTATGTCTTTGACCGGTTCATTTCCGGCAACTTTCTTTCTGGGATTGATTATCTGATTATAGAAAGTTTCTATTCCTGCAGATTCACCGGGGAATTTTTCACTGAGGATCCTTTTAGCTTCCTGAGGGTTGTGAGGTATCGTAATATTAATTTGATCACTTGCAAAGTGGTAGAATTCAGGGATTTTTACAAATTCAATATTTCCGAAAACTTCAAATTCGTTGAAGATTCTTGTTTTCATATCGTGTGGCGAAGGCCCGTCCATTTCATGAAGACCCACCTCAAGAGTAAAATCACCTCTTTTGAAGGTAGTCGCACATCCTCCTGGTTTACTGTGCTGCTCAATTATTAAAACTCTTTTTCCTTCTCTGGCGAGTTTTGCTCCGGCTGTGAGTCCTCCAAGACCAGCTCCGATAATTATAACGTCATATTTCATAATAAGTGTCTAAAGTGCCTAAAGTGCCTAAAGTGTCTAAAGTGCCTAAAGTGCCTAAAGTGCCTAAAGTGCCTAAAGTGCCTAAAGTGCCTAAAGTGC
>JGI20214J51650_10001576_pt1 | contig 14502 bp, 16 predicted proteins | sample WetSurMetagenome_FD_51650 | JGI IMG/M metagenome (IMG submission 51650) | reverse complement strand
GCCCCTTGGAGCCCCGCCATTACACTATAGGCAGTGATTTCAATGGGTTACGCCTCATCCCTCATGTGTGGCTTAAAGTTCTCCTCTAACGCGCGCGCGTGGGCGCACTTGGACTCGGTTACACTTTTCCATTGCGCTTTTAACGAAACCGTGGAACTACTTGTTAGTCCCAATGCATACGTCACAGGAAAGCAAACGAACCGCGCGACTGACTCGGTCAACGATTTGCCAGTGCGAGCACGAGAGTGCGAACGGCGACGAGTGCGGCGCACAGGCGCTAGGCTGCGCTCTCCCGAGGACGGGGGCACGTCATACCAGCGATGCGGGGGCAGAGCCGCGAGCCCTCCCGCGGTTTGGGCAATAGGTTCACTGACGATCCGGAGTCCGGATCGTACCGCGCCTGTACCACAAATCGCTCACGTATTGGACAGATTGACATGAACAGCAGCAATTTTGCCAAGCATCTCGGTGTATCCCACGTAGCAGTCCACAAGGCGATCGCTGGAGGTGACCTGGACGGCGCCATTTCCTGGATCCCACGTGGGAAGATCGGAAAGAAGTATGCGGAGATCGTTGACTTGCCCCGCGCGGTGGAGTTGTGGAAGGCGCGCCGGGGGGCGTGCGCACCGGCTCTCGGGCTTGACGGCGGGCAACCTCGCACGATGGAGCACGGCCCACCGGTTGACCAGGACGGCGAGGTCATCGACATCGCAGAGGCGCGCCTGCGCTACGAGACCGCGCGCGCGAAGAATGAGGAACTCGCGTACCAGGTCGCGAGCGGGAAGCTGATCTCGGTGGCGAGTGCCATGGACATCTTCGGGCGACAAATCGCAGAGGCGAAGACCGCGATCATGGCACTGGGCAAGCACGCGCGCAGCCGCATCCCGCATCTCTCGGTTGACGATGTCGTGACGATCGAGGAACTATGCAGGGACGCCCTGGAGGGCCTGGCGGCGGGCGCTATCCAGAGGCAGGACACCGGAACCGAAGGGAGAACGTAGGCATGAAGTCGAAACCTGTATCCAGCTTTGATCGCGCGGCAGCATCGTACGGAAAGGCCTGCTTCGCCTACGATGAGCTTTCAAAAATTGCGGCCGACGCCACCAAGCGCGAGAGGAGAGCGGATTTTGCTCTGGCCAACGCCCACCATTTGAGAGATCTCGGCAAGGCTGTAGATTTTGACAAGGCATCCGCTGAGTACGATGAGGCCCGCGTACAACTCAGGGAAGCGAAGAGGAATCTATTGCGGGCCCAGGTAAATCGATCCAGGTCGCGGACGCTCATGGAAAGGGCCGCGGGTGACCGCCGCTGAATCCTTCGAACCTCTGACCGACGTGGGCCGCTCCTTCGGGGCATCCATCCGTGCGATGTGGCGCCCTCCCCCGCGCCTATCGCTATCCAGGTGGGCAGAAGAGCACGCCAGACTCTCTCCCGAGTCGAGTGCTGACGTTGGTCGCTTCAGGCCATATCCGTACCAGGTTGAGATTCTCGACGCCATCGGGGATCCTCGGATAGAGCAAGTAACGCTGCTCAAGAGTGCACGCATTGGGTGCACGAAAATGATCAACTTTTCCGTCGCGTGGTACATCGCCCAGGATCCTTGCCCGGTAATGATCGTTCAACCGACGATTGGCGACGCCGAGGGGTATTCGAAGGAAGAGGTCGAGCCGATGATCCGAGACATGCCGATCTTGTCTGGACTGATCTCTCCATCGTCGAAGCGCGACGGCGGAAATACGATCCTGAAGAAGAAGTTCCCCGGCGGGGTCCTCCATATGGTGGGCGCCGACAGCCCGCGTGGGTTCCGCCGCACGTCGATTCGAGCGTTGTTCATGGACGAGCTCGACGGATGGGCGCTATCGGCCGGCGAGGAAGGTGATCAGATCCGACTGGCGATGAAGCGCACGGAGACATTCGGCAACCGAAAGATCGTTGCGGGCTCCACCCCCACGCTCGAAAGCACCAGCAGGATCAAGCGTCGCTTCGAGCAGGGCGACCAGCGGCTCTACTTCGTGCCGTGCCCGCTCTGTGACAAGCCGCAGGTCTTGAAGTGGGCGCAGTTCCGGTGGACCGAGGGCAAGCCGGAGACGGTCCATTACGAGTGCGAGCACTGCGGGGGAGCCATTTCGCACAACCAAAAGCGTTGGATGGTCGAGGAGGCTCACCGTCGCCAGATGGCTGGCGTGCCCGGCTTCGGTTGGATCGCGCAGAACCCGGCGGCGAAGAACCACGCGAGTTTTCACTTGTGGACGGCGTACAGCTACGCGGCCAACGCGACATGGGAGCACCTGGCGGCCGAGTGGGAAGCGTGCGCGGGCAACTCAGAAGAGAAGAAAACTTTCATCAACACGACCCTTGGCGAGACGTACAAGGGCGAGGGCGACAAGCCCGACTGGAAGAAGCTCTACGACCGCCGCGAGCAGTACAAGGCCGACGTGGTCCCGGCCGGCGGGGTGATGCTCTTCGCCGGCGTGGATGTCCAGCGCAACCGCCTTGAGGTCGAGGTCGTGGCCTACGGCCCGCGCATGGAATCGTGGTCGGTCGGCTACAGGGTGTTCGGCGGAGACACCAGCCAGATTGAAGGCGCGGACAGCCCTTGGCAGCGGCTCGGCGACATGCTGTCCGAGGAGTGGGAGCACGAGCTTGGGGGCAAGCTCTCGATTCGGATCATGGCGGTGGACTCGGGCGACCAGACCAGCACGGTTTACCAGTGGTGCTCGCGGTGGCCAGGCCAGCGGGTGATGGCCGTAAAGGGACGCGAGCATGGGTTTTCTCAAATCGTTGGCACCCCTACCCAGGTTGGCGTCACCAAGTCAGGGAAAAAGAGCCACGTGAGCATCAACCTCTGGCCGGTGGGCGTTTCGAAGATCAAGGAAGAGCTCTACGGGTGGTTGAAACAGGAGCGGCCCACCGACGAATCGGGCGCGGAACTGCCCTGGGGATGGTGCCATTTCCCCGAGTACGGCGAGGAATATTTCCGCCAGCTCACCGCTGAGGAGCTGGTCCCCGTCACGACCCGCGGGTTCCGAAAGTACATCTGGGAGGTCACGCGAAAAAACGGGAGGAACGAGTCCCTCGATACGAAGGTATACGCGCGCGCGGCCAGCTACGTGCTCCTGATCGACAAGTGGACTCCCGAGATGTGGCAGCAGGCCGCGAAGGATGCCGGGATCGGGGCTCGCGCGCTGGCCGAGAAGGCGCCCATGGACGAGCCGATGGTCGTGCGGCCGAAGAAACAGCGCCGGTCAGAGGATCCTTGGGTCTGATTATTTTCGCAATTATTCTTGACGGGTCGTAAACTGTCGCGTACTTCTGCAGGTTTTAGCGAATAGTCACCCAGTAGTGCCACTCTGGCTTGAGTGGCTGAATCCGCCGAGATCATAGACCTGCGAGCGAGGCTTGCCGAGGCCAAGGCGGCCTTGCACAAGCTATTGCTCGGCGACAAGGAAGTGCAGGTCGGTTTCGGCACCAACCGCATGACCCAGTGGGCGCAGGCGAAGCCAGCCGACCTGCGCGCGTACATCGCCCAGCTCGAAAGCGAGCTGAAGAGCGCCCTAGGACTCGTCCCGCGCGGCCCGATTTACCCGATGGGGGATGCCCGATGAGCGGCATCCAGCTGCTTGACAGCCGGGGCAACCCCATCGCGAGCCAGAACGACACCGCCCACTACGCGGCCAGCCGCGAGGCGCGCGAGCTCAAGACGTGGAATCCCTACCTGGCATCGCCCGATGCGGACATGTGGGGCGAGCTGGATACCCTCGTAGCGCGCCAGCGCGACATCGTCCGCAACCACGGGCTCGCCTCGGGCGCGATTCAGACCCTCGTCGACAACGTGATCGGCACTGGCTTCATGCTGGCGCCGAAGCCCAACATCCGCGTGCTCAGGTGGACGCGTGAGAAGGGGCGCGAGTGGGCTCGGGACGTGGCGGCCCAGTTCCGCACGTGGGCGAACACGAAAGATTGCGACGTCGCCGGCGAGATGAACTTCGGCAGCATGACCGCGCTGGCGTTCCGCACGGGCCTGATGCACGGAGAGGCTCTGGCGCTGCCCTACTACTTCGAGCGGCCGGGGGAGCCCTGGCGCACGCGCTTGCAACTCGTCGACCCCGACCGCTTGGGCACGCCGGGGGACAAGACTGCTGATCCCAATGTCCGCATGGGGATAGAGGTCGACGCCTACGGGGCGCCCGTGGCCTACTACATTTCCAAGCGGCACCCGGTCGATATTGGCTACCGGGTGCTTGGATTCAACGACTACGAGCGAATCCCGGCCAGAACTGAGTTTGGACGGCGCCGCGTGCTCCACATCCACGACCGCGAGCGCACGGGGCAGACCCGCGGCAAGCCAATCATGTCCTCGGTGCTTCCGCGCTTCCGCATGTTGAGTGACTACCAGAGGAACGAGATGAAAAGCGCGATCGTCAACAGCATGATCGCCGCTTTCGTGGAGAGCCCAATCAGCGGCGAGCAGCTCGTTGACATGTTCGGTGGGCCATCCGGTGACCGCTCAGCCGGCTTCAAAAAGTACACCGGAGAGCGCGCGGCGTGGGAATCCAAGCTCGACGGCGGCGCGGTTATTCCCCTGTTCCCCGGCGACAAGGTTACGAGCTTCACCCCGTCGAGACCGAACGACATCTTCGGATCCTTCATCGAGACGATTGCCCGTGAGATTGGCGTTGCCACCGGCATGCCCTACGAGCTGATTATGAAGGACTTCTCGAAGACCAGCTACGCGAGCGTGCGTGCTGCCCTGATGGAAGCCTGGCGCTTCTTCGCCAGCCGCCGGAAGTGGATGACCGACAACTGGTTGCAGCCCGTCTACGAGCTCTGGCTTGAGGAGGCCATCAACCGCGGGGCAATTTCGGCCCCTGGGTTCTACGCCCAGCGCGCCGCCTACTGCGATTCGCAGTGGATTGGCTCGGCCAAGGGGTACGTTGACCCGGTTCGCGAGGCCCAGGCGGCAGAGGATCGCATGCGAATCGGAGTATCGACGCTCGAACGAGAGGCGGCCGAGCAGGGCGCGGACTGGGAAGAGATCCTAGAGCAGCGAGCGGTGGAACTCCAACTCATGCGCGACCTCGACATCCCGCTGTCGGCGGTGGGCGCGGCTCGCAACGCCGGAGACGTCTTGGACGAAAAGAAACCCGCGCAAGAACGTGAGGGGCAACAGTGAAAGAAGCACGAGTGCTCGCGGCGATTTACGGGGCCGAATGGGCCATCACGCAGGATGCTCTCCAAGGCATACTGGCCATTGCCCAGCGGCAGAACGAAGACCCCGCGGCGGTAGAGGCTCGCATGGGGCGCCCGCTGGAGAACACTCACCGGGCAGAGGTGCGCGGTAGCGTCGCGGTGATTCCCGTTACGGGTCCGCTGTTCCGCCGGGCGAACATGTTCACCCGTGTGAGCGGCGCCACCAGCTACGACATGGTCGCGCAAGACCTGCGCGAAGCCGTCGACAATCCCGCGGTCAAGTCGATCGTGCTGAACATAGACAGCCCTGGCGGCATGGCCAGCGGAGTTGCCGAACTTGCCTCTCACATCCACGATGCGCGGGCAAAGAAGCCCGTGGTGGCCTACGTGGGCGGGATGGGGGCGAGTGCGGCCTACTGGCTCGCCTCGGCGGCCAGCACCATCGTCGCGAACAAGACGGCTCTACTCGGATCGGTGGGCGTGGTAGTCGGCGTGGGCAAGAAGGGCGACGGCGAGGAAGAGATCGTCTCCAGCCAGAGCCCCTACAAGCGGGTTGACCCGGCAACGGCCGAGGGACGCGCTCGCATCCAGGCGACCGTGGATGGACTAGCGGCGCTCTTCATCGCGGACGTCGCGAAGTACCGCGGAGCCGACGAAGAACACGTTCTAGCGAACTTTGGCCAGGGTGACGTATTACTAGGTCAGCAAGCTGCCAGCGCAGGGATGATCGATAGGCTCGGGACATTCGAGGGACTGGTTGCCGAGCTGAATGCCAACCCAATAGCAACCAGGTCCTCAAACGTCGAAAGGAAAATAGCAATGACGAGGGAGCAATTGAACGCAGAACATCCCGGCTTGGTCGAGCAGATCAAGGCGGAGGCGAAGATCGAGGCTGACGAGGCCGTGAAGGAATACGTGGCCAAGGCCAACACCGAATCCGAGAAGAAATCGGTCGATGCAGTTGTCGCCGAGCGCGCGCGTGTGCTCGGGATCATTGGCCACGCCGATGCGCAGGGCCGCGAAGCTCTGGCGCTCAAGCTGGCCGGCATGCCCTCGATGACCGTCGAGAGTGCTGCCGAGATCATGGGCGCCACGCCCAAGGCAGTTGTGGCCGTCGGTGCGGAATTCGAAGCCGCCATGGCCAAGACCAATCCGACCGTCGAGGCCGATGCCTCGGACAACGGCGAAGAGTCGCAGGTTGCCGCCGTGGTGGCGCGCATCGCGGCGATAGCGAACGAGCCTAAAAAGAGGCTGTAAGGAGAGACACGATGGACATGAAACCTGCTGGAATCACTGCCGAGGGGACATTCACCCCTGACCTACTGATCGGGGGAGATCACCCGATTCGAACCGAAGGTGTCACGCTGGAGGCCGAGGCAAAGCTCGTGCGCGGGACATTGGTCTATCTGAAGAACACCGAGCAATCGGTGTCTTCCTACGATGGCGGAACCATCACGGCCGGGACTCGCTACGGCATCCTGGTTGAGGACGAGGACACCACGACCGCGACCGGGACCGGGGCTACCAAATCGGTCATGGTCTACGTTGCGGGCGACTTCAACACCAACGCCATCACGATCGCGAGCGGAACGCTGGAGACCCTGCGCGACGCCCTGGCGATGCAGTCCCTGTATTTGCGCGACCCCGTCGTGGCCTGATCCAAAGGAGAATGACAGATGGACATCTACAGCACCCCAATGCTTTCCCGAGTGGTCGAGTCGCTGAAGCGCCCGCAGCGCTTCTTCCTCGACAAGTTTTTCCCGGCTGTCGAGACGTCGACGAGCGACACGATCTTTTTCGACGTCGAGTTGGCGGGCGAAAAGCGGCGGTTGGCCCCCTACGTCCACCCCCTCACCGAGGGCAAGTTGGTGGAGTCGGTCGGCTACACGACCAAGTCATTCAAGCCGGCGTACATCAAGGACAAGCGCGTCCACGATGTGACCCGCCCGTTTGTTCGCATGGCGGGCGAAAATATCGGGACTGGCCAGACCATGTCTCCGATGCAGCGACGTGAGGCTCAGTTGGCGCGCGACCTGCGTGACCAATTGGACATGCTGACCCGGAGGATGGAGTACATGGCAGTCGAGGCGCTGCGTGATGGCCAGATTGTGGTCAAGATGCTTCGCCCCGATGACACCAGCGAGAGCGTCACGGTGAGTTTCGCTCGGGCAGGCGCGCTGCAAATCACCAAGAGCTCAGGTGAGAGGTGGAGCGTTTCCGGAGTGAAGCCAATCAAGGATCTGCAAGCGTGGGCGATGCTCGTGCTCAAGGAGTCCGGCAGTTCGATCCGCACCATCGTGATGGATCCTGATGCGTGGGACAAGTTCAGCTCCAGCGTGGACGTCGAAAAGCGCCTAGACCTCCTGCGCGTGAAGTCTGGCCAGCTCAACATCGACCTCCTGCCGGAGTTCGTGCAGTACAAGGGCAATGACGGCACCTTCGATTACTGGGTGTACGCAGAGCAGTACTGGAATCCCGACGCGAGCCCGTCCGCGGCTGAGGCGTCGCTGCTCGACTCGGGCCGCGTGATCGGCATCGGCGATGTCCTCGGTGTCCGCCATTTTGGCGCCATCAAGGATGAGGATGCCAACTTCCAGGCCATGGAGTACTTCACGAAGTCCTGGACTATCCAGGATCCATCAACCCGAATCCTGCTCATGCAGTCCGCTCCCCTCATGGTCCCCTACCGGATCAACGCCAGCTTCTCGGCGAAGGTCCTAGCGTAAGGTCGGATGGCAAGAAGCTCCTGGAACGACGCCCGCACCAAAGGGGAGCGGGCGTCGTTCGACTACTTCAGGGAGGCCCTGACGATCAAGTCGGGCGCAATGGTAGTCGCATTGATGGGCGTGCTCGATGCCTCGCAGGAGCGCAACGATCGCGTAAAGTCGCCAGACGGGACATTCCCAGTTCTGGCGACTCTTTCTTGCTGGCGAGCCGAGCTTGGTTTCGTCCCGACGGTGAGCGAGGCCATTCGGATTTCGCGAACCGAGCACCCCGAAGAAGAGCAGGTCTACTTGGTGGTGTCGTCAGATTCGAACGGTGATCTGCTGACGATTGAACTGCAGGCGAGCACGAACAGTGGCAATCCATTTCCACAGTGAGCAGCTAGAGCACGCCAAGCGGGCGCTTCAGGCGCTACCGGATGGAGTGGAGCGCGCTGCTGTACCGGCGATGAACCGCGCGAGCTTGGCCGGCAAGACTTACGGCATTCGAAAGATGATGGCCACCTACGCGACCAAGCGCGGGAATGTGGCGCGCACGGTGAGCATGCTTCGAGCGACGCGATCCAGTCTCATCGCGGGCTTCTCGTCGCATGGACATAGGATTTCTCTGACGTCGTTTCAGGTGCGGCCCGGCCGACCATCGACCAAGCGAGACCAGCTCTCAGTGACCGTTCGCAAGGACTCCGGAGGCAAGGGCATCAAGCGCGGGTTCGTGAATGCGACCAAGGCCGGCGGGCGCCTGGGTGTGTTCCAGCGTGAGGGCTCATCCCGCTACCCGATCAGAATGCTGTTCGGACCCGCGGTCCCACAGATGCTCAACGAAGAAGGCGTGCGCGAGGAGATCGAGACGCGCGCGACGCAGATGTTGGCGAGAAGGTTTGATCACGAGATCGGCCGACTGTTGAGGGGTGGTGCCAAGTGACGGCGCCAGTGCTCCAGCCAGGAGGATCGGCGCCGTTCAACATGACGATCTTGGGCGAGGCCCTGGCTCGGAGAATGGTCGCCGCGTTCGTAGATTTTCGACTTCCGATCGACAACCCCGATGTCGTGGTCCCCGTCGGATGGGACGATCCGGAAGCGGATCCAGTTCCGGTCATTCCCGAGATGTTCGAAGCCGTGACCGTCTACGTTGGCAGCATCAAGAGCCGTGCGCGAGGTGCGGACGGCAAAGAGGTGGAAGCCCAATTTCCGCTAGTGCTGGTGAAGCCGAGGGCTTGCGTGGATGATGTCGACGAGGCGGGCGGCTCTCAGCGATCGATGGTGCAGGTTGACATCATGATTGGAACCCGCCGCATCGGCAATGACGGCTACCTCGACGTCACAGCGATGGTTGAGCGCATCCGCACGAACCTACTTCGCGATCCGATTATCGAGAATCGCGCCAGAATGGAGCTACCGTTGGATATCGAGATTGGAGACGACGAATCTTTCCCGCAGTGGTACGGCGTCGTGTCGGCAAAGTTCAATATCCCGCAACCTGTCGAGGAGAATACCGATGAGTGATGAAGACAACGGATCGCTGCCGACGGCTGTTGAGCCGATTGCGCGCGTGAGGAAAGAGATCTACATCGGCCCGAGCATCCCATCGCGCGGACTTCAGAAGTTCGTGGTGTTCGAGGAGATCCCCGATCATCTCGTCGTCGATGAGATCCTGTCTCGCCTGTTCGTCCCTGTAGAAGATCTCAGCAAGGCGCGCGTGGCGCTACGCAGAGAAGGTAGCCCGGAGTGGACCGCGTATCGTGCCGCAGTGGCGGCTTTCCTATCAAAAAAAGTGAGGTGACCCAATGTCCCGAGGTGTAAGCGTTATCAATCTTCCAACTGGGGTGACGCCGCCGGTGTCGAGCACCGCGGGCTTGCCGGTCTACGTCGGATCTGCCCCCATCCACATGAGCGCCGACAAGACGGCCAAGCTCAACACGCCAGTTCTGGCGAACAACCTGGCCGAGGCCACCGCCGCGCTCGGGTTTCTCGATGCCGCCGGAAGCGCTGGTGCAAAGAAGTTCGACTTCACGCTGTGCGAGGCGATGTCGGCGCACTTCAAGGTCGGCAACGTCGGGCCGATCGTGCTGATCAACGTTCTCGATCCGACCGCGCACAAGACCACGGTGGCGTCGGAGGCCCACACTCTCGGCACCGATGGAACCACGACGCTTACCCAGGCGCATCCGTGGCCGGCGTCCGTGGTCGTGAAGGTCGCCACTGTCGCGAAGGCGCTGGGGACCGACTACACTTTCACGGTCAACAGCTCTGGGATGGGCGTGGTCGCGCGGGTGTCCACTGGGACCATCGTGGCCGGGGCGGCCATTACGGTCGAGTATGACTACCTCACCCCTAGCGCGGTGGACGCCACGGATGTCATCGGAGCGGTGGATGCGGGGACTCAGCTCAAGACCGGCTTGGAGCTGGTCGCCGAGGTGTTCCCGCGCTTCCGTCTGGTTCCAGGAGCCATCCTTGCCCCTGGCTTCACCACCGACGCGACCGTGACCGCGGTTGCGATCGCAAAGGCATCGAGCATCAACGGGCACTTCAACGCCATCGTGCTGGCCGACATCCCGGCGACCTCCGCCGGCGTCGACGTTTACAGCGAGGCCGCGGCCTGGAAAAACACCAACAGCTACACCAACGCCGATATGGTGGTGTGCTGGCCAATGGGGCGCCTGGGCGACACGCTCTATCACCTGTCGACCCTCACGGCAGCGCGGGCCATGCAGACGGACGCCGACAACGACGGTATCCCGTATGAGAGCCCGAGCAACAAGACGCTTCCGATCGACAGCCTTGTACTAGCCGACGGGACCGAAGTCATCCTCGACACCGTCGCCGCCGCCTCGCTGAACGCCCAGGGTATCGTCACGGCGCTGAACTTCATCGGAGGTTGGGTTCTGTGGGGCAATCGCACCGGAGCCTATCCCGGCAATACCGACCCGGCCGATGCGTTCATCCCGTTCGTGCGCATGCGCGCCTGGAATCGCAGCGTGCTGGTGCTCTCGCACTGGCAGCGTGTCGATGACCCGATGAACCGCCGCAAGCTCGAATCGGTCGTCGATTCGGAGAATATCCGCCTGAACGCCCTAGCCGGCCGCGGATTCCTCCTCGGCGCCCGAGTGGAGCTGCGCGCGGAGCTGAACCCCGTCACCGACCTGCTCGACGGACAAGTGACATACAGCGTGTCGTGGATGCCGCCGCCCCCAATGGAGGGCATCACGTTCAATGTCGAGGTAGATCCGTCCTACCTCTCAACCCTGTTCGCCTAAGAGGTGACCCATGTCGAATCCCATTCCTGAGAAACTGATCAACTTCCGGGTCTACCTGGAGGGCGACAACCTGATCGGCGTGGCCGATGTCGAGCTCCCAAAGCTCGTGGCCATGAGCGAGACGGTGTCAGGCGCCGGCATCGCGGGCGAGGTTGAGAGTCCAGTCATTGGCCACTACGGCTCGATGACGACGACGATCAACTTCCGCACCGTCAACTCCGACGCTGGCACGCTGGCCACTCCCAAAGCCCACCTGCTCGACTTCCGTGGCTCTCAACAGGTTTACGACGCCGGTGTCTACAGCACGGTCCCCGTGCGCGTGACGATGAAGGCAATCCCCAAGTCGGTTGACCTGGGTAAGTTCAAAGTCGGCTCGCCGACCGAGACCAGTGACGAGTTCGAGGTCGTTTACCTCAAGCTCTACGTGAGCGGAAAAGAGCGGGTGGAGATCGACAAATACAACAGCATCGCGCGATTTGACGGGACTGATGTTCTGGCGGGCGTGCGGGCAGATCTGGGGATCTGACCATGGCGAAAGAAACGGCAGAGACGAAGGTTGTGGCGGTCGATACGCCGGGGCGCCAGATCATCAAGCTGAGCGTCCCGGTGAAGTACGAGGACATCGAAAAGTCCGAGATCGTACTCGACCTTGACGGCCTCACGGGCGGAGATCTTGAGGACGCCGAAGCCGAAATGCTGGCGGCCGGGATTGTTCCGGTGATGGTCGACACTAGCAAGCGCTACATGATGTTTGTGGCGGCCAAGGCTTCCGGTGTTCCCGTGGAAATGTTGCGCACGCTGAAGGCACCCGACGCCACCAAGATCTGCCTGGCCGTCCAGGGTTTTTTGATGGGCTGACGGGCCACCGCGGGACCGGCGCTGCACCTGGGCGCCGGTCCAGTCCGATTCGAGCCCTGATGACAACCGCGTACCGACTCTCCCGCGCCGACACTTACACGCCCGTTTCCGCTTGGATGTCGATGCCGATTCGCAGGCTTCTTCATTGGATCGAGGTAGTCGCCGAGGTACAAGCGCAAGACAAGAAAGGCTGAATCCGTGGCAAGCAAGCTCTATGAGATAGCGTTCCAGATCGGAGGGAAGCTACAGGGCTCGCTTGCCAAGTCCGTGACCACGGCGGCCGGCCAGCTCGACAAGCTCGGCCAGCAGATTTCGGCACTCGAAAAGGCGCAGGGTACGAGCAGCCGCTTCCGCGCGCTCCACAACGAGATCGCCCAAACCAAGCTGAAGCTCGCCCAGGCAGAGGGCCAGGTCAGGCACATGGGAACCATCGTTGGCCCCATGACCGCCGACATGGCACGCAAGTTTTCGTCGGCGAAGGCGAACGTGGAAGCCCTCCGCTTGCAGTTCCGCGCCGAGGTCACTGAGCTAAAGGGCGTGAAGTCCGCGATGGATGCGGCCGGCATAAGCACGCGCACGTTCGCGGCCGACAACGCCAGGCTTGCCGCTTCTCTCGCCAAGGCGCAGGCCGCGCAGAAGGCCGCGCGAGAGAACCTTGGAGCCAGAGCCGCGAACAAGAAGAGTCGGGAAGAGGCGAGGGGTAACCTAAGAAGTTCCCTCGGGACCGCTGCGGTGGCCGCCGCCGGAGTTGCCGCCTGGATCTTGCCGGTGAAGATCACGGCGGATTTCGAGGATTCGATGGTGCGGGCCGGTGCCCTCGCCAAGGCCACCGACGGCGAGTACAAGACACTCACGGATACCGCCAGAAAACTCGGCCGTGACACGCGCTTCAGCGCAACCCAGGCCGCGACGGGCATGCAGTTCTTGGCTCAGTCCGGGTTCAAGACCAATGAGATATTGGCCGCCATGCCCGGCATGCTCAACATCGCGGCGGCTGGCCAAGTCGAGCTAGGCGAGGCCGCCGACATCACCTCGAACATCCTCCGAGGGTTCGGCATGCAGGCCGATCAGTCGGGTCGGCTCGGCGACGTGATGACCAACACGTTCACGAATTCGAGCACCACGCTTTCCATGCTGGGCGAGACGATGAAGTATGTAGGCCCCGTTGCCAAAGCGATGGGCCTATCCTTGGAGGGAACGGCAGCCGCAGCAGGTTTACTCGGGACCGCGGGCATCAAGGGTGAGCAGGCCGGCACAGGTCTACGAGCGATGCTTCTCCGCCTGGCAGCCCCAATGGCTGCTGGCCGCACTGAGCTGCAACGGCTCGGGATCAAGACGATGGACGCGCACAAGAACATGCGCCCCCTCGCGGACATCCTGGCCGACCTGTCAAAGAAGACCGCGAAGTTTGGTACAGGGGCAAGGCAGGCATCAATCAAGGCGATCTTCGGCATGGAGGCCGCGACGGCCGCGACGGTCCTCATGGCAGAAGCAGGATCGGGGAACCTCCAGAAGTTCACGACGATGGTCGGTAAGAGCGGCACCGCATCGGAGATCGCCGCCAAACAGAATGCCACCATGAAGGGCCAGTGGGACAACCTCAAGGGCTCGGTTGAGGACGTGGCGATCCAGATCGGGACCATGATGATCCCTACTCTCAAGCGCCTCATTGACCAGGTGGTGCCCGTCATCAACAACGTCACCACGTGGCTACAGGAGCACCCGAAGCTCACTGAAGCCATCGTTCTGGGCGGGGCGGCGCTGGCCGTGACGGTGCTCGGGATAACCGTGGCCGGAGTTGCCTACAACGGTATCAGGGTGGCGATCCTGGCCACACACGGCGTGATGCTGCTTATGAACGCGGCCACATGGAAGGCTGCGGCTGCATGGGCAGCGGTCAACGCTCCGCTGATGCTGGCGCTCGTCGGTGTGGCCGGGCTGGCCTATGCCGCGAAGAACCTCTACGACAACTGGAATCCGGTCGCCCAGTGGTTTGCCGAACTTTGGGACGACGCACTCGACGGCATTGGGCGCTACATGGGCGCGATCCGCACCCTCGGCAAGGTTGCGAATTACATCCCTGGAATGAGCGCTTTGTCGGGTGCGGTGGCCACCATTCCCGATATCGGAACCAATCACCGTGCCGAGCGTAACCGCAAGTTCGGAGAGGAAGCCTTCAATCGCCGGGCACCATACTCGTCCCTTGGCGGGCCGATGCGCGAGGACCGTCAGCAGCCTTGGTCAATGCTCGATGGCATCGAGAAACTCACCCCCAGCAGCAAGGGCGGAGACACAACGATCAGTTTCTCGCCGCAGATCACCGTGGCGCCGGGGGCCGCCTCGGGTGCGCGCGGGGAGGTAGAGAAGGGGATGGACGCGGCCAAGAAGGAATTCGAGAAGATGATGAAGGGCTTCATGCACCAGGAAGGGCGGTTGGCCTTTGGCGACTAGCTACACCACAATCCAAGGCGACACCT
>JGI20214J51650_10001575_pt1 | contig 14503 bp, 8 predicted proteins | sample WetSurMetagenome_FD_51650 | JGI IMG/M metagenome (IMG submission 51650) | reverse complement strand
TTTTTTTCAGGACCACTGTCGGCCAGGTACCTTTCTCGGGAGCCGTTGCACATTTTGAAACACTATACAAGGTTTAAATTCCTTTCAGGGGAACCCTCACAGTGCATGAGCGCAACTCCCCGGTTCAATTTTTTCCGGCTGGTCGTACGCAACCTGGCACGCCGGCCGTACCGGAACGGCGCTGTGATCCTGATATTCGCACTCATCGCAGCAACGCTCTTTTCTGCCCAGTACCTTGCCAGCGCGGCTGATGAGAGCCTCGGACGCGGGACGCAACGGGTCGGGGCAGATCTCACGGTTGTCCCGGAAGGGGCCACTGATGCCGGAGAAAACAGTATTTTATCCGGAAAACCTGCTATGTTCTTCTTCAGCGATGACGGGTTTGAGAAGATCTCCCGCATCCCGGGGGTTGCAAAAGTCAGCCCGGAGATTCTGGTTGCCACTCTTTCGGGAGCAGCATGCTGTTCGGATTATCTCCAGATTATTGCGGTGGATCCCAAAAACGACCTTACCCTTTCCCCATGGCTGGAAGCGAATCCCGGCGTGATACTGGACAAGGACGCAGCTATCGTCGGGAGCCGTGTTGACGGGGATATTAATTCCGGTCTCCTCTTCTATGGCCATTCTTTCCATATAGCCGGCAGGCTTGATCCGACCGGTATGCGGGGAGTGGACAAGGCCGTGTTCATCCAAAGGGAAGATGCATACCGTATGGCAGATGAATCCGGGCAAAAAGCCGAAAAACAACTTGTTCTCCCCCGTGGAATGGTGTCCAAGGTGCTTGTCCAGCTGGACGAAGGAGCATCCGCATCCGGCGTCGGGGACGGCATTCTCAGGGAAATTCCGGGAACACGCGTGCTTACACCGGTCAGTCTTGCAGGGACGGTGACCCGGCATCTTGCCGGAATCACCCGTTTACTGCAGGGTGTTACCCTGGCAGTTACCCTCCTGTTCCTCCCCGTCCTCCTTGGAATATCGATCGTCCTGAGTCGCGAGATACGCCAGGAAATAACCCTGCTGGGTACCCTCGGGGCAACAAAAGTATTCATTCTCCGTCTGATCCTTGCCGAGTCATTCTCTTCATCCGTTATCGGCGGCCTTACCGGCATCGGCGCAGCGCTGGTGATTCTTATTGCATTCCAGGACTTCATCGCATTGAGCCTGGAAATTCCGTTCGGCATCCCATCGGTCATGTCGCTCCTTCTTGACAGCGGAATCGCTATACTTCTGACGGTCGCCATCGGTGGCGTGGTCTCACTCTACCCGACCATGAACCTCATCCGTTCGGAAAGCTACCGTTCGATACGGGAATAAGTCTTTTTGGAATACCTCATCAGTCTGACCGGAATTATTAAGACGGCACCAGCCCGGATACCGGGATTTCCCCGCGCCGCACTATTAAAAAAAAAGTGTAATAACCTTACTTTGGCTTATAGTGCCCCCACTTCGTGAGCGCCTCTTTGAGGGCCGGGGCATTCTTTGCCTTCTCTTCCAGAGTTACCCCATCCTGCCAGGCATCAATGGCCTGCATCGTGGCCTGAGCCCCGGCACGAGTACCTTTCGGGTGGCCGTGGATACCACCGGATACCAGCAGGATCATCTCGGTCCCGTAAATGTCAAGCACGTCTGGCACCAGTCCCGGGTGGAGGCCCCCGGAAGAAACGGGGAAGGCGCTCTTGATCTTCCCCCAGTCCTGCTCGAGCAGCATACCCTCTACTCCCTCAGTTTTCTTCTCCCGCAGCAGGTTTGCAAGAGCAATTGATTCACGCCGGGAACCTGTCAGCTTACCCACAGCCGTCCCCGTATGGATCTGCGAAACCCCGATGAGGCGCATCATCTTGGCGAGGAACTGCATAGTGATCCCGTGTTTTTTGTTGCGGTCGAAGGTCGCATGCATAGCCCGGTGAGCGTGAATCGCGAGTCCGAGGTCTGAGCAGTAATCCCGCATCGTCATGACACTGGCAGTGCCGGCTACAACCACATCGATCATTGCATAGTTCCAGCCGTTTTCAGCGAGCAGGTCGGCCCGTTTCTTCATTGTCTCGACATCTGCCGTAATATTGAGGAAAGCGGACTTCTTCTCACCACTCTCCTTCTCGGCTTTCTCCCGCATCTTCGTCATATACCTGACACGGTCATCGAAGCGGTTGAACGATGTTGAAGTGAGGTTCTCATCATCCTTGACAAAGTCGAACCCGCCCATCCATGTTTCGAACCCTACTTCAGCATGCTCTTTTGCCGTGAAACCGATCTTCGGTTTAGGAACAGCACCGGTCAGCGGGCGTTTTGCTACCTTCATCATCTTCCGGATCCCGTCGTTGCCGAAACAGGGCCCCCTGAAATGCTTCAGGTAAGCAGCCGGGAGGGCGACATCGATCAGCCGCAGGTTGCGGAGGGCTTTCATACCGAAGATGTTCCCGGCAATCCCGCTCAGCAGCTGGACGGCATTTCCCTCTTCCCAGAGTGCGAGGGGATACGCAATCTTAACCACATTTCCCTCGATATCAAACGCGGTTGCCTGAAGCGCCTTCATCCTCGGTGGCATGGTAAAGAGGGTTGTCCAGGTACCCGTCGAGCTCTCAGAAGCGATACGCCCGGCCGCCTCCCTCCCGCTCACACCGGCTGCAGGCTCAAAATAGAAGAGGCAGACAAGCTCATCCTTTGCCGGTTCGTAATCCAGGTTTACAAATTCCTTGTACCAGTCAATTGCCATAGTAATCCTGTACAAACAACCACCGTGATAAATAAAAAAGGAGAGGATGGAACGAAAAGGGAAAAGTCATATTTTTCCGGCAGGAAAGTCGCCCGGCGGTTCACCCATCCCTCAAACAAGTTATATTGATCAAAAAACCACTTAACAACTACCCGAATAATTCTCGAGGTTTCTGCACCAGCCATGTATCAGCGGCCGGGAAGGAACCGGGAAAAAACCAGTGAGACAGGACCATGGCAGCAAAGACAGCCCCAAAAAAAGCCGTTCCGAAAAAACATCCGCCGGTCCTGAAGAACATGGCCCTGGTGCTGGATGAGCTGGTCGAATCAGAAAAGACCTACCGATCTGTCTTTAATCTCTCCGGTATCGCCACGATTGTCATCGATGAGAATGCGACCATTTCCCTGGTAAATGATAAATTCGAAGAGCTGAGTGGATACAAACGGCTGGATATCGAGCATAAGAAACCCTGGACAGAATTTGTCGCTGCCGAAAATCTCGAAGACGTGANCAGGTATCTCGCGGAATGCCGGAAGAGCGGGGAATGGACACCCGCAAATTATTCCTTTATCTTTGTGGACCTGACGGGGACCCGCCGGGATCTGTCGATGAGCGTCCGTCGTATCCCGGATACCGGCAAACTGGTTGTGTCCCTCGTGGATATTTCTCCACGGAAGAAAGTGGAGAAGATGCTCAGGCTGCATGAAGAACGCTACCGCTCGCTGGTTAAAAGCATCACGACCGGGATCTTCAGACTCATGTGGAAGCCACCCGTGCGGTTCGTATGGGCGAATCCGGCTTTCCTGACTATCACCGGTTACGGGTCCCTTGGCGAACTCCTGAAACTTCAGGCCGCAACATTGTTCGCAGATCCACAGGACTATGACAGCATGATCAGGGAACTGAGTGCAGGCACTTCAGTGCGCTTTGAGAAAGCCAGGTTCGTAAAAAAGGACGGAACGATTCTCTGGATATCCCTGACCGCAGAAACAAAGAAGGATCCTGCCGGATCTGTTGAATGGATCGACTGCACGGTAGAGAATATCACGGATCGCGTGCAGATCGAAGAGGATCTCAAACGAGCTTCGAGCCAGTACGGCGGGCTCCTCGATGCGGTGACCAGTTACAGCATCATCGGGATGAATCCTGAAGGGATAATTACTATCTTTAATACCGGCTCAGAGCGGATGCTCGGGTATAAAGGTGAGGACCTCGTCGGAAAGACAACGCCCCTTGCATTTTTGCACGGGGCGGATCTCTCCCGGCTGGAGCAAGAGATCTCCGAAGACCTTGGCCAGCCCGTGAGCGGTTTTGAGGCGTTTATTGCAAAATCCCGTAACCAGGGGTGTGATGAACGGGAATGGACCTTTGTCAGGAAAGACGGGGATCGCATCCCGGTTGACCTTACCCTCACCGTCATGAAGAACGAAGAGGGCCAAATCACCGGCTATATCGGCGTTGCCCAGGAGATCTCGGATAAGAAACGGCTGGAGGAAGCATTCAGGTTCGACCGGCTGCAGATGTCCGGGGTCATTTACAATATCCCCGAACCCACCTTTGCGATCGACCGCGCCGGCAGGGTTATCGCCTGGAACCGGTCCATCGAGAACCTGAGCGGGGTGAAGGCGGTGGAGGTCCTGGGAAAAGGGGACTATGCGTATGCTCTCCCGTTTTACGGCGACCGTAAGCCCATGCTTGCGAACCTGATCTTTGCCTCCGACCAGGAGATCCGTGAGCGGGGGTACAGCGGGCTGCACCGCGAAGCTAACTCCATCACCGCAGAGACCCGGTCGATGAAGCTGCAGGGAAAAGAACTCGTCATCCGGGCGATCGCAGCTCCCATCTACGATGATTGCGGTGAGATTGCCGGCGCGATCCAGTCGATCACGGATATTACGGATTTGAAGCAGAGGGAGACCGAACTGCAGATTTCCGAAGCCTGGTTCCGGGCTATCCTCGAGAACATCGGGTCCGCTACCATGATCGCGGACGAAGATTCCCTGATCCTGTACGTAAACCCTGCATTCGAGCGGCTGACCGGTTTCACCCGGGAAGAGGTCGAAAATATCCGAAGCTGGACTGAATACATCTTCCCCGAAGACCTGGCAATGATCCGGGAATATACCCATGCCCGGATAACACGTCCGGAGAAAGTCCCGTCCAGCGCTGAATTCCGTTTTATCCGGTGGGACGGCCAGGTACGAAGCGGCTATATAACCGTTACGGCCATTCCGGGAACAACGAAAACCGTTAACTCGATCCTTGACATAACCGAGAGAAAACAGGCTGAAGATGCCGTCCAGCGGGCAAACAAGAAACTGAACTTCTTCAACAGCGTGACGCGACACGACATCCTCAACCTGCTCACCTCATTAAAGGGCAATCTCGAGATGTCGAAAGAGCAGGTCCGGGACCCTGTCCTTCTCAAATCCGTTGAGAAAGAGCTGGAGGCTGCAGATGCTATCCAGGCCCAGATCATGTTCACCCACGACTACCAGGATATTGGTATCCAGCCGCCGAAATGGCAGGACGTAAGAACGGCCATCATCAGCGGTTGCACCGGCACCAGTCCCGGGAGTATTGATATTTCCATCGATATCACCGGTGTCGAGATTTATGCGGACCGGTTGCTGGAAAAGGTCTTTTTCCACCTGGTAGATAATGCCGTCCGGTACGGGGAGCGAATTCACCGGATCCGGTTCTTCTGCGAAGAATCGTTTGAAGAGCTCCTCATCGTCTGCGAGGACGATGGCGTCGGCATTCCACCCGAGGCTAAAGACAAAATATTCAACCGACAGTTCTTCAGAAATGCCGGACTCGATATGTACCTCTCCCGGGAGATACTGTCCATAACCAGCATCAGCATCCGCGAGAGCGGTACCTTTGGGAAAGGGGCCCGCTTTGAGATCCGGGTACCGAAAGGGGCGTACCGCTTCCCGGGAACGTATGAGCGGCGGTAAGACTTTCGACCAGTTTTTTTTGGCCCTGCCCCCCGTTGGGGGCGGGGGGCGTATACGATTCCCCTGTATTACCTGAAATCCCGGGGCAGACAATTCAGCACTACGTAACGGGGCGCCGAAAGCGGCGGGGTCGGAGGCACCATGTTCTGGGGCCCCAATGAGCGGGTGTTATTTTCTTTAAGGAGTTCAACAGTGCCAATTTTACCCTTTCTTTTTACCGGACCGACGTTGCAACAGTCAGTGAATACCAGCCAAGCACCGTAATGCAGATCGCGGTGCAGACGACAATAAGGAGAAGGTTGACAACTTTCTGACGCCTCGTCAGAAGCGACCATGCGGTATTCTGGTTTCCGGTTATGTACCCTGTGATAAGACCGAAACTGACACCTGCAAGTGTGCCAAGCGCAATGACGATGAGGATCTCAAGAAGGTTCGGGGTCATGGAGTTCCAGCTCCGGTTTTTGGTGTGCTTTCTATAAATTACCCTGTGAAGAACTAAAGAGGTTAACCAAAAAAAAAGATATCGTTTCGCTCATTTTCACGTTCTGCGGAGACGGACCCACCCCGACAGGAGCATGAGAACACCGATTCCCGTTACGGGTGCCGGGAGGAGGGTTGATGCCCGGGTTGTCGGCGAAAGTGGCAGCGGCTCCAGCGTAAAGGAAGCGGGAACGACCTGTCCCGCAATGACCCGGACCTGGTGGTTGACCGGAGTATATCCTTCTTTCTCAATCATGAGCGTATGGTTATCAGCCGTAAGGTTAGACACAGTAACCGGCGATATACCGGCAACCACACCGTCGATCAGGATCCTTGCTCCCGACGGACTCGTATTGACTATCAGTCCCCCGGTACTGGGAAGAAGCGTCGCGTGAACTTCAGAGACTTTTCCCTGTACAACCTGTACGGTCGTTGAGAGCGCGACGAAACCAAACCGTGAGAAGGTGACATTGTACGTTCCTGCAGGAAGATTGTTGATGGTGAGCGGGGCCTTTCCTCTATATTCCCCGTTAACCATAAGCGACGCTCCGTCGGGAACCGACTGAAGGTCCATTCCCCCGGGCTGGACCGGCGTGTCGACAGTGATCGATGGTNCCCCAAGGGTTACGGAGATCGTGCTGTAATCGGCCTGAGCAAGACGGGAGCGATCGTTGGGCCCGTTCGCCACCCAGATGGTATATGTCCCTTCGTCCAACCGCCCTCCTAACGAAGCCGTATTCCAGGTGTACGTCCAGTGATCGTTCCCGTCAACTTCAACCACCGTGAACCCTCCCTGGTCCGCCCTCTTCGAAATGTCACCGAGTGCAACCCCGTTGACCGGGAGGTTCGGGCCGGTCAGGAAGAGATAGACCCACGGGCTCCCGTACGAATAACCGGAGAGCGGGACCTTATCGCCAAGGGTAGTCTGGATCCCGGGGGATCCGGCAGCAGAACAGATGAGCATGATCATGCCTGTGACCAGCAACAGGGCTTTTGCAGGAATGCGAGCGGACCTCATAACAACCAATCCAAGGTTAGCACGTCAATCGTCTTGGTTGTTGTGGAGGTTTTTCGGGGCGGATAAAAAAACCGACCAGAGGCCCCCTATGCATCGAACAAACCTCGAGGGATCGCAGAAAATACCAGAACCCCGGCATGGACGTAAAAAAAATTTTACTTTTTTTTTTCATTTTTTGTCTCAAAACTTCTCCTGGATGATTCCGGGATTTCTATTCTATAAAAGGGATATGGAAGATTACTACGAATCAATAAAAATACAGCCTTGATTTGCATCCTTTGGTAAATTCGTGGCATCCATACACTTTTGAATAACCGCGAGTTTCAAAATCTGACTCAAAATCTGTTTTCTGAAAGATGATATATATCCTGTTCCGCACCATGAGCGGAACGTGGTAATTGCCTTTTTTTTCTCAGAGGGACCCCAAAAAAATGGCATCATTCCACGATGTTATGCTATCCCTTCCGGATTTTCATACGACCCGGAAGGAGGAGATGTGATACCATTGGTGTCAAAACTTCCTGAAAATAACCGAGAGCACTCGTGGGTTGGTAAGGGCGACCCCGGGTGTCTGAAACGATTGCTTGCAATCGGTTTCCTTATCACGCTCCTGCTGCTGAACGTCGGCATTGCCGCAGCAGCCGGAACTACACCTGCCAATTCAGGTGCGACGACTGCAACACCCTCTATTACGGATGACATTACGACAGCGATCCAGACACTGGTAACGGGCATTATAACCCCTGCGCCAACGCCGGCGCCATCGGGGCTTTCCGCTGCAAAGGCTGCGAGCCCGTCCCTTGATGCCCCGGGAAAAGCTAAAATTCCAGCCGTGCAGATGCCGGTTCCCAAAATTAACCCTGTCATCGAAAAGGCTGTGAATGAGCATGGCGTTATGCGGATGCATAACATCACCAGTGCCCAGCGGATGGAAGCAGCCCTTGCCGCGGCAGCACAAGGCCTGAAGGTGAAAGGTGCACCAAGTGCTCCGGTTAAAACCACCGGTACCGTTAAAAGTGCAGCCCAGGTGAATACGGTTGCCGCACCGGTAGCTGCAGCCCTTGTCCCCCAGCATGGCGGCACACCGGACTACTTCGGTGCAAATTCGAACTATGCGCTCAGCCAGCTTCCCACCGTTGATACCACAACGGGCAGCGTTGTTGCCGGCACCGGGATCAGAAAGTTCGTGGATACCCTGCCGGGACTTACCGAAGCAGGGGCGAATAACCTCGGACAATATATTCCCCTCGCGGTTCCCGACAAGGTCTCCTATCCGGCAAACGGTGTTGCACCCGAGGCTGACTACTATGAGATTGCCGCAGTGGAATGGGCCGAACAGATGCATTCGGATATTCCTGCGACAACCATCCGCGGGTACGTCCAGCTCGAAACGCCGATCATGAACGTGGCGAACGGGAGCAAACACGTTGCGCTGAAATACCTTGACAACACGCCAATCCTTAACCCTGTTACAAACCAGCAGGTGTATGCGTATGAGAACCCGCACTACCTCGGACCCCTGATCATTGCCCAGAAGGACCGTCCGGTTCGCGTCAAGTTCCAGAACTACCTCAAGGTCGGCGGTAAACTGAGTATCCCGACGGATATCGAACTGATGGGATCCGGCCTCGGCCCCCAGGGGGCCGCAGGAGGGCTCTATTCCGAGCAGCGTGCTGCTATCCACCTGCATGGTGGCAACACGCCGTGGATCAGCGACGGCACCCAGCACCAGTGGACGGTTCCAGCCGGTGAGAACACTGCATATCCTCTTGGTGTCAGCGTTGCCTATGTCCCGGATATGGACAATGGCATTGAGCCCGTCGGTACCCTGACGTTCTATTACACCAACCAGCAGAGCGCCCGCCTCATGTTCTACCATGAACATGCAATGGGTATGACCCGCCTTGGCGTTCTCGCCGGTGAGGCTGGTGCGTATATCGTGCAGGACCCGGCCGAAGCGGCACTGGTTGCCATGGGGGCAATCCCGACAACACAGATCCCGCTCGTCATCCAGGACCGGACATTCGTTCCCGATGCAGCCCAGATGACGGCCCAGGACCCGACCTGGAATGCAGGCGGAAACCTTACCAGCCCCTGGCCTCACACGGGCGACTTCTACTTCCCCCACGTCTACATGCCCGCCCAGAACCAGACTGGTTCGCCCACACCGATGGGCAGGTGGGACTATGGTCCATGGGCTTTCCCGCCCTACATGACGGCTCTCAACCCACCGGTCGCAAACCCGTACTATGATCCAGTCAATGCCCCGTGGGAACCGAAACAGATCCCCGGTGTGCCAACCGTATCGCAGGTTCCGGAAACATTCCTTGATACACCGCTTATCAACGGTGCCGCATACCCGAAACTCACGCTNGGGCCCCACGCCTACCGTTTCCGGATCCTGAATGCAGCCAATGAACGGTTCGTGAACCTGCAGCTCTACAAAGCCGCATCCAGTGCAGCAATGTGGAACCCTGACGGAACGCTGGCAGATGCAAATGCCGGTGAAGTCCCGATGGTACCTGCAGTTCCAACCGCAGGATTCCCGGCATCATGGCCAGTCGACGGGCGTGACGGTGGTGTTCCCGATCCGGCTGCAGCAGGTCCGTCATGGATCCAGATCGGATCCGAAGGTGGATTCCTGCCGGCACCGGTTGTCATCAAACCTCAGCCCGTTGGTTTCGACCCGGTCTTCCGCAGCACCGCTGCTACGCTCGTGACTGACAGGTCACTCCTGATCGGTCCGGCAGAACGTGCCGATGTGATCGTCGACTTCAGCGGCATCCCGGATGGCACGAAACTGATCCTCTACAACGATGCCCCGGCGCCATTCCCGGGACCTGACACACGCTACGACTTCTATACCGGAGACCCGGACCAGAGCCTGATCGGCGGTGCACCAACCACCCAGCCAGGATACGGCCCGAATACGAGGACCCTCATGCAGATCGAGATCCAGTCCTCGGTGCCGCAGGTAGGCCCGGCGTTTGATCAGAATGCTCTGAACACGAACCTTCCCCTCCAGTATGCAACGGTCCAGGACAAACCGCTCGTTCCCCAGGCAGCGTATAACACAGCCTTCGGGGCAGCATACACAGACCAGTACCTGAGCCTGCCCAGTACGTCGATGACCTTCATACCGTCAGACCAGGCATCGCCGATAACGATGAAACTGACGCCAAAAGCGATCACGGAAGGTTTTGATCCCGACTATGGCAGGATCACCGCAAACTTCGGTGTCGAGGTACTCCCGGTCCCCGGCCAGGTCCTTGCGAAAGGGATTGGTTACTTCAACAATGATCCATTCACCGAAGTCTTCAACAATTCAGTAAAAGGAACGCTGATCGGATCCCAGGCAGACGGGACCCAGATCTGGAAGGTCACCCACAACGGGGTGGACACGCATATCCTGCACGTCCACATGTATAACCTCCAGGTGATCAACAGGGTATACTGGGATGGCACCATCGTACCACCGGAAGCAAACGAACTGGGCTGGAAGGAAAGTGTCCAGATCAACCCGCTGCAGGACCTCGTGGTCGCGATGCGCCCGATCACTCCTGACATTCCGTGGGAACTCCCGAACAGTATCCACCCAATCAACCCGGTAACAGCCATCGGATCTGCGACGCCTATGGAGTTTACGAACCTGGACCCGCTCGGTAACCAGGTCAGAGTTGTCAACCATGCGGTCAACTTCGGCTGGGAGTATGTCTGGCACTGCCACCTGCTCGGCCATGAAGAGAACGACATGATGCGTTCGCAGGTAGTTGCGGTGGCTCCCAAGTTTGCACCGGGCAACCTCGCCGCAGAATGGGTTGGACCCAACACAACGCCCAAAGTGAACCTGACATGGAAAGACACCACTGTCAGCGAGACCAACTGGACAGTCCAGCGAGCTGGCACCGTCGCCGGCCCATGGGTTGATCTTACAGTTCTGCCTTCAACAACAGGACCCCAGAAAGACGGCATGATGATTTATCAGGACCCGACCGTTGTGTCCCTGCAGTCGTATGTCTACAGGGTATTGGCCACAAACGTTGTGGGCGATACAACCGTGTATGCCGGGTCAATCGGGTACCCGAATATTACGGTCAATTCCGTCCCATCCAACACTGCCGTCCCGACGATCACCCAGACAAAAATTGAGGTTACTTCACCGAACGGCGGCGAGTCCTGGGTGAGGGGCACATCGCATCCCATCACCTGGACCTACACGGGTAGTCCCGGTTCAACGGTAAAGATCGTTCTTCTGCGGAGCGGGGTCCAGGTCGCCACCATTGCGAGCAGCACCTCCATTGGCAGCGCAGGAACCGGCTCCTATGCATGGACGGTCCCATCGTTAACGGTGCCCGGTACGACCTATAAGGTCCAGGTCCAGAGCATCCAGACGACAGCAGTCAAGGATACGAGCGATAACAACTTCGCTATCGTCACTGCAGCACCGCCGGTAGCCTCGATATCGGTAAAATCACCGAATGGCGGCGAGTCCTGGGCACAGAGTACTTCCCACGCAATTACGTGGAGCTATACCGGCAGCCCAGGAAATGTGAAGATTCTCCTCCTGAAAGGCGGAGTACAGGTTGCCACAATCGCTAACAGCGTTTCTGTCGGTAGCGCAGGTTCCGGCTCCTACACATGGCCGGTTTCAACAACAGCGATCGGCAGTGACTACACCGTAACGGTCCAGAGCGTGACGCAGGCTGCTGTTACCGATACAAGCGATAACAACTTCGCAATCGTCGCAGCTCCACCCACTCCTACCATCAAAGTGACAACACCAAATGGCGGAGAGGTCTGGAAACGCGGTACTTCCCAGACAATTAGCTGGAGTTATACCAATGACCCCGGTTCGAACGTTAAAATCGTACTCCTGAAGAGCGGGATCCAGATTGGCACCATCGCCAGCAGTGTTTCCGTCGGGAGCGGGGGGACAGGCTCGTACACATGGCCGATTTCACGGTACATGCTGCCGGGCAGTGATTACAAGGTAAGTATCTCGAGTACAAGCCAGACATCTGTCAAGGACTCGAGTGACAACACCTTCAGAATCACCTTCTGAACTCCCCTTTTTTTGAGCAGCAGTAGCTGGATCGGTCAAAGTTTCCCTCTTAACATGGTGATGTATGTCCGCGTCCCGTTCATCATCCGTTACAGGAATCATTCATCCATTATACGCATACCAGCCGGAAGTGCGGGAACCATTCTCCAGACAGTGCTTGCCTCTTGCTTTTAGAAAACATACAAAAGTTCCATTTCGTTTTCAGCCCAATTCTTCCGGGAAAGGTATTGTGTGTTAGTACGAAGGAATGGTTACTTCATCTCACAGGTTTAATACTATACTGGTGATTCGTCCAAAAGAATGGGTGGATCCTCCAGGTTCCGGAGAATATCCAAAAGAATTTCATCGAATTCAGGCAGCCAGTCCGATGCCGGACATCTGTCCATTGCACAGGATCTGCCAAGAAGGCATTCGCCTCATTCTGTTTCCCCTATCACCAAGGACGATCTATGGAAGAAATCTTATTTGAAACCCCACAGGTATTCGTACCTACCGCAACTCACATTGCCATCCTTCAGGCAGTCGCCGATAAGCAGGGATGCCACATCAGTCATGTGGTTCATCAGCTTCAGCCTGATCACAGCGAGAACAGTGTCAGGTCCAGTGTCCGGGTACTGTTGTCAAAACGCCACCTTGACGGGGGAAAATCCAGCAGTGAAGTAGTGCTCCGGCTCACGTCGCGGGGTCGCCTTCTCCTCCAGCAGTCAGATGCAAGCTGATCTTCTCATTTCACCTTTTAAGACGAATGTTTCATCTATTCCTGAAACGACCCTTCGATATCAGAAGAGAAGGCGTCAGGATGAGTGACATGGCGCACGCCTGGATCTAAAAATCATTAACGAAAAAACAATTTCAGAGATTCTGTTCCCACGTGTGCTTACAATCATTGCAAATACACGCGACAACCGTTTTGTCCCCCACGGTCTTACAGTCAGTCCATTCTGTATTTTTCGAACCACATTTCGGGCAATTTGACATTTTTGAACCTCCGGCATCATCGGGATTGTTGTTGGTCAGGAACCATCTGATCTGGATGCGAACGCTACTCCCGGGCGATACTGATGCTCCCCCCGGGAGAAAGGACTTCGACATGGATATCCGTCGTCCGCTCAATAGCTTTTTTAAACTCACCTGCATCGGCCGCAATCCTGTCCCAGGTATTGAAATGGATCGGGATGACTGTTCTCGCGCCGATAAAGTTTGCTGCCATCATGGCCTCGCCGGTGCCCATGGTATACCTCCCGCCGATGGGAATCAGGGCAACGTCCGGGTGGTAGAGCTGTCCTATTAACTGCATATCGGAGAAGAGCCCGGTATCTCCGGCATGGTAGACGTTCACGCCGTCCATGCTGATGACAAACCCTGCTGCGACCCCTCCGGAGAACCCGGCATCAGCACCTTCGAGAGAAGACGAATGCAGGGCCGGGGTCATGGTGAAGGTTACGCCATCGACGACGATCGTACCGCCGATATTCATACTTTCGGCATTGATGCCTTTGGCCTTGAGATATTTTGCGATCTCGGTGACCGCGACGGTCTTTTTTCCCAGAGCAAGGACTTCGCCCATATGATCGCTGTGTCCGTGAGTGATCGCGACCATATCCGGATCAGCCTGACGAACAGTCCCCCCCTCAATAAAAGGATCGATAAGGACCTTTTTTGAACCACTCAGGAGGACGCAGGAATGCCCAAGCCAGCTGATTTGCATATATGCTGGTTACACGAGGGAATGGATGAACGTTGTTATTGAACTGATACCGGTAAAAAAAGGAAAAGGTTCTTAAGAAAAAATGACCGTGAAAAGGATCTGATCAGGTCACATCGATCAGTTCTGCTTCGGTGATGTCGATCGAGTCGCCAAGGCTGTTATCTGTTGCGCTCCGGGTCATCTGTTCTGAAAGATCCCGGTCCTCCATGACGTCGCGGATGCGGTCGATGTAGGGATCGATGGTCGGGTCTTCCTGCTCCTCGATTACGTGCCGGTATTCACGAAGGGTTGAAGGGCTCACGCCGAGCTCCTCGGACACCTCCTTCATGGTCTTGCCGGAGTCTACCAGTTCCTCCATCCGTATCTTGTCAAACGGCATCTTGAAATCCAGCTCGCGGAAAAGTTTGAGCCGGACCCGGGCACGGGCAACGGTCTTACTGAGTTTTTCGTCGCCGAGTTCACGGGCTATCTCCGTGTCGTTCTTCCCTGCATAGAAGGAGGTGACAAGCTTTGCTAGCTGGATCGGTTTTAAGGAGGTCTTGAAGATTCCCTGTTCAGTGAT
>JGI20214J51650_10001574_pt1 | contig 14506 bp, 16 predicted proteins | sample WetSurMetagenome_FD_51650 | JGI IMG/M metagenome (IMG submission 51650) | reverse complement strand
CCACCCGCCTCGCCGCGATCAAGGGCGTGACCGAAGAAACCACGACCGGCGTGCACCGCCTGTATCAAATGCATGAACGCGGCGACCTGAAATTCCCGGCGATCAACGTAAACGACTCCGTCACCAAGTCCAAGTTCGACAACCTGTACGGTTGCCGCGAATCGCTGGTGGACGGCATCAAGCGCGCCACCGACGTGATGATCGCCGGCAAGATCGCCGTCATCGCCGGCTATGGCGACGTGGGCAAGGGTTCTGCGCAAGCCATGCGTGCGTTGTCCGCACAGGTCTGGGTCACCGAGATCGACCCGATCTGCGCATTGCAGGCCGCGATGGAAGGTTATCGTGTGGTGACCATGGATTACGCCTGCGAACACGGCGACATCTTCGTTACCACCACCGGCAACTTCCACGTGATCACGCACGACCACATGAAGAAGATGAAGAACCAGGCCATCGTGTGCAACATCGGACACTTCGACAACGAGATCGACGTGGCCTCGCTCAAGCAATACAAGTGGGAAAACATCAAGCCGCAGGTCGACCACGTGATCTTCCCCGACGGCAAGCGCATCCTGCTGCTGGCAGAAGGACGTCTGGTGAATCTGGGTTGCGGCACCGGCCATCCGTCTTATGTGATGTCGTCCTCGTTCGCCAACCAGACCATCGCGCAGATCGAGCTGTTCACACGCACCAGGGAATACCCGGTCGGCGTGTATACCCTGCCAAAACATCTGGATGAAAAGGTCGCGCGCTTGCAATTGACCACACTGAACGCGCAGTTGACCACCCTGACCGACCAGCAGGCGGCTTACATCAACGTACCCAAGGAAGGTCCGTACAAAGCCAACCACTACCGCTACTAAGCTTCTTGTTGCGGGTATGATGGCGAGGGGCGGACATCAAGTTCGCCCCTCTTAACTTGTTAAATTAAAAAATGCTGATACGACTATTGCTCATCTGGACATTGAATTCGCTGGCGCTGATCGCGGTGGCGAACTTCGTGCCGGGTATACACGTGGACGGATTCATGGCGGCGTTCATCGCGGCTTTTGTGCTGGGTCTCGTCAACACGCTCATCCGTCCGATCTTTCTGGTGCTGACGCTGCCTGTCACCATGCTCACGCTGGGACTGTTCATCTTCGTCATCAACGGCTTGATGTTCTGGTTCGCGGGTTCCATCCTGCGCGGCTTCGTGGTCGACAGTTTCTGGTCCGGCGTATTCGGCGCAGTCCTGTACAGCATCTTTTCCTGGGCGCTGAGTTCAGCCGCCGCACAACTACTTGTGAGAAAAAATGGAAAGCCCAACAACACCGATCAGTTTTGAATTTTATCCGCCGCAAACACCGGAGGGCGTGGAGAAGCTGACTGCAGCTCGCCAACGCCTGGCTGCAATGAAGCCGGAATTCTTTTCCGTCACTTTTGGCGCGGGTGGATCCACGCAGGATCGCACACTGGAAGCGATCAGGCAGATCCATGCCGAGGGCCATAACGCCACCCCGCACCTGTCCTGCGTCGGTTCCACGCGAGACAACGTCCGCGCACTGCTGTTCGCCTACAGGGACATGGGCATCAAGCGCATCGTCGCGCTGCGCGGCGACCTGCCTTCCGGCATGGCCAGCATCGGCGAGTTTCAATATGCCAACGAGCTGGTGTCGTTCATCCGCGCGCAGACCGGAGAGCATTTCCACATCGAGGTCGCCGCCTATCCGGAATTTCATCCGCAGGCGAATTCTGCACGCGAGGACATGCTCAACTTCAAGCGCAAGGTCAATGCAGGCGCGAATTCGGCCATCACGCAATATTTCTACAACACGGACGGCTACTTCCGTTTCGTCGATGAATCTCGCAAACTCGGCGTCACGGTACCCATCGTGCCGGGCATCATGCCCATCACGCGCTTCTCGCAACTCGCACGCTTCTCCGATGCATGCGGCGCCGAGATCCCGCGCTGGATGCGCAAGACGATGGAAGGTTACGGCGATGATGTCGAATCGGTGCAGGCATTCGGTCTTGATGTCGTCACGCAGCTATGCGAGAAACTCATCGCAGGCGGCGCGCCCGGCCTGCATTTCTATACGCTGAACCAGGCCAGCGCTTCGCTGGAAATCTTAAATCGACTAGGCTATCGCGCATAGCTGCCCTACACCCTCTCCTTCCGGGGGAGGGCTGGGGCGGGGGAACACACCATGAAAGCACCAGAACTGCTATTACCTGCCGGTACGCTCGACAAGATGCGTACCGCCTATGCCTTCGGTGCGGATGCGGTGTATGCCGGCCAACCGCGCTACTCTCTGAGAGCGCGCAATAACGAATTCAGGCTGGAAGAATTGCAAATCGGCATACAGGAGGCGCACGCGCTGGGCAAGAAACTGTTCGTCGCCAGCAACCTGATGCCGCATAACGCCAAGGTGAAGACCTACATGGCAGACATGGAACCGGTTATTGCGATGCGGCCGGACGCCCTGATCATGGCCGACCCCGGGCTGATCGCCATGGTGCGCGAACGCTGGCCCGAGATGCCGATCCACCTGTCGGTACAGGCCAATACCGTGAATTACGCGGCCGTGAAATTCTGGAAATCGCTCGGACTAACTCGCGTGATCCTGTCGCGCGAACTGTCGCTGGATGAGATCGAAGAGATCCGCCAGGAATGCCCCGACATGGAACTGGAAGTGTTCGTGCATGGCGCGCTGTGCATCGCCTACTCCGGGCGTTGCCTGCTATCCGGATACTTCAACCACCGCGATGCCAACCAGGGTACCTGCACCAACTCCTGCCGCTGGGATTACAAAGTGGACAATGCCGCCGAGGACGGCACCGGCGACATCCGGAAGATCGACTTCGATTTCGACAAGGCGCTGAGCGATAGTCCGCTATCCGATTGCGGTTCTCAACCGCGTCATCCCGAAGCGGACAAGGTGTACGTCATCTCGCGCAAGGATCATCCGGGCGAGCTGATGCCGGTGCTGGAAGACGAGCACGGCACTTACATCATGAATTCGAAAGACCTGCGCGCGGTTGAACATGTCGAACGCCTGGCGAAGATCGGCATCGATTCGCTCAAGGTGGAAGGCCGCACAAAATCCATCTACTACGTGGCCCGCACCGCACAAGTGTATCGCCAGGCCATCGACGACGCCGTCAAAGGCCGTACGTTCAACCTGGAACTGCTGGGCGCGCTGGATGCACTGGCCAGCCGCGGCTACACTGACGGATTTTACGAACGCCACCACACCCATGAACAGCAAAACTACATGCGCGGCCACTCCGAAAGCTTCCGCCAGCAATATGTCGGCGATATCGTGGCCTGTGCAAATGGCGTGGCTGAGATCGACGTGAAGAACAAATTTTCAGTTGGCGACAAGCTGGAGATCATCCATCCTTCCGGCAACCACATCATCCAGCTCACCGAAATGCACAACCTTGAAGGTGAAACAGTCACTGTCGCACCGGGCAGCGGGCATCGCGTGCAGATACCGTTGCAGGGTGAACTGGCAAAGGGAATGGTAGCGCGCTTTATCTAAGCAGCCCCAAACATCACATCGGCTAAGGTCGATACCCGGTTGATTAATACGGCGGATCAATAACCGTAATAGCAGCTTCAGCATCCCACACTCAAGATATACAAGATTGTGTATAATTTATTCATGCACAAACAACCCAAACCGGTTGAGTTCCTCGGCAGCGCGCTGAACGATTTGCGCGACTTTCCCCTCTCTGTACGCCGTGAGGCCGGATATCAGATCGACAAGGTGCAATACGGCGAGGAGCCGGACGACTGGAAGCCAATAAAGACCATCGGTACGGGCGTGCAGGAAATCAGAATTCAGGATGAGGCTGGCGCGTTTCGTGTGATCTATGTCGCCAAACTCAAAGATGCGGTCTATGTGCTGCATTGCTTTCAGAAGAAGACGCAAAGGACTTCAGCGCAAGACATCGCACTGGCAAGCAAACGATATAACGAACTCATGCGAGGTGTAAAATGAGCAAACAACGATTCAATAGCGTCTGGGATGCCATCGAAGACACCCCCGGTGATGCAGCCAACATGAAGGCCCGCGCCGAACTGATGCGCGCCATCACCGAATACATCCGCAGCAGTGGCATGACTCAAGCCGAAGCTGCCAAAACTCTTGGCGTCACCCAACCGCGTATCTCTGATTTGATGCGCGGGAAGATCGACGTGTTCTCGCTCGATACACTGGTCAATATGCTGGCGGCTGCAGAGATTCGGCTGGAGATGCGGTTGAAGAAGGCGGCGTGATGCACTCTGTGAAACAAGCTAGGAATAATGGAGATTGTCAATGAGTACCAATTACCCATTTTCGCTTCGTATTTTTGTTGCTGACGGAGACCCAGATGGATTGCGCATAGTTGAGCGCTCAAATTGGGTGGGCAAAGCCTTGATGTTTCCAAGATCCATTTTCCCAACAATTAAACAGCGCGCTGAATTTTCACAGACCGGTATTTATCTATTGCTTGGTCCGCGTGAGGATGGTGACGGTGAGCAGCTTTATGTCGGTGAAGGTGATCCTGTTAAACCAAGGTTGGACAGCCACTATGCGACAAAAGATTTTTGGAATCGCGCAGTATTCTTTATTTCAACTGGATCGCCACTTAACAAAGCTCACGTCCAATTTTTGGAATCGCGTTTAATTTCTTTGGCGAATGAAGCGAAACGGCTCACGCTTGAAAATAGAAACCAGCCTGCTGAATCTAATTTATCCGAAGCTGATCGTGCCGATATGGAAGTTTTCCTTGAGCACTTACTTGGCATACTTCCTGTGTTAGGAATTTATGCTTTTGAACAACCAAAGCGCACAACGAATAATTCACAAACAGAAACTTTATATGTTGACGCAAAAGGTATTCAAGCGCGTGGATATGAATCGTCGCAAGGATTTATTGTGTTGAGTGGCTCGCAAGCAATGATAGAAGAACAGCCATCGGCTGCAACTCATGCTCGTGGTGCTGTTGAACTAAGAGCTGAGCTAAAAGAACGTGGAGTAATAAAGCTCGAAGGCAATGCATTGTTATTCACGCAGGATTTCAGCTTCAGTTCGCCATCCACAGCAGCAAGCGTTATTCTTGGTCGCGCCGCTAATGGGCGTACAGAATGGAAAAACAAGCAAGGTCGAATATTGAAAGCTATTCAGGAGGCAGCTGCTAAATCATGATTTTTTCCTCCCTCTCCCAATCCGCCCGCTACGCCAAACTACATCCCCTGTTTCCGCGCGCGTTCGACTATATCCGCGACACCGACCTGTTCAACCTCGCACCCGGGCGTTACCACATTCTCGGCGAGGACCTGATCGCCATCGTCGAGCATCTGCCGGGAAAGACGCGCGAGATGGCCAAGCTGGAAGCGCACCGGCGTTACATCGATATCCAGATGGTGCTGGACGGATCGGAAGAGATGGGCTGGAAACCGCTGGCGGATTGCCACAATCCGGTGAGCGAGCACAGCATGGAGAGGGACATCCGCTTCTTCCACGATGCGGCGGTGTCGTGGGTCGCTGTGCCGCCGGATCATTTCTGCATCTTCTTTCCGGAGGATGCGCATGCGCCGCTGGTAGGCGGCGGCCTGATACGCAAGATAATCTTCAAGATTGCCGTGAATCCGATGCAACCCTGATCAATTCGGTAAAGTCCGCTTATATTAAATTCCGGGATTCACAGCAGCTTCATGGTTTGCAGTTTTTTCTTCAGCGTCTTGATCTGCGAATCTTTTTCCGTCAGCTGTTTGTCTTTATCTGCCAACTGTTTGTCTTTCCTGGACAGCTGATCATCTTTTTCGGCGAGTTGTTTGTCTTTCTGTTCCAGTTCGGACACTCCCTGCTGGATCCCATTGTTGGCGGCTTTCAGGCGCTCTTCGTAATCNTGGATTGCAGTTGCCCCGTTTGGCTGGTTAACGGCATCGGCTGCTGCGCGCCTGATTTCCTCCACTTGCCTTTCCAGCGACAAATCGCGCAGATCTCTAAGTTTCAATGCGGCAGCGATGCTCCGCAACCGGTCTTCTTCCTGCAGAACGATTTTTTCAAGGGTGACCCGGTCGGTACCTGATGCCTTGCCTTCGGGTTGCACATTCTCCTGAACCCCGACGTTGCCCATCACGCCACCCACCGAAGTAACACTGGCAGCGCTGACCTTCAGCTGGGTTTGCAACAGGGCAACGCGCTCATTGATCTGTTGCGCATGGTGCGCGGCAAATGTGGCTTCCGCGCCCAAACGCTGGACCAATTCCTTGTCGTCATGCGCGGCGGCGATCCGGCTCTTGGCGTCCTGGTACACACGCAGTGCCTGGGCATAAGTCACCGGTGCCTGCTTGTCGGCATTCTTCATCCTGCTATCCGCGTTGATGAGTTCGCTCTCATGCAGTGCACCTTCCTGGATGGCCTTGATCACCAGATCCAGCATCGACTGGAGCAAGGCCGTCTTTTCCCTTTCGATGCTCTCCGGCTGTTCGCGCTCCACTTTTCCAATCAAGCCGGAAAGATCGCCCATCGCTTTTTCATATTCCCTGGGCAGCAGTTTGGGCGCGTCGTGTTCTTCGAGTTGCGTCTTGTATTCCAGCTCCTTGGCGAAGCGGTATTGCACAATGGCCATTATCGCCCGTCCCTTTTCCAGAATGGCGTCGCCCTTGGCCGCGTTGCTTACCAGTATGTCCCTGGATTTATTGCCCAGCGCGCTCTGGCTTTCGCTCAGAACTTGCGAAGCTTCGCGAAAATAACTCGGAGCCAGGAATGGCATATTGGCTTTCCTGGCATCGTTCACGTTCTTTTCCAGGGTGGCCACCACGTTAAGATCGGACAGTTCGCTGTATTTGGCAACATGTTCCGCGGAAGGCTTGATATTGGTGCTGACCGGGGTGGTACATCCGGCCAGAAAAAAGGCGCACACGACGCACAGGATACGAATCTGCCCGAAATACATTATTTGCTCCAATTCAAAGTTTGCATAAAAAGACTTGTTCACGAAAATACAAATTTTATGTCAGATTTCCTGGTCAAAGGCAACATCGCCTTCGTCCACCGCCGCCCCAAGCTGGATATTCCTGAAGTCGAACAAATTCGCATCGAGCAGGTGTGAAGGCTTGACGCTTTGCATGGCGGTGAAGATGGTCTGGGTACGCCCCGGATACTGGTGCTCCCACTGAGCGAGCATCTCTTTGATGTTCTGGCGTTGCAGGTTCTCCTGCGAGCCGCAGAGGTTGCACGGGATGATGGGGAATTCCATGCCGCGCGCATAGCGGGCAATGTCCTTCTCGGCGCAATAGGTCAGCGGGCGGATGACGATGTGGTCGCCTTTGTCGGTGACCAGCTTGGGCGGCATGGCCTTGAGTTTGCCGCCGAAGAACATATTCAGGAACAGCGTCTCCACCATGTCGTCGCGGTGGTGCCCCAGCGCGATCTTGTTCGCACCCAGCTCACCCGCCACCTTGTAGATGATGCCGCGACGCAACCGCGAACAGAGCGAGCAGGTGGTCTTGCCCTCGGGGATCTTGGCCTTGACGATGGAGTAGGTGTCCTGCGTCTCGATGTGGAAGTCCACGCCGAGTTTCTTCAGATAATTCGGCAACACGTCGGCCGGGAAGCCCGGCTGCTTCTGGTCGAGGTTCATCGCCACGATCCTGAAATCGATGGGCGCGCGTTTGCGCAAGGTGAGCAGGATATCCAGCAGGGTATAGGAATCCTTGCCCCCGCTCAGGCACACCATCACGGTGTCGCCCTCCTCGATCATGTTGAAATCGCCGATGGCCTTGCCGACCATGTGTTCCAGCCGCCCCTTCAGGCGATTGAAGTTGGTGGAATGGTGTTCGAAATGGATGGGTTGAGTGATGTCGTTCATTTTATTTTCAAAGGTTGATACTGCGCCCCCCGTCGACCGCCAATATCTGGCCCGTGATATAGGGTGCATCGGCGATCAGGAATTGCACGGTCCTGGCGATATCGTCCGGTTCGCCCTCGCGTTTGAGCAGGGTTTGTGCAACAAGCCTGCGGCGCTGTTCTTCGTCTTGCCAGGCTGCGTTTTCCGGCCAGAGATTGATGCCGGGCGCGACCCCGTTCACGCGTACCTGCGGCGCAAGTTCCTGCGCCAATGCGCGCGTGAGCCCCGCCAGACCGGTCTTTGCCACGTTATACAGCAAGTGCCCGCGCATCGGAAAATCGGCATGGATATCGACGATATTGACGACGCACCCATGGTTGCGGCGCAATTCGGTTGCGGCCGCCTGCGCCAGGAACAAGGGCGCTTTCAGGTTGGTGCCGAGCAGGTCGTTCCATTGCTGCTCGTTCATGGTGTCCAACGGCGTGGGATAAAAACTGGAAGCGTTGTTGACCAGCGCATGCAGTTGCCCGAATTGCCCGATGGTCTCCTCGATCACGCGCGGCAAGGCGGAAATATCCAGCAGGTCCGCCTGCACGGTGCAGGCGGAATCGGGGCGCTTCTCGTTCAATTCGGCACGCAGGGCCTGGGCATCTTGCAAAGAGGCGTGGCAATGAATAGCGACGTTCGCACCTGCCGCATGCAAACGGCGTACGATAGCCGCGCCGACGCGCTTAGCTCCCCCCGTCACCAATACTGTTTTGCCTTGCATCCTATTCCCCACTAAACTCTCGCAACTGTTGAATTATACCTGACCATGCCCATCAACCTGCCTGTCCCCGGCCCCGACGCTCTTGTTCACAGCGCCAAATTGTGCGATCTCATCCGCGCCGATATCGCCGTGCAGGGAGGATGGATTCCCTTTTCACGCTTCATGGAACTGGCGTTGTATGCGCCCGGTTTCGGTTACTACACCGCCGGGTCGCGAAAGTTTGGCGAAGAAGGGGATTTCACCACAGCGCCGGAACTCTCCACGCTGTTCGGCCGGACCGTGGCGAAGCAACTGATCGAAGTGACGCAGGCCAGCTCTCCGCACATCCTGGAACTCGGTGCGGGCAGCGGGAAACTCGCGCTGGATATTCTCGGAGAACTTGAAAGGCTGGATGAACTGCCGGAAAGTTATTCGATACTGGAGGTAAGCGCCGACCTGCGAGAGCGCCAGCAAGCACTGTTGCGCGACAAGCTGCCGCATCTCGCCGGGCGCGTGCGCTGGCTGGATACCCTGCCCGAAAATATCTCCGGTGCGGTCATCGGCAACGAGGTGCTGGATGCGTTTCCGGTCCATCTGATGCACTGGACGAGCCAGCGCATCCTGGAACGCGGCGTGACAACCGTAGCCAACCATTTCAGCTGGCAGGACAGACTGCCGGAATCGCCCGCGCTGCTCGACATCGCAAACAGGATCAAGGTGCCCGACGATTACCTGAGTGAAATCTCGCTCACCGCACGCGGCCTGGTCGCCAGCTTGTGCGAGCGCATGGAAACGGGTGCGATGCTATTCATCGACTACGGCTTCGGTGCCGGCGAGTATTACCATCCGCAACGGACTCGCGGCACCCTGATGTGCCACTATCGTCACCACTCGCACGATGATCCGTTTTACCTGCCCGGCCTGCAGGACATTACGGCGCATGTGGATTTCACCTCCATCGCGGAAACGGCGATCGATCACGGCGCACACTTTCTGGGCTATACCTCGCAGGCGCATTTTCTGATCAACAACGGCGTGACGGATCTGCTCGGCGAAGTTCCGGCTGAGGATGTAAAGGCGTATGCACCTCTTGCCGCCCAACTGCAGAAACTCACCAGTCCGGCGGAGATGGGTGAGTTGTTCAAGGTGATCGCGCTTGGCAAAGGCATGGATCAGCCGCTGGCCGGATTCCTGCGCGGCGATCAGTCTCGCCATTTGTAGCCGCGCTGATTTTTCCGTCCCGAGCATGTCGCCTATCCGCAGTTTCGAACCCGTAAGCAGCGCGGATGCACGCGTGCTGATCCTGGGCAGCATGCCCGGCAGGAGATCGCTGGAACAAAACCAGTATTACGCCCACCCGTCGAATGTCTTCTGGAAAATCATGGGGGAGCTGGTCGGCGCGCATCCGGAAATCCCCTATCAGGAAAGGCTTGTCATCCTGCGCACTTCCGAAATCGCGTTGTGGGATGTACTTGGTTCCTGCGTGCGCAAATCCAGCATGGATTCCGATATCAGGCAGGAATCGGCGAACGACTTCTCGGCATTCTTCGCTCTGCACCCACACATCACGCAAGTGTTCTTCAACGGCAGCAAGGCGGAACAATGCTTCAGTAAATTCGTTCAGGGCAAACAAATCCTGCCGGCGCTCAAGTTGCACCGGCTGCCTTCAACCAGTCCCGCGCATGCCGGGCTTCCCTACGCGGACAAACTGCAGGCGTGGCGTGCCGTTATGTCGGACTTGCCGAAAGATCCGAAGCGAAAAAATGCGTGACTGAATTACCCGCAGGTATCGGGCAAAACTGTGCCGGCCAATTGGCAATAAATGAAAGACGTTCCGAGGCTTGAAGAAGAATCGAGATCAGGGCAGCGCTTCCCTGCTTCAGGAAAAATACTCATTCAACGAAACAACTTACTCCTAAACTCGTGACGGTGCAATATTGACCGCTGAGGCCTGAGTGCTCATCATCAGCGCGACTGTTGATGACATGAGACGCAGTAATTCAACTTCTTGCCACCGCGGCCGGTACTGAAATCAGCAGGTCTATCCAATGTCTTTAAAGGAGACGGTCATGCACTCCATTCATTTACATGATGTTCATTTACCCAAGGGCCCGAACCTGTTCGCCCTGTCTGTTGGCGAGGTTGTCTGGTTTTCGCTTGCTATCGCATTCTTCCTGCTATCCTGGTTCATCGGCGGCGACGATTTCGAGGCCAGCATAGGCGGCAATCTCGGCTTGGCAGGATTGGTGGCTGGGTTGGTTGTCGGCGCCATCTTATGTGCCATTACGAAGCCTGGCAAATAACCCGGGCTGAATGATTCCTGTTATCTGGAATTGGCCGCTGCCGGAAATGGTCAGCGGTCTTTTATTTTCACCGGCGCGAGTGCTACGAGCCCTTGGTGACGGTTTCGACCGCCATGATGCGCGCTTCGCGTACCCTGTCGGCGATCAGGTTCTTGTCCGAACATGCGCGCGCGATCTCTCCCGCGTCCACTGCCTGTGCGGCTTGCGCGCAGCGCAGCAGATACGCAGATTGCGGATAGGCATCCTGCTCATGTCCGGTGCGCCCGTGCGCATCGGATTCGCAGGTCTGCAATACCTGCGTGAAGCGTTCCGGCTTGCGCCACAGGTCGCAGCTGTCGAACAACCTCACTATCGTGTCCGCACGCAGTTCCTTGACGCGATGTATGTTGCCGTGGTGTCTAGCCACCAGCATCGCCAGATCGCGGCATTCGCCGGGCACACGCAGCCGCTCGCACACGTCCTTCAGGTGTTCGACGCTGCGCATCTCATGGCCGATGTGGCGCGGCAGGATATCCGCGGGCGTGCTGCCTTTGCCCAGATCGTGTCCCAGCGCGGCAAAACGCACTTCCAGCGGGTAACCGTGCCTCGCCGTATCGTCCAGCACCAGCATGGCGTGGATGCCGCAATCTATCTCGGGATGGTACTGGGGCGGTTGCGGCACACCGAACAAAGCATCCAGTTCCGGCAATATTTTTTTCAGCGCGCCGCACTCGCGCAGTGTGGTGAAGAAGCGCGACGGATGTTTTTCCATCAGGCCGCGCGCCAATTCCTGCCATACGCGCTCGGCCACCAGTGCATCGACTTCGCCGTTCTCGACCATCGTCCGCATCAGCCTCAATGTCTCCGGCGCGAAGGTGAATCCGAAGCGCGCCGCAAAGCGCGCGCCGCGCAGGATGCGCACGGGGTCTTCGGCAAATGCTGCGCTCACATGGCGCAACACGCCCGCCCTCAGGTCGGCTTGTCCGCCGTAAGGGTCGATGAGGTTGCCGTCGGCATCCTGAGCGATGGCGTTAATGGTGAAGTCGCGGCGCAGCAGGTCCTGCTCCAGCGACACCTCAGGCGAGGCATACACGGTGAACCCCTTGTAACCCTGCGCCACCTTGCGTTCGGTCCGCGCCAGCGCATATTCCTCGTGCGTTTCGGGATGCAGAAACACCGGGAAGTCGCTGCCCACCGGTTTGAAGCCGCGCGCGACCATCTCATCCGGCGTGCTGCCCACCACCACCCAATCGTGATCCTGCACGGGCAAGCCGAGCAGCCGGTCGCGCACTGCACCGCCGACGCAATAGACTGTCAGATCGCTAACGTTCATCACGATAGGATTTCTGGTTCTTCGCGTTTTGCGCCTCGATGGTGCCGAGCCGCTGTTTGAGCGATTGCGAGGTCTGGCCGAACAGCTTCGAGTAATACATGGTGTTACTCATTACCTTCTTCACATAATCGCGCGTCTCGTCGAACGGGATGGTCTCGACGTAGATCGCTCCCTCCATCGGCTGTGTGCCGCGCCATTGCCGCGCCCTGGTCGGGCCCGCGTTGTATGCGGCGGATGCCAGCACAGGGTTGTCGTCAAATTGATGCGAGACCGTTTTCATGTAATACGTGCCGAGCTGGATGTTCACATCCAGCTGATGGATCAGCCCCTTGCGGTAACCCTTCATGCCGATCTGCCTTGCCACCCAGCGCGCCGTATCCGGCATGATCTGCATCAAACCGGCCGCGCCGGCGTCGGATTTTGCCTTGGTCGCAAAGCGGCTTTCCTGCCGCATCAGACCGTACACCCAGGCCTCTTCCAGACCGTGCTTGTGCAGGTTTTCCTGCATGCTCTCGCGGTACGGTGCGGGATAGCGCAAGTTGAAATCATGCAACTGGACCGTGCGATCCGCCGCATTGATAGAACGGTCGTACATCTCGTTGCGGCGCGCCACTTCGGCTGCCACCAGCAATTGCCGGTCACTGAAGTTTCGTGTCGCCCAGGCCCATTCCTTTGCGGCTTCGACGCGCATGTCCATGCGATATAACAACAATGTACGCTGTATCGCAGGCATGGCCTGTATGGTTTCGATCTCGGTATCGCTCGGCTGGTAGTGCACCGAACCCATGCCCGCACCCGGCGCGCCTCCCAATTCCTCGGAAGCGAGCTGTCCATAGAAATTGTATTCGCGGCTTAAATCCGCAAAAAGCATTTCGGCTTCCGCGGGTCGTCCCAGAGCCATGAGTGCGCGACCTTTCCAGTATCTCCACACGCCCTCGCTTTGCTGTTGCGGCGACATCGCACTGATGCTCTCCCACACTTCGTGCCAGTTGTTTGCGCGCAATGCGGCGCGGGTGCGCCATGCCAGTTGTTTCGGATTCAACGCCGCATCTCCGGCCACCGAATACCAGAGCAATGCCCGTTCGTCATGGGCCTGTGCACCGGCGTAGCCCTGCCAGCCGAAGAAATAGCGCTGTTCGTCCTCGGAAAAATAATTGGCCATATGCTCCCAGCGCGTATAGGCGATCTGCGGCGACTGCCTGGCCAGGCGTTGCAGGGCGAACAAGGCCACCATTCGACGTCCCATGCCCGCGTTCTCGAATCTGGTTTTTTCCAGATAGTGCCGCGGGTTTCTTGCCGCCACGCTCAACTCGGCTGCCGGAAAAACTTGCGCCTTGGGCAGCTTTTTGATCAGCTCCCTGGCCAGGGAGGTGTTGTTGCTCTCCAGCGCCAGGCGCATGCGCTGCCATATATCAGTTTCGCTTATGACACCTTGCTTGATCGCCTCCGTGAACAACGGCGTACAACTATCCGGCATCTCTTCACTGCTGAACCACAGCTTGCGTGCCTCGGCCAGCGCACCAACGGCATCGGTTTGCTGGCGCAACTGCAGGGCATAACAGGTCAGCTCGTCATCCGTATTCACCAGGTGCGTATATTCCTCCGCGAACTCGTCCCAGCTTTCGCGCTCGCCGAGATATTTGAGCCACTCTCCGCGAAACTGATCGACTACCGGGGATTCGTTGGTGCGCGCAAGAAATGCCTTGATCGCCGGCGTAGCCTTCACACCCCAATGCATGCGCAACTGGTAATAAGTCACATAGGGCTCCAGCGGTGTCTCCCTGAGGTTCTCCGCCACTTTGTCCAGGCGTGATGCATTGCCAACGCGTAACGCTTCGCGTGCGATGCGGAAATCACTTTCTTGGTCGGCCAGCGCGCACACGGGCAGCGCCAGCAGCAGGAACAATACTAATCTCATGGAAGGACTCGGGATCGACTGGGCACAGAATACCACATGCGCCTTGCGCCACGTTGCCGAAAATGCCCGAACACGGCGCCAGATAAGGGTTACAGAGCGGGCGGCCTCAACAGCAAGGCCGCCTGGAAAGACACATCATTAGCGCTGATACTTATACATCTTTTGCAGGAAAGCATCGATATCCGCTTTCGCCAATTCGGCGGGAAACGCCGGATGCTTATCCGTTTCCCCGACAGGTCGATCACCAGCCGATGCAAGTTGCGGATTCCATCCCGCGTACATCACTTCGTCGCCATATTCCTCATCCGCAACTGCTTCGCGTTCAATCTCGTATCCGCTCATGTTCATCGTGGTAGCCATATCACACCTCCGTATCTGGAACGGTTTCAACCGCCCCT
>JGI20214J51650_10001573_pt1 | contig 14510 bp, 11 predicted proteins | sample WetSurMetagenome_FD_51650 | JGI IMG/M metagenome (IMG submission 51650) | reverse complement strand
TGCTATGGCAGGCATTAAGAAGACAATAAGTCCGCATACCCTAAGGCATTCTTTTGCAACAGTGCTTCTTGAAGGTGGAGCTGACCTTCGTGCCATACAAGCTATGCTTGGACACGAAAGTATAGGAACAACAGAAATATATACACATATAGATACCACAAAGTTAAGAGAAGAGATCTTAAATCATCATCCTCGTAATATAAAATCATCTATTAGCTAGCTTATTGTTATTAATATTCACTTTTTTATCAAAAAATGAAACGTTAATTACCTTAAAAGTATTATCTTTGCGAAAATATTTTCAAAATACACACAAATAAATGAAACTTAAAAATTTACTTCTTCTCATTCTAGTGCTTACCGCAGAGACGGTAATGGCACAGATGACTCTACCTAATGTGCCAGCAGATTCGGCTGTTCGCGTAGGAAAACTATCTAATGGGCTTACCTATTATATTCGTTATAATAACTGGCTGGAACACCGAGCAGACTTCTACATAGCGCAGAAGGTAGGTTCGTTGCAGGAAAATGAAAGTCAGCGTGGACTTGCCCATTTCCTGGAGCATATGTGCTTTAATGGTACTAAACATTTCAAGGGTAATGAACTTATTAGATATTGTGAGAGCATTGGTGTACAGTTTGGTGCTGACCTCAATGCGTATACATCAATAGATCAGACTGTGTATAACATATCTAATGTTCCTACAACGAGACAAACAGCTGTTGATTCATGTTTACTTATATTAAGCGACTGGGCCGACGGACTTACTCTTGATCCTAAAGAAATAGATAAGGAGAGAGGAGTAATACATGAGGAATGGCGTATTCGCACAAGCCCTGAAACACGTATGATTGAGCGCGATCTTCCTAAACTGTATCCCGGTAGCAAATATGGATTGCGAATGCCTATTGGACTTATGAGCGTTGTTGATAATTTCAAACCCAAAGTTCTCCGTGATTATTATGAGAAATGGTATCGTCCAGACAATCAAGGCATAATAGTAGTTGGTGATGTGGATGTTAATCACGTAGAAGCAGAAATAAAAAAACTTTTTGGAGGTATAAAGTTGCAGGCTAATGCTGCTAAGGTAGTGAATGAAGCTGTACCTGACAATAACTCTCCAATATTTGTGATAGATAAAGATAAAGAGCAACAGGAGAATAACATACAGCTGATGTTTAAGCATGACGCTGTACCAGATTCTGTAAAAGGTAATTTGGCTTATCTGCTTAACAACTATGTAAAGCAGACAGCTATCACTATGCTTAACGAACGTCTTAATGACTATGCCAATAAACCGGAAAGTCCTTTCGTAGGGGCTCAGGCCTCAGATGATAACTATCTGTTATCTAAGACAAAAGATGCATTCACTATTTATGCCCAACCTAAAGATGGTAAAATAGAGTCATCTCTTAAGGCTCTGTTGACCGAGGCAGACCGAGCTGCAGAGTTTGGTTTTACTGCTTCAGAATATGATCGTGCAAAGGCTAATACGATAAGTGGACTAGACAAAATGTACAGTAACCGTGACAAACGTTACAACTCAGACTTTTATAATTCATACAAAGATAACTTTTTGGGCAATGAACCAATGCCATCTGTCGATTATTACTATTCTACATTGAAAAGAGTAGTTCCAATGATACCGCTTGAGGCTGTAAATGAAGCCATGAAGCAGATGGTGTCAAAATCTGATACCAATATGGTGGTTATAAGTTTTAATAATGAAAAAGAGGGCAAAACATATCCTACAGAAGAAAGCCTAAAGAAAGCGATTGCAGAGGCAAGAACTGAGAAACTTACAGCTTATGTTGATAATGTCAAGAATGAACCTCTTATAACAGTAATGCCTAAGAAAGGTTCTATTGTTAAAGAATCTGCAAACAAAAAGTTTGATTATAAGGAACTCACTTTGTCTAATGGCATAAAAGTTATACTCAAGAAGACCGACTTTAAGAAAGATCAGGTATCACTTTCAGCCGAAGGCTTTGGCGGTTCATCTCTTTATGGAAAAGATGATTTTGAGAACTTGGGAGTTTTTAACGATGTAATAGAAGCAAGTGGACTTGCGAATTTCTCTCATAATGAATTGACAAAGGCAATGGCCGGAAAAATAGCCGGTGCCACGATGAGCATATCAACTCAGCATCAATATATCAATGGCACTTCTACGCCTAAAGATATAGAAACAATGTTCCAACTGGTATATTTGTACTTTACACATATCAATAAAGACCAAGAGTCATTCAACAATCTGATGAACGGTTATGAGATATCTCTCAAAAATAGAGCATTGGATCCTGATAAAGCTTTTGGAGACTCACTCACAGAAACAAGATATATGCATAATCCACGTTTCAAATCAATGAAATTGGATGATCTTAAGAATATAAATTATGATCGCATATTAGAGATCGCTAAACAACTTACTGCTAATGCAGGCTCGTATACATTTTCTATAATAGGTAACTTTGATGAAGATTCAATACGTCCATTGTTAGAAAAGTATGTAGCTTCATTACCGGTTCAGAAAACTATTGTTAAGGGCCATAAAGTAAACTATACTGCAAATGGAGTGGTAGTAAACAAATTCTTGCGTAAGATGGAGACCCCAAAGGCACAAGCAGTGATGGTATGGAAGAATGAGAAAATGCCATACACACTCGAAAATAGTGTAAAAGCAGATATTGCAGGTCAGATATTGAATATGGTATATCTAAAAAAGATAAGAGAAGACGCCAGTGCGGCTTATTCAGTTGGAGCAGGTGGTAGTATAAGTCATTCTGATGATGGCTACACAGAATCACTTATCTATGCTGGNTGTCCTATGAAACCTGAGAAGAGTGAACTTGCACTTTCTATCCTACGCTCTGAAGTTACGGCGTTGTCAAGCAAATGCGATCCTGCTATGCTGTCTAAAGTTAAAGAGTTTATGCTGAAAAACGCAGATGATGCTGTAAAGACCAATAACTACTGGCTTGGTGTAATAGACATATTTAGAAAATATGGGTTAGACTTCCATACAGACTACAAAGATGTAATAAAGGCTCAGACCCCCGAAAGTATAAGCGCCTTCGTAAAGAATTTCTTGAAAGAAAATAATAGAGTGGAAGTAATAATGTTACCACAAAAGTAATACTATCTTCTAAATTACATTAAGCAGCCTGTTCCATCATCTCGTGGAAACAGGCTGCTTTTTATATCAAATAATATGAAACTTCGTTTTTTATTTTGTAGAACGACCAACTTGCATTATCTTTGCAGATTAAAATAAAAATAAAAGAAATATGGCATATCTATTTTCATCAGAATCAGTATCTGAAGGGCATCCTGATAAGGTTGCTGATCAGATATCAGACGCAATACTAGATCAGTTCTTGGCTTATGACGACAAAGCCAGAGTAGCTGTAGAAACACTTGTCACAACAGGACAGGTCGTTATAGCCGGAGAGGTACACAGCGATACTTATATTGACTTACAGAATGTAGCACGCAATACTATAAGGAAAATCGGATATAATAAGTCGGAATATCAATTCGACGGTGACTCTTGTGGGATACTTAATGCCATACACGAGCAGAGCGACGACATCAACCGTGGCGTAGATAATGGTACAGATATAAATCAAGGTGCCGGAGACCAGGGTATGATGTTTGGATATGCTATTAATGAGACAGAAAACTATATGCCAGTATCTTTAGATTTGGCACATCTTATAATGCATACATTGGCTGATATAAGAAAAGAAGGAAAGGTTATGACCTACCTGCGTCCTGATTCAAAATCTCAGGTAACGATAGAATATAATGATAATGGTACTCCTGAGAGAGTAGATACAATAGTTGTATCTACACAGCATGATGAGTTTGATGAGGATGAGACAATGCTTGCCAAAATACGTGAGGACGTTATTAATATTCTTATACCGAGAGTAAAAGAACAGATAAACAGCAATAAGGTTCTTGATCTGTTCGATAACAACATTAAATATTTCGTAAATCCTACCGGTAAATTTGTTATAGGTGGCCCTCATGGAGATACAGGACTTACAGGACGTAAGATTATTGTAGATACTTATGGAGGAAAAGGTGCTCATGGAGGAGGTTCCTTTAGTGGTAAAGATTCAAGCAAAGTAGATCGTTCTGCTGCATATGCATCACGGTATATCGCTAAGAATATGGTCGCTGCCGGAGTGGCCGACGAAATGCTTGTACAGGTAAGTTATGCAATAGGTGTAGCCTGCCCTGTAAATATATATGTTAATACTTATGGTCGCAGTCATGTAGCTTTAAGCGATAGCGAGATAGCAAATAAAATATCAAAGTTGTTTGATATGCGTCCTAAGGCAATAGAAAAGAAACTGAAGCTTCGTCAACCTATATTCAGTGAGACTGCATCTTATGGGCATATGGGTCGCAAACCGGGAGTGGTAAATAAAACATTTACGAGTCGTTATCATGAATCAAAAACAATTGAAGTAGAATTGTTTACATGGGAGAAACTTGATAGCGTTGATATTATAAGAAAGGAATTCAGATTGTAATCATGCTGTTTCAACAGTCAGATTCTCTAAATAATGCATCAACTATTTCGATACCTGAAGAGACAGAACCTCATGTATCGAAGCCACAACATCCTTATCAGGTGTTGCGGCAGCTTCCTGCCGATGCTACGCCCGCTCAGCAGGATTCGGCTATACAGGCTGTATTTCAACCCAAAGAAGTACATTATAGCAGTAGACCAGATACATTACATCTTCCTGGACAGGATGCGGGGAAAGGGCTGAATGATGTAACATTACCAAAATATTATAAGGAAAGTTTTTTTTCTAAGGATTCATTGTTTCATCCCGAATTAAGTGGAGGTCGCTATGGGGTTGCAGGTGATCCTGTGCCGTATAGTATACATGGTGATAATTTTGTTACAGGAATGCTCTTGGGATGTTTTATATTAGCTCTTATCGCATTCTCACAGTCACGTTCTTTCCTTTTTCGGCAAGCAAAAGATTTTTTTTATACAAAGCGTAGCGGTACTACTGAAGTAAGTGAAACGTCTGCAGAATTGAGATTCCAATTTTTCTTGGTGTTACAGACATGTCTTTTACTTGCATTGTTATACTTCTTTTATACTACGATATACATTGCAGATACATTTGTGTTGTCATCACAATATCAGCTAATAGCAATATATTTTGGAATAATAGCGTCATATTTTTTAGTAAAGACAATACTCTACACTTTAGTAAATAATGTATTCTTTGATAATAAAAAAAATGTACAATGGTTGAAAGCTCAAATCTTTTTAACATCAGCTGAAGGAGTGGCTTTATTCCCATTTGTTATGTTACATGCTTATTTTGATTTGTCTATTAAAAATACCCTCATTTATTTCGCTGTTGTTGTTATTTTCGTTAAATTATTGTCTTTTTATAAGTGTTATAGTATATTTTTTAGAAAAATTGGCGCTTTTTTGCAAATAATTTTGTACTTTTGTGCCCTCGAAATAACCCCTCTGATAGCCTTATTGGTATCATTGGTTATGACAGGCAATTATTTGAAAATAAATTTTTAGGACACCGATGATTAAGAAGATTTTAATTTCTCAGCCTAAACCGGCAAATGAAAAGTCACCGTACTTTGATATAGCATCAAAGTATGGCGTTGAATTAGTTTTTCGTCCTTTTATAAAGGTTGAAGGCATATCTGCTAAGGAATTCCGTCTGCAGCGTATTAATATCTTAGATTTTACTGCAATTGTATTCACATCTCGCCATGCTGTAGATAACTTCTTCAAACTTGTTAAAGAACTACGCATTACTATTTCGGAAGAAATGAAGTATTTTTGTGTTACAGAGACAGTAGCTTTATATATACAGAAATACGTGCAGTATCGTAAACGGAAAGTGTTCTTTGGAACAGTAGGCAAAATCATTGATCTTGTGCCTACAATGTTAAAGCATAAAACAGAAAAATTCCTTATACCACTAAGTGATGTACACGATAATAGCGTAGCGGAACTTCTGGATTCTAAAAAACTTCTTCACGCAGAATGCGTAATGTACCGTACTGTAAGCAATGATTTCTCTGAAGATGAAATAAAGTCTTTTGATTATGATATGCTGATATTCTTCAGTCCTTCTGGAGTGCAGTCGCTTGTGAAGAATTTTCCTAATTTTCAACAAGGCAAGATCGCTATTGGCACTTTTGGTCCTACTACCGCTAAGGCTGTAACCGACTCTAATTTGCGTTTGGATTTGCAAGCTCCATCTAAAGATTTTACTTCTATGACAGGCGCTTTGGAACACTTTCTTGAGGAACATAAATAAATATTAAGACTATCTTGGTTGCTCTAACACTTAAAAAAAAAGAACGAATAAGCAGAAGATCTTTAATAGAGAAACTTTTCACGGGCGGCTGTAGCTGTTCAATGTCAATTTTCCCTCTTAGAGCAGTTTATACATTTGTTGATAGAGATGACGAGGGTGTAGCGGTGCAGATATTGGTGAGCGTCTCTAAGCGTCACTTTAAGCGCGCTGTAAAGCGCAATAGGGTGAAAAGGCAGATTAGAGAATCTTTTAGACTCAATAAAACTATTTTATCTGATGTAGTGTCCGGACATGAAGGTAAAACACTGGAAATAGCTTTTATATGGCTTGCCGACAAGTTATATAGTTCTGAAGAGATAGAAATTAGAATGGTGGCGCTTCTACATAGGATTAATGAGAAATCATGAACATATTGAAGAATATATATCGCCTGATATCACATTTAATAGTGTTGGTGTTATGTATACCGATATTTTTCTACCAACGCTGTATCAGTCCATTTACACCTTCCTCATGCAGGTTTACACCCACATGCTCTCAGTATGCAGTCGAAGCCTTGCGCAAACATGGCCCAATAAAAGGATTAGCATTGGCTATATGGAGGATATTAAGATGTAATCCATGGGGTGGAAGCGGATATGATCCAGTACCTTGAAAATCTTTTAGATATAAATAATAATACAAAATAAATCATTCGATGAATAAGAACTTTGTTGAAGAATTAAAATGGCGTGGAATGCTTAGTCAGATTATGCCAGGTACTGAAGAACTTCTTCAAAAAGAGATGGTCACAGCATATCTTGGAACTGACCCAACGGCAGACTCATTACATATCGGTCACCTTTGTGGCATAATGATGTTGAGCCATCTGCAGCGTTGCGGTCATAAACCTCTTGCGTTAGTAGGTGGAGCTACAGGTATGATTGGTGACCCTTCAGGAAAGAGTCTTGAACGTAATCTTCTTGATGAGGAGACTCTACGCCACAATCAGGAATGCATCAAAAAGCAATTGGCTAAATTCCTTGATTTTGAGAGTGACGCTCCTAATAAAGCTGAATTGGTAAATAATTACGACTGGATGAAAGATATGACATTCCTTGATTTCGTTCGTAATATAGGTAAGCATATTACGGTCAACTATATGATGGCCAAAGAGAGTGTTCAACAGCGTCTTAATGGTGAAGCCCGTGACGGACTTTCTTTCACAGAATTCACATATCAGTTGCTTCAGGGTTATGATTTCCTTCATTTGTATAAGGCTAAGGGTTGCAAACTGCAAATGGGCGGTAATGACCAGTGGGGTAATATGACTACAGGTACGGAACTTATACGTCGTACACTTGGTAGCGAAACTGAAGCATATGCACTTACTTGTCCTCTTATAACGAAGGCAGACGGAAAAAAATTCGGTAAAACTGAGAGTGGCAATATATGGCTGGATCCAAAACGTACAACTCCATATAAATTCTACCAGTTCTGGCTCAATGTGAGCGATGATGACGCAGAACGTTATATAAAGATATTCACAGATCTTGATAAAGACACTATTGATACACTAGTAGGCGAACATAAGCAAGATCCAGGTTGTCGTGTACTGCAGAAACGTCTTGCCAAGGAAGTAACAGTAATGGTACATTCTGAGGAAGATTATAATACTGCTGTTGAGGCTTCAAATATCCTTTTCGGTAAAGGAACAAAAGAAACACTGCAGAAGTTTGATGAAGACACATTGCTAAGTATCTTTGAGGGAGTGCCACATTATGACATTAGTAAAGATGCCCTTGGCCAACCCGCAGTAGATATATTCACACAGAATGCACCTGTATTTGCCAGCAAAGGAGAAATGCGTAAACTGGTACAGGGTGGTGGAGTATCACTCAATAAAGAGAAACTGCAATCTTTCGATAGTGTAATTACAGCTGAAGATTTGATAGACGGAAAGTATTTGTTGGTTCAGCGTGGTAAGAAGAATTACTACCTATTAACAGTAAAATAAAAAAAACGGTGCAAAAATTTGGTAATAGTTTAAAAAACTACTACCTTTGCACCCGTTATTGTCCCATGGTGTAATGGTAGCACTACAGTTTTTGGTTCTGTCAGTGGTGGTTCGAATCCGCCTAGGACAACAATAAGAGAGAATTGAGAAGATATCTTGATTCTCTCTTTTTTTATACAATGAACAAGTTTCGGATCTTATTTTAAGTATTCTTCAATAAAGAAACGGATAAATAATATACGATATTCATAAAAAAATTGTATCTTTGCGGCAAAACAAATTAAAAAATAACATCTTAATTATGAAAACAAATTATGAAATACGCTACGCTGCCCATCCTGAGGACGCGAAGAGCTATGACACAAAAAGAATCCGTCGCGATTTCTTGATCGAAAAAGTATTTGCTGCTGATGAGGTAAATATGGTATATTCTATGTACGATCGTATGATTGTAGGTGGAGCAATGCCTGTTAGTGAATCACTGAAATTAGAGGCGATCGATCCTATCAAGTCTGAATACTTCACTTCTCATCGTGAAATGGGTATCTATAACGTAGGTGCCGGAACCGGAATAGTTAAGGTTGGAGATGAAACATTCGAATTAGATTTTAAAGAGGCTCTTTATGTAGGCCGTGGTGACCGTGAAGTAGTATTTTCAAGCAAAGATGCATCTAAACCTGCTAAATTCTATTTCAACAGTGTAACAGCTCATAAAGAGTATCCATGTAAGAAAGTAACAAAGAAAGATGCTGTTGTGGCTCATATGGGAGCTCTTGAAACAAGCAATGAACGTAATATTAATAAGATGATTGTAACACAGGTACTGCCTACATGCCAGATACAGATGGGAATGACAGAATTGGCTCCCGGAAGCGTTTGGAATACAATGCCTGCCCATGTACACTCACGTCGTATGGAGGCTTATTTCTACTTTGAAGTACCTGAAGATCAAGCAGTATGCCACTTTATGGGCCAGATAGATGAGACACGTCACATCTGGATGAAGGGAAATCAGGCTGTTCTATCTCCTGAATGGAGTATCCACTCTGCAGCAGCTACACATAATTATACATTCATATGGGGTATGGGAGGTGAAAACCTTGATTATGGAGATCAGGACTTCTCTGAGATTACAGATCTTAAATAACTATTATTTATAATATTATAATTGAGGATAAATGATGGATACATTTTCAAAGAAATTCTCCCTTGAAGGTAAAGTGGCCCTCGTAACCGGAGCTGCTTATGGTATTGGTTTCGCAATAGCGGAAGCTTATGCTAAAGCTGGAGCTAAAATAGTTTTCAACTGTCGTAGTCAGAAACACCTTGATCAGGCTTTGGTTGATTATAAAGCAAAGGATATTGATGCTAAAGGATATATTTGTGATGTTACTAACGAAAAAGAAGTAAATGCAATGATTGCCGATATCGAAAAGGAAGTCGGCGTAATAGATATTCTTGTTAACAATGCCGGAATAATTAAACGCATCCCTATGACAGAGATGAGTGTTGAGGATTTCAGGCAGGTAGTAGACATTGACCTTAATGCACCTTTTATTGTATCAAAGGCTGTAATTCCGGGTATGAAGAAGAAGGGCCATGGCAAAATTATAAATATTTGCTCTATGATGAGTGAATTGGGTCGCGAAACAGTCTCTGCTTATGCAGCAGCAAAGGGAGGACTTAAGATGTTAACTCGCAATATTTGTTCAGAGTTTGGCGAATTTAATATTCAGTGTAATGGAATAGGCCCAGGCTATATAGCAACACCACAGACAGCACCATTACGTGAGCGTCAGGCAGATGGTAGTCGCCATCCATTCGACAGCTTTATAGTATCCAAAACACCTGCTGCACGTTGGGGCACACCTGAGGATTTGATGGGACCGGCGGTGTTCCTTGCATCAGATGCGTCTGATTTCGTCAACGGACATATATTGTATGTTGATGGCGGTATCCTTGCTTATATTGGCAAACAACCTTGATTGTTTTATTAAGGTTAAAATATAAAAGAGATGTCAGGCTAAGTCTGACATCTTTTTATATACTATAATGAAATTACTTACATCTCAAGCTTGGATAATAACGTCTATGCAATAAATTAGGGGGCACACCATTTTGGTTATGTCCCCTAGTCTTTTAAGCAATGGGCTTGTCCGCCCATTTTTCTTTACAGAAATTAGTTCAGCTCGTTTGTTAATTCTGCACCAGCTTTAAATTTGGCTACTTTTTTAGCAGCAATTTGTATTTTCTGTTTTGTTGCAGGGTTAATGCCTTCACGGGCTGGGCGCTCGTTTACACTGAATGTACCGAAACCAACCAATGCTATTTTATCACCTTTAACTAAAGCCTCTTTAAGAGCTTTTACTGTAGCGTCCAAAGCCTTCTTTGAATCGCCTTTAGAAAGACCTGATGCAGCTGCGATCTGATCAATTAATTCTGACTTATTCATAAAACTGATTTATTAATTAGTTAATATATTATTTATAGCCTTATTTTATTCGCAAATATAGGTTAATCATTTCATTTTTCAAACAAAAAATAAAAAAAAGTTGAGAAATTAGTGAAAAAAAGTCTGTATAGAGCACCTTTTGTGCGTTAAAACAGATATTTTTAGTACTTTTGCCGTTACTATTATATTAAATAAGAAAAAGCATAATGATACGCATACCGACTATAACAAAAAATCTACTTATAATAAACGTTATCGCGTTTATTGCCTCTTTTGTGCTCAAACGTGTAGGTATAGATCTGGACAATATTCTTGGTCTGCATTTCTTCATGGCATCAGATTTTCATCTATATCAGTTGATAACATACATGTTTATGCATGGTGGTATACAGCATATAGTTTTTAATATGTTTGCCTTATGGATGTTTGGCTGCGTAATTGAAAATGTGTGGGGGCCAAAGAAATTCCTTTTTTATTACATTTCGTGTGGAATTGGGGCTGGCGTTATGCAAGAGATAGCTCAACTCGTGTCATTTTATTTCATTGCAACAGGCGCATCTCACGTATCAAGCATATCAGATCTTATACTTATAGGTCAGGCAAACGCTAATGCTCTTAACGCTTGGACTACTATTGGTGCGTCTGGAGCTGTCTATGCAATACTATTGGCATTTGGTATGTTGTTTCCTGAAGAAAGATTATTCATATTTCCTTTACCAATACCAATAAAGGCAAAATGGTTTGTTATATTTTATGCTGTAATCGAGTTAGTTTCAGCTTTGGCTACACCTGGAGATCAAGTAGCACATTTTGCTCACCTTGGTGGTATGCTTTTCGGATTTATTCTGATACGCTATTGGCAGAAGCACCCTACAATAGGGTATAATGGTTATGGGCAGTCTATGGGACATCAGTTCTTTGACCGGCTGAAAACCAACTGGGATAATCATACAAAGAAAAAGCCAAAGCCTAATTCGGATAAAACCTATAATGCCGATGAAAACAAGGACTGGGAATATAATGCTCGTAAAAAAGTTAAACAGGAAGAAATAGATCGCATCTTGGACAAAGTGAGGCGCAGCGGATATGACAGTCTAAGTAAAGAAGAGAAACAAAAACTCTTTGACAGTAGTAGAAATAATAATGCTTAAGAAACTGAAGACGATAACATTACAGATGATAGCAGGTGCTAATATTGCAACTATCATTATAATGTTCTTCTTGGGATTTTCCGATTACGTATATCCGGCAAGCCATCCTTATATAGCTTGCGCAGGTCTGATGTTTCCTTTGTTTTTGTTATTCAATTTACTATTCCTTATATTCTGGGTCTTATTCCACTTCAGGGGAGTGTGGATACCTGTGCTGGGATTTATAGTATGCTATGCTTCAATCAATGTGTATTATCCCATAAACAAGAGCAAAAAGGTCCCCCCAGGAGCAATAAAAATACTTTCTTATAATGTGGAATCTTTTGGTATAGATTCTGTTAATGCTGACGGAACCTATCCTGTAGTTGAGTATATACGGAATAGTGATGCAGATATAGTATGCCTGCAAGAGGATCTGGCTGATGAGCAGTTGCGTAATAAAATCAACAACCGACTATCACGCTATAAGTATCGTGATATAACCAAAATAGGTGATACAAATGGTATGGGATTTTACAGTTGCTATCCTATAGTTTCGAAAGAGAGAATATGGTATGAATCCAAAAATAATGGTTCAATGGCATATCATCTGAAAATAGGAACCGATACCATTCTTGTTATAAACAACCATTTTGAAAATTGTCATCTTACTCAAGATGATCGCAAGTCATACAAGAAAATATTAAAAGGGCAAATGAAGAAAGACACTGCAAAAATAGAATCAAAGAAATTGATACAGCGGCTTGCTCTTTCTGGTGCTATCAGATGTCATCAAATAGATAAAGTTGTAGAATATATAAAGGCCCACAGCAGAGAAAGCATTATATTGTGTGGAGACTTCAATGACAATCCAATATCCTATTCTCGTAGAATGATAGCTAAAGAACTAACCGACTGTTATGTTAAAACAGCTAATGGTATAGGTCTATCTTATAACCGCAAAGGGTTTTATGTAAGAATAGACAATATAATGTGCTCTTCAGATTGGACCCCCTACAATTGCAAAGTAGATAAAAAAACAAAAGCATCTGACCATTATCCTATCTATTGTTGGATAAAAAAGTACCGTAAACTCTAAAAAATGATTGAAAAACGCTTATAAATTTTCCGTAATGTGAAAAAATGATTATATTTGCAAGTCTTTATGGCAATGAAAAAATAATAATTAAATAATATCTAATAAAAAAAATGCAAAACAAAGGATTAGTAAAGTTTATCACGCTATTGCTTATTTTGGTGTGTGTCTTCTATCTTTCCTTCTCGTTTGTAACGCGACATTACGAAAGTAAGGCTGCGGCAATGGAAAAAGTTAAGAAAGGCTCAGGCCAGGAATATCTTGATTCATTGAAAAATGAGAAAGTCTACATGGGAGTTTACTCGCTTAAACAGTGTGGTGACATGGAAATCGGCCTCGGACTTGATTTGAAGGGCGGTATGAACGTTATTCTTGAGGTTTCAGTACCAGACGTAATCGAAGTTTTGGCAGATCACAAGACTGATGCCGCATTCGTAAAGTCAATGAACGAAGCTAAGGCTGAAGAAGAGCAGAGCAATAGTGATTTTATATCCCTGTTTGTAAGTGCTTATAAGCAGAATGCTCCAGGACATCATCTTTCAGAGATTTTTGCTACACAGCAGATGAAGGGTAAGGTTAGTACTTCAAGTTCTGACTCTGAAGTTGAGAGAGCATTGCGCGCAGAGGTTTCTTCTGCAGTAGATAACTCTTATAACGTCGTACGTAACCGTATTGATAAATTCGGTGTAGTTCAGCCTAACATCCAGAAACTGGAAGGACATATGGGGCGCATTATGGTTGAAATGCCTGGTGTAAAAGAACCTGAACGTGTACGCAAATTGCTTCAGGGAAGTGCTAATCTGGAATTTTGGGAGACTTATAACAATCAGGAAATTGCACCTTTCTTGCAGCAGTTAGATTCTAAGCTGGGTAATGGTTCAGATACAGTTTCTGCTAAGAAAGATACAACAAGTGTTGAGACTTCTTCTGCAAAAACAGGAAATCTTGCAGCAGCACTTAGTGCTAAAGCAGGTGCAAAGAACAAAGCTAAAGAAAATGCTCAGGTTGCACAGGCTAAGAAGGCTCATCCCTTATTCTCTGTATTCCAACCTTCACAGGGCGAGAGCATGAGCGTAGTAGGTTATGCTTCTTATCGTGATACAGCAGCTATAGACCGAATGATTTATTCTCAGGCAGCAAAACAAATTTTACCTTCTGATCTTAAATTACTTTGGAGTGCTAAATCAGCTGAATTTGATAAGAAGGGCGAAATCTTTGAGCTTCATGCCATTAAGGTTACCGAGTCTTCGGGTCGTGCTCCTTTAGAGGGTGATGTAATCACAAATGCAAAAGATGAGTTTGATAGTTTTGGGCGTCCATGCGTGAGTATGCAAATGAATTCAGATGGTGCACGCCGTTGGGCTCAGCTTACGAAATCAAATATAGGTAAGGCAATCGCTATTGTTCTTGATGGTTCTGTATATAGTGCACCACGTGTAAATGGTGAGATTGATGGCGGTAACTCTAGTATTAGTGGAAATTTCACTATTGAGGATACCAAAGACCTTG
>JGI20214J51650_10001572_pt1 | contig 14513 bp, 11 predicted proteins | sample WetSurMetagenome_FD_51650 | JGI IMG/M metagenome (IMG submission 51650) | reverse complement strand
GTAAACAATCCTCATAAGGACACATCTCAACACAGCGCAGGCACCAAATGCATTGGGAACTGGCAACATCTCCGCAATCCTTCTCGTAAACCTCCTTAACTTGAGTTGGGCAAACTCGTTTACATATGCCGCATTTCTTGCATTTTTCCGCTTGTTTGTTGAGGCGTACGCCTGAAATCCATTTGAAAGGTGGAAATCTATTGAAGAANGCAATCAAAGCGCCTAGTGGACAAATTTTGCACCATGATCTCCTGAAAAAGAATGCTGCCACGCTAACAATAATTAATATGACTATGTTGATTGAGGTCAAGTAGAAGCCCAATTGGAGAAACTGCCCTGCAGTGGTTTGTGTTACCCAGCTTGGCTGCATTATGCCTGCGGCAACATAAGATAAAATGCATAAGGGCTTCATTGGGCAGACTTGGCAGAAAGGAGCTGAAAAATAGTTCCAGACATATCCACCTTTCTCGGTGCCAGCAACTAGTTGTGAAGCAAAAATAACGCTGATTATGATGATTAGCGAAAGTATGAGGTAGCCTAACTGGTGGAAGTGGTCGTTGAATTTGTCTGAAAGATTGCGCTTTTTTACCTTCAAAGCCTTTCGCAGGCGAGTCATCAAATCAATGTATAAGCCAAAGGGGCAAACCCAGCCGCACCAAAACCTCCCAAGCAATACTGCAGCAAAAATTATTATGCCAAAAACAACTGCTAACCTCAATATTCCAGCTGAGTCATAGTGTACGCCCCAGCCGCCTCCAGTGTTGAAGAATGGATAAATGTAACTTTGAATCTGCCAGAGTGCACATGTTCCGATTCTTCCGCAAGGATAATAGCATGCGAAAAAAGGCAGAGAAATGCCATCAGGCATAGCGACACCAGCAACGTTTGTACCGATTAGGAGTTCATGAGGCGCAACCTGCTCTGCAGGAATAGGCAAGTTTTGATGATCAATAAACACCCCAAAGAAGATCAAAAAGAGCAAGCCTATTTGGACGAGTAGGCGCAGAGAACTAATTTTTATCGTTTTATTTCTAAAGCCCCATACCATAGCAACGATACCTATGCTAAGAATTGCCAAGGCAATGCCGACAACTTCCCAGTTAGTTTTATAGTTTAACTTCACCGCGGGTGTTGGAGAAGGCGCATCAGGATGTGCTGGGTCAGTAACCACCGCAAACAATCGATCGCAGATTGCTCCATTAATAGAGAAAATATTCCAGTAACCCGCCATCTCCAGCTTTTGTGTGGCTGAGAAATTGCCGGTTTTAGGGTCACTTAAAACATATTGCTCGATAAAGGTGTAATCTGGACGAGTGAAAACGATCCTTACGGTTTGATTTTCTGCAGGAGGGCAAATTTCCCCTGTTACAGTGACATTGCCGTTAATTAGAAGGCTGGTTTTGTCTATGTTTGAGATTATGCATGGTCCATAGCATGACGTGACTGGTTGAACAAAATCGGCGCTGACAAGGTAAACAGCAACTATAACCGCAACGGTTAAGAAGACAACAGTTCGCTGTTTGATGGCACCCTCACCGATCAGTCATAGTGCGGCTATTCTTGATATATCTTTTCAGAATATCGCTTGAAAAGAAATTTGGTGTTAAGGCTTTTTTGTAAATGTTTAGTCGAGATGGTATGCTTCTTCGCCATGTTGACTTATGTCTAAGCCTTCATCTTCTTCTTTGGGACTTACACGTAGAGGTGAAAACACATCTACCACGCGCAAAAGCAGATACGAGCCCACAAATGCAAAGACTGAAACAACTACTACTGCAAGCGCTTGAACCCCGAGCTGGTAGGCATTGCCATATAGGATTCCATTAACACCTTTTGGATTAAAAAGAGTGGTTGCGAATATGCCAATTGCAATTGCGCCGATGATTCCTCCTATTCCATGGCAAGCAAACACGTCTAAGGTATCATCGATTCTTGATCTGCCTGCCCGCCAGTTAGCGACCAAGTTAGAAACTGTGCCTGCTATCAATCCTATGATGACTGCGGCTGTGAAACTAACGTAGCCTGAAGCCGCTGTGATGGCTGCCAGACCGCAGACTGCTCCGACGGCAATGCCAATTGCTGAAGGTTTGCCCTTTATGAACCAGTCCATGAGCATCCAGCTTACGGCTGCTGCTGCCGCGGCCAAGTTAGTAACGACAACAGCCGAAACTGCAACACTATCGGAGGCTAATGCACTTCCACCGTTAAATCCAAACCAGCCAAACCATAACAGGCCGGCGCCTAAAATGACGTAGGGTATGTTCGTGGGTTTGAATTCGCTTCCCATGGGAACAGTTTTTTTTGGACGTTTTTGGTCTAAGGCTTTTAGTTGGTCTTTCCAATAGACGCAGCCTTTTCTTCTGCCTACAATTAGTGCAGCTGCTAGGGCAGATAAACCCGCAGCGATGTGTACGACTATTCCGCCTGCAAAGTCAACCGCTCCTAAATTATGGAGCCAGCCATTGGTGTTCCACATCCAGTGGGCGATAGGGGAATAAATTAGGGTTGACCATAGCACGACAAAAATAAGAAGTGATTTGAATTTGATTCGTTCTGCGCATGCGCCAATTATTAAGGCGGGTGTGATGGCGGCGAATTTTAACTGGAATGCAAAAAATAATGCTGTTGGAATGGTTGGGGCATATGTGCTTACACTGTTTATTGTTACGTCGTTTAGTGCGAAGAGGGATAAGTTCCCTATGACTCCGCCAACGCTTGGTCCAAAAACAAGAGTGTAGCCCCATAGGAACCAGACAAGGCTTACAACAGCGAAAATAGCGACGCATTGGACAAGTGTTGAGACAAGGTTTTTTCTTCTAACTAATCCACCATAAAAGAAAGCTAAAGCTGGAGTCATTAACATTACTAGTGCTGTTGAAGTTAGTACCCATGCGATGTCTGCAGATGAAACCGACACGTTTGCTCCTCTTAAGCCTCGCTACAGTTTATTTGTTCTTCCTCATTGGCATAACTAATATTTAAACTATACATTCGCATTGATTCTGGCAATATTTATGAATGAATGTGCAATGAAGTGATCGATGTTAATGCATTCTTTCAACAACTTAAGATAATATAGATAATTAAGTGGAAAAGCGTTCAAAAAAACACTGATAACTGAAAAACTGTTTAACAATGTTGCTTAATTGAAGATTGAAAAAAAAGAAAAAATTTGGTTATTATAGCCCTGTTTACCCGCTTAATCTAGTTGGTATGCTTCTTCTCCGTGTTCGCTTAGGTCTAGACCTGCGTCTTCTGCTTTTTCGCTTACTCTTAGTGGTGATATTATGTTTACTAGTTTTAGTAGTAGGTATGAGCCGAAGAATGCGAATGGCACTACGACTCCGACTGCGATTAGTTGTGCGGTTAGTTGGTGTATGTTGCCGTAGAAGGCTCCGTTTATGCCTGCTTGTATTGCTCCTGAAGCGAATAGTCCTGTTGCGATTGCTCCCCAGATTCCGCCGACTCCGTGGCATGCGAATACGTCTAGTGTATCGTCTATTCTTGATCTTCCTGCTCTCCAGTTTGCTACCAGGTTTGAGATTACTCCTGCTGCTAAACCAATGATTAACGCTGAAGATACGTTCACGTATCCTGCTGCTGGTGTTATTGCGACTAGGCCTACGACTGCTCCTATTGCGATGCCGGTTGCTGATGGTTTTCCTTTGATTACCCAGTCTGCGATCATCCAGCTTACTGCTGCTGCTGCGGCTGCTAGGTTTGTGGTGACTAGTGCTGAGACTGCTAGGTCGTTTGCTGCTAGGGCACTGCCTGCGTTAAATCCGAACCATCCGAACCATAGTAGTGCTGCTCCTAGTAGTACGTAGGGGATGTTGGTTGGTTTGAATTCGGATGTGTGGTTTTTTTGTTCTATTGCTTGCATGTGGGTTTTCCATGGGATTGCACAGCCTTTTCGTCTGCCTACTACAAGTGCTGCGGCTAGGGCTGACAGTCCTGCGGATATGTGTACGACTAGGCCTCCTGCGAAGTCGATTGCGCCTAGTGCGCGTAGCCATCCGCCTGGGTTCCAGACCCAAAATGCGATTGGTGCGTAGATTAGTGTGGACCAAAGTATCATAAAGATTAGTAGTGATTTGAATTTGATTCGTTCTGCGCATGCGCCAATTATTAAGGCGGGTGTGATGGCGGCGAATTTTAGTTGGAAGGCAAAATATAGTAGTTCTGGTATGGTGGGTGCTAGGGCTGGGTTTATTGCGTGTATGCTTAGGTTGTTTAGTCCTAGGAGGGCTGGGCTAAAGCCGATGATTCCGCCGATGCTGTTGCCAAATACTAGGCTGTAGCCCCATAGTGCCCATACGATGCTTATGACTGCGAATATTACGAAGCATTGGATTATTGTTGATACTAGGTTTTTTTTGCGTACTAGGCCTCCGTAGAAAAATCCTAAGGCTGGGGTCATTATCATGACTAGTGCTGTTGCAGTAATTACCCATGCAATATCTCCAGAGTTTGCTGACATTTCTATTTTTTACTCCTGTAATTTGACAATTGTTTAGATATTTATTTTTAACCTGTACATATTTCACAAGCTTATATTTAAAAGATGCGCATATGAATTGTATTCTTATGATAAGTTAGTTGAATGTCCAGTTCGAATAATTCATTCTTGCAATTTAATCAAATAATAGAACAAAAAAACCCTGAAAATAGAAAAACGTCCAAAAAACCATAAGCTAGTAATAAACATCCAATGCTGCAAACAAGAGCTTCTAATGGTGCTTTACCAAATTTACAGCTTTAATTAAAAAGAATGGACAAAAGAGAACTCTTAGAAGCCTTTAAGACTTTTGATTACCGCAAACACTACATTTTTATCGAATGATAAGTCACTTCATTCAAAAGCTGGAGTTCTGTTTGGATTACATTTCAGCCTTAGTTAAAGCTGTTATTGCCCTATTCATAATCGTAGATCCGTTTGGTAACATTCCCATCTTTGTAGGGCTAACGGAAAACATGACAGACGATTATAGAAAAAAAGTATATAACACAGCAATAATTGTTGGTTTGATTCTGCTTCTTGTTTTCTCATTTACTGGAACTGAAATTCTGCAGCTTTTCGGAATATCACTCGAGAGCTTTGAGGTAGCAGGCGGTATCTTATTACTGATAATTTCAATTAGGATATTAATTTCGGGTACTCGTGAAAAGGTTGAATCGCCAGAAAGCGTGGGTGCAGTCCCAATTGCAATGCCCCTTCTTGTCGGACCAGGTGCGATTACCACTACAATAATTACACTACAAACTTACCAAAATATTCAGCCTAATGGTGCGGCTATCTCAATTAGTATTGCAGTATTGGCTGCTGTGATTGTGCTAGGTCTAACGTGGGTCATTCTAAGATATACAAATGGTCTTTACAAGTTTTTAGGTAAAACAGGTGCAATGGTAATTGCGCGAGTTATGGCTTTGCTTATTTCAGCAATTGCAATCCAGTACATCCTAGACGGGGTTAGTCATTTTATGTTCACAACTCATGTACTTTTGGGATTAATATAGCATCCAAAACCTTTTCTTTTGTTGTCACGTCTTTTCGATAAGAATAGTTATAGCTCTCGAAAATAAATTATTGAATTACTATCCAAAGTGAGGATGATGATATGGAACAAATCAAGACTTTTTCGGTTGTTGAATTAAGAGATTTTAACGGAAAAAATGGCAACCAAGCTTATGTTGCGTTTAAAGGAAAAGTGTACGATGTTACAGGTTCTTCATTATGGGTTGATGGTGACCATTTAGGACACAGTGCAGGCGTTGATTTAACTGAGGAAATGGAGATTGCGCCTCATGCCGAAGATGTAATCGAAAAAATGAAGATTGTTGGCGTGTTAGCAAAGCCCTAAATCTTTTTCAATTTTGCCTTTGGCTGAATCTTTTATCATAGATGCCAAATCTTTCCATTTATCAACAGTATTTGTTTTGAAAGATGCTAATGAACATGTAAACCATTGCTGTAATATTCATAACTGCGCTTACACTATTGAGCAGTCTGGCTTCAGGAAAATAGAGGAAGTTGAAAGCATTAAAGCTAAAAGCATAAATCAAGGTAAAGAGCGCCAATGCTGCACCCGCTTTCCTCATCGATAATAGTCCAATAGTTGACGAAACAAAAAGTATCAACAAGATTGAATTGTTAAAATCTGCTGCATCATTTAATGCTGTAACTTCTATTACAAAGAAGACGGCGTTAATAATCATCCATATAACAATAGCAAAAATTGCAGGTGGTCTTTTAGGTATCGATAACATGGTTAACTGGTTAGAGATTTAACACTTAAAATTTACTAAAAAAAGAGGGGAAAAGTTGGTTTATCTTTTCCTTAATAGAACTACTGCTACAGCAATCGCAATAATAATTGCAATCGTTGATGCTGCGAAGTACATTTCAACTGGTGCTTGACTTGAGGCTGGTTGCTGAGTAGTTGTTGGTGCTGGTGAAGCTGCTGCATTAGTCATTGAGACATAGGTTGTTGCCATTGAGCTACCATATGAATCATCACCCATGAAGGTAGCAGTCACTTTGTATTGTCCTGCAAGGTCTGGTTTCCAAGTGTAGCCAAAGGTTCCGCTGTATCCGTCAGTTGTAACGTCGGCAATGTGTACGTAGTTGTTGTTCGGGTCTAGGGCATCGATTGATACTGGGACTCCTGTTAATGTTTCGTTACCCCAAAGTCCACCGATTGGCATTTGCTTGTGGATATATTCCATCTGTGTTGACATTGACTCTTTGCTGACACATGGTGTGCCTGGTTGTGCTGGTGATTGATCAAGAACTGAGCCTTTAATTACCACTGAGGATCCGATTGCTGGGGCTACGTCTGGTGCAGTTATTGTTGTTTCACTTCTTCCTTTACCTAGAACGTATAGTGTACCAGTGTAGGATTCTGAGATTGCCATATAGCCATCAGCGATTGCTCCCATGCTTCCTGTCATCAAAGTTTTGAATATTTCTTCACCTGTGTAGGCATTGATGCAGTGTAATTGCCAACCTCTTGTGATTGGTTGTGTGGGCGTGTGCTCGGTATTGATTGTATAAATCTTGCCATCTGCAGCATAAGCTACTCCGTTGAATGACATAACTGTTGATCCGTTTTCATTTATGTACGGTGTTTCAAATGGGCTTATAGCTGGTGCTTCATACTTCCACACTATTTTGCCGGTATTCCAGTCAAATGCATAAACGCCTGAGTATCCACATCTGTAGAACATGCCATAGGCTGTTGTTGTATCGTATGCTCCGAAACTGTTTACATCCCAAGGTGCATCCATCTGGTCGCTTGTCCAAGCTATATTTCCTGTCCTAATGTCAATTGCTACAAAGTGTCCCCACGCGTCCAAGAAAGCATATTTTCCATGGTCGACAAGGTCGCAAGCACCGCTATAACCCATAAATTGTTCAGCCCCTACTGGCACGATTGTTTTGTTAACTAATACAGTTCCTGTTCTTAAGTCAACGCTTACGAATCGTTGTTCAGGTGTTGTGCCATCGAAACCGATTAAGCCACGTCCAAACGAGCAAGCTATTCCTGCTTCATAGTCAGTGGTTGAAGGAACACTGCTAAGAGGCCAAGTTATGTTGCTTGCAATTCTTGTGGTGAAGTTTGTTGAGGTTCCAGTTGTTGTGAAGTTGATTAGTCGGTAGTTGCCTGTGCTTATTGTTTGCACGCCTAAGGCATATCCGTTGGTGTAGTGTATGGCTGAAGTTAACGGTGAGATGGATGTGTTTAGTGTTTGAGCGCCTGTGTTTGCGTTATATTTGCATAGTCTGGTGCCGTCTAGGTATACAATGGTTGAGGGATACTCTATTGCACCGCCAAAGATCCAGCTTCCGAAGCTATCAAGGGCTTGCGCATGTGTGAATCCATCGACTTCCCAAAAGACTTCCCCTGTTCGTATGTCAACGCATTGTAAGGCTGTTGTTGCAACTTGTTGTATGCTACCGTTAATTAGTTCGGAACGTACTCTTGGAACGGTTATGTATCCTCGACCTCCAATAGCCATTGTGATAACACCTGGGGATAACGAAGTTGTAGATGCTGGGACTTCATAACTCCAACCTTCTGCTCCAAATGTGCCATATCTGCCTGCACCTGTGATTCCAGCGATTCCTGTTACACGTTTCCATGCTATGTGTGAGGTGCTTGGTCCTTGGACATAGGGGTAAAAGTCACTGCGTGGGCTCCAGTACGCACTTGTGTTGGTGTAGTATTGATAGAAGTCGGGACCTGCTGGTCCGTACCATGGCCAGTCACCGATTATAGGTAGCCATTCTCTATGTTCTACTGCAACGGGTCTTGTCCAGTAGTCAGTTGGCACTCCTGCTGCGGGCCATGACCATACCATATCTTGTTGAACTGTGAAAGTTAGCTCTGGGCTTGAATCAGGTTTATAATAGGTTGAACCGGTATAGACTGTAGGTACGCCTTGGTAGCCAGCGCCTGCGCTTGCTTGGTCGGTGTAAATTATGCCGTCATTATAGATTCCTGGTGGACAGAAGGTTCCAGGAAAATCAACTTTGTATTTGTATGTGCCAACTTGGTCAGGTATGAACTCTAGCCATGAAGCAGCTGTGTCTCTTTCTGAATTTTGGGTAAATTCGGCCGTTGTTCCGTCTGGTTTTGTGATCGTAATGTGGTATCCCAGGAGTTTTCGTCCGGCGTTAGATGCAGGGGTAGACCACACGTTGACTAAGACGGTTTGGCCAACTCCTACTATGTTCGGTCTTGCGCTAATCCATGTTTGTGTATCAAAGGTTCCATTGGGAACATCACCAGATTTTAGTGCTCCTGCGTAAGGCTGTATTGTAGCGACTCCGGCTGCAACTGGCTGCACTGAAACTAACACTAGCACATCAGAAGTCATCAAAAGAACGACAATTGCGAGAGCGGTTATGATACTTTTTCTTCGATATTTAGAAAATTCCACTTTTTTATTCTCCTAAAGTACAAAGCATTAGGATGCTTTGTGGATAAGCGTATCTTGGCAATTTGCATTTAAATTTTTTGCATAATACCGCTCTTTAACTGTCAATTGTGCAGTACTTAGCGTTGTTATGTTTCACTTTTGCAAACAATATATCTTTTAAGGATCATAAAATGGACAATTAAATAGCTAACATGCCGGAAACCATGAAAAACGCTTATCTGTTTAAAGTACCGTAAACTAGTCAGTGAAAGTTTTGGCAACACAAGAATCTCAAGCCAGCGGTATTTCTGTCTCCAAATCCGCGTTAACTGCGTTGTTCATAGTAGTTTTCTTGGATAATTTGGGTTTTGCCATCGTTGTGCCATACCTTTACTTTTATGTTCTTGCACTTGGGGGCTCACCTTTTATTTACGGCGTTTTGCTTGCCTCATACAGCCTTATGTCTTTCATCGTCACTCCTGCCGTGTCAAGGCTTAGCGACCGATTTGGAAGAAGAAAGATCCTGCTTTTCGGCTTAGCTGTATCAAGCTTTAGCTATTTCCTCTTCGGATTAGCAACTGTTTTGTGGCTGCTCTTTTTAGGTAGAATACTTTCTGGAACTACCGCCGCCACAGTGCCTGTAGCTCAAGCCTACGTTGCAGATGTTACCACACCCAACCAAAGGTTAAGGTATCTTGGGCTTTTAGGAGCGGCAGCAGGCATCGCTTTCATTTTCGGTCCCGCAATCGGTGGCACATTAAGCAGCCTATTTGGCTACGCTATACCCTCTTTTCTAGCTTCAGCCTTAGCGTTTGCAAACTTGATTTTAGCATACTTCAGATTGCCTGAACCCACAGCCTTTAACACCAAGAGAACTGTGGTTTCTTTTAGGGCTCTTCTGGCTGTTTTAAGAAAGCGTAAAATGGTGCTGTTGCTTAGTGTTTACTTTTTGTTTTTTATCGCTTTTGTCTTTCTTCAAACAGCTCTTTCGCCTTGGCTGCAAACGGTTTTTGGTTTTGGTTCACTGCAGACTGGGTTGGTTTTCTTTTTTGTCGGAGNTATGAGCGTGTTCACACAGGCTGTATTATTGCCCGTGCTAAGTAAAAGATTCAGTCGCGTAGTATTAACATTGATTGGAATAAGTGTTTTCATGTTTGGGCTTTTGGTCTTATCGACTGTTGGTAACTTGTGGTTGCTTTTTACTGTTGTTGCCGTGGTTGCGTTTGGGTTTGGTCTTCAATTTGTGACCGTTAATACTTTAATTTCTATTAGTACGCCTCAGAATGCTCAGGGTGGAGCTTTAGGGGTAGCTTGGGCAATTGCAGGTCTCGCGCAAACGATTGGACCTGTTTTGGCAACTTCATTTTTTGTCTTCGGTGTGGCTGCAGGTTTCGATGGTTTGGTCTTTGTTATTTCAGCCGTGATTTCGTTGCTAACTGTGCCTTTGATACTTAGCTTCAAGAAAACCTCTGAATAACATTTGCATCTGTAACTAATCGTCGGTTTACAAGCGTTTGAAAACTAAAAAGAAGAAAACAGGTTTAGATTATGGCTATTTCTTTGCGTTCAATTAACTCTTTAACCGTGACCAGTTTAATGTCAATTCGGTTCATTCTTGCTCTGCTAACTGCTGCATTTGCTTCACTGCTAAATCCGAAAGCCACCATAACTCCACTGCGAACCTTAGCCTGCATAAGATTATTCATGAAAACATCAACCTGTAACTTCGCAACTTCATCTGATTGCTTAATTGAAATTGGCACATTATTGTCTGTAAACCCATCAATGCCTTTACGTGAATCCAAAACAGAGCCTGCATGTCCATGAAGCCTTTGCAAAACCCAATCCTGAAACTCATATGAAGTAAAACGTTTAACTTTCTGCTCAGAAATCCCTCTTTTCTTTAGCACTACAACGCCTCCCAATGAACATAGCACAACAATAATGACAGCGCTAATGGCCAGGGTGAGAGATGCATAATCAAAGCCTCCGCCTTCTGCGACAGCGGTTGGATTTCTTGTGTTAAAACTGCCTGTCGAACCTGTAGTTGTGCCTCCGGTAGCATGCGACGCAGTTACAGTTTCTTCAGCAGTAAACTTTACAAAGGAAGCGTAACCCATTTGATTGGGCACTCCGACAAAAGTTAACGTTACAGTTGCATATTGCCCATTAGGGCCTATGGTGATTCTATCTGAGGTTTTGGTTAGCGGCTGAGAATTTTGGCTGGTTTTTAGAGTTCCTATAACTGTTCCATGAACTTCAAAGTTTTCCATATTTTGATAAACCGCTGTAATTGTTGTGTTAAATTGATTTCCGCCATAATGATAATTGAGGCATGTGACATTTGGTTGAGATTGTGCTGCCACAAAAAATGATAGTGAAATTCTTTCATCATTTGATTTTTGTCTGAAAGTTGGCGCAGAGATGATAACAACTGATAAAACAAGAACTGAAATTAACAATATTTTTGCGATTTTTCGTTTCCACATTTACATCAACCAACTTCTCTTTTGCTCTTGAGCTTGCCAAGCAAAGAGCTTGCTAATCAAAATGCAATATGATCCAATTCGTTATTTTAAAGTTTGCATACGCAGTACAACAACGAGAACTTGTTTGTTTTGGCGAAAGCTAAGCAAATGCTTTTTATTTTTTCAAGAATATCTATAGTGGGACGAGTTTTTGGTGTTTTTGTGATTAGACGTCAGATCACACATAATATTGGCTTGACTATTGTCATTGGTTTTATAGTGTTGATTGTCTTCAACTGTTGATTTACCCAGCAACGATTTACAACTAAAAACTGATCCCACATTTCTCAGGCGAATTATAACTAACTTAGTTACCAATGCTATTCAAGCAATGCCAAAAGGAGGCAAACCCAAAATCAAGACTTCAAGAGAAAACAACTCAGTGGTTATCTCAATTGATGATACCGGAGTTGGCATTCTAAAAGAAGCCCAACTTAATTTGTTTAAGCCTCTCTTCACGACTAAAGTCAAGGGTCAGGGATTAGGCCTAGCGGTTGTAAAACGACTTGCTGAGATCTTAAAAGGAAAAATAACGTTTGAAAGTAAAGAAGGAAAAGGAACAAAATTCATAATAGAAATTCCAATTGAACAGTAAAATTGGCGCGGGATGTTAGCTTTAAACTCACGATTAAATTTCATGCAAGATAGCCGTGAGTTTCGATAATAGATACTCTGCAGAATAGATGTGGGTTATAGGTGCAGCCCCTGAGTGCTTGACATCGAATTCTTTCATTATTTCCACTTTGTTAGTATCTCTTCTCGTTTGAAGGTTGACTTGCTAACCGAGAACAAAACCAAATCGAGTATAAATAAAATAAGAGAGAAAATCAGAAGATTAAGAATGCTGAACAAAAATATTCCATAGGCTCCTGCGAAGAATATACCTACAAAGGGAATAAGAACAAGACCTGCGATTTGGTTAGCACCTCGAACGTCGCTTACCCGAGAAGAGGCAATAACGGCTATTTGAATACTTAAAACGCCTGCAAGGGGAGCAAGGAGTAACAGCATTGTTGCGGCGTTCCAATTTGGGAAGTAATAGTAGCCTAACCCTTCCTTTAGCAAGGTGTAGTCAGTTGCTCCCATGAAGATTGATGCGCCCAGCCATGAGGATAGAATTGGTGGTATGAATGCCGCAATGCTTTTTCCGAGTAGAATCTCACCGTCAGTCGTCGGCGTTGCAAGCAACGGCTCAAGCGTTTTCTCCACTTTTTCGCCGACTATACTGTAGGCGGCAATTGTACTTGGCAGGAAAGTGGCTAAAATAACAAAGAGGTAAATGATTGATTCAGCACCCAGCGATAAAGTCATTGGAATTCCGTTGGCGGTTTGGCTGCTCAAAAGAATTGTAAAGACAATTGAGATAAAAATCGGAACCCCCAGGGTGTAGAGGATAATGCTTTTTTTTCTGCTGATTACTTTGAGCTCTTTTTGCGCTATCTTCCAAGGTAGCCAGGTGGTCATGGTGAGTTCTCCTTTACAAGTTTCAGGTAAGCTTCTTCAAGCGAGCTGCTAGTTACGGTTACCGTCTGGACGCGGCCACCAGCCTTAACGATTGTGTCTACCATGTCAGGGTTCTCCTCTTCCGGACTCACAACATCAACAGTCAGCTTGTTACCTTCCGTTTTCATGTTCTTCAATCCAAGTTTCTTGAGGGAATCCAAAATCGTTTCGTTGACTTGTCTTAGCTGGATCACCGTTTTCCTTCCATTAATAGATCGCTCAAGCTCTTCAGGGGTACCCAAAGCCGTAAGCCGTGTATTCAAGATGCCGATTTTATCACAGATCTTCTGTGCTTCATCTAGGTTATGCGTGTTTAGGAAGATAGTCTTTTTTTCCTTTTTTAAATTGAGGATAAATTCTCTTACGGTTTTAGCCGCTTCGGGGTCAAGGTTCGCTGTGGGCTCATCCATAAAAACTATCTTTGGGTCATGAATTAGGGCGCGTGCTATGGCAAGTTTTTGCTTCATCCCTTTAGAGAACGTTCCAGCCAAGGAGTCTTTCTTGTCCCAAAGCCCCAGTAACTTGAGAAAATATTCGATACTCTCTTTTCGCTGAGAATCAGTGCGCCTATAAAGAGTTCCATAATAGTCCAGGTTCTCATAAGCAGTCAGCGATTCGTAGAGCCCAACGTTGTCTGGGACAAGTCCAATAATTTTTCTAATCTTCAGAACGTTTTCTTCGCTCCCAACCTCGTAGCCGCCGACTTTGGCAGTTCCTCTTGTTTTAGATATCAGGCAACAGAGCATCCGGACTGTGGTGGTTTTCCCCGCACCGTTAGGTCCCAAGAGCCCAAAAACTTCGCCTTCTGCAACGTTAAGATTCAGGTTATCAACTGCTGTCAGGTTCCCGAACTTCTTCGTAAGACTCTCAATTTCAATCATCATGCTTCCAAGCTCCCCAGTAAGTCTTACTACTGTAAGCAAGCTCTTTAGAATATAGAGCAATACTTGATTTAAATAGCTGAAATTATCCAATTTTTTTGACTGAGTATAGGGTTAAATAAGGAGGTTTGCACTGAACGTTAGTTTTAAACTCGCTTCTAAATTTCATGAGAAACCGATTGAACAAGCCTACCGGGTGGCACTTACCCCCAAACGGGTCTGCTCCAACTGTAATTTGCGTGCAATTTAAACGCTAAGTCAAAACCGGTGCATGGTAACATTTAGTGTTAGAAAATTCAGCGGGATTTAGAAAAATACGGCTAATTTAAGTTATATTTGGCAAAAGGATCTTGGCGCGGGATGTGGGATTTGAACCCACGCGGCCTTTCGACCACAGACTTAGCAGGCCTGCCCCCTACCAGGCTAGGGCAATCCCGCACAACTTGCTCTGCCTCGTCTAAGCCTGATTTAACTTTGTTTGGATGTTCAATTTGAACACCTAAGTGGTCAGCTTCAGCCATTTCATTAGGACCTACTTTAATTAAAGTTTTCCCAGCACTATCCACTTCAATGGAAACTATTAGGGATTGAATAGAGCAGCGATTCGTTACTAATTTAGAATTTGATAAACGATACCAATTTAAAACTGGCATAAGGGGTCGAAGAATCATTGTAAAGG
>JGI20214J51650_10001571_pt1 | contig 14517 bp, 14 predicted proteins | sample WetSurMetagenome_FD_51650 | JGI IMG/M metagenome (IMG submission 51650) | reverse complement strand
GGCGGCGGCGACTCCTTCGCATCGGCCATCATCTCCGCTCTCCTCAAGGGGAAGCCGCTCGAGGAGGCGGTGGAGTGGGGCGCCGCCCACGGCATCCTGGTTCAGGAGACCCCGGGCGACACCACCATGGTCACCCAAGCCATGGTCGAGGCCGAGGTCAAGCGCGGCAAGAAGGGGGGCGGGGTCAGCGCGTTGCGTTAGAGGCCGTTACGAAATAGCTAGTTATTCTTTGACAACGGCTTAGTCGGTGACACCGGGCGGTCGAGGAGACCCCTTCCGTACCGCCCCGCAGTCTTGCGTACTCGTTGTAAACCACAGGGAAGAGGAGGCAATCATGTCCGACGCATACACCAGAGACCCCAAGCGGGTCGAGAAGACCTTGCGGGAGAAAGGCGTGGTGGTCGTCATGGGCCGCGACCACGCCAAGACGCCACAGGACGTCATCAATACCGTGCTCGGGATCTACGAGGCCGGCCTCATCGCCGAGGTCACCTTCCGGATCCCCGAGGGCATCCTGAAAGAGGCCATGGGCGAACTCCGGAAGCGGCGCATCGACAGCGTGAAGGCGCGCCCCGGCGACCCCATGCTCCTGGGCGTGGGGAGCGTCATCAATCCCCGCGAGCTGGAGACGGCCATCGAGATGGGCTTCGACATGATCGTGGGGCCCGACTCGGGCATGGGCGGCTGCCGCGAGCGCATCGACTTCGTCAAGATCGTGCGGGCCGCCAAGTGCTTCGGCGTGCCGGGGGCCTTCTCCCCCTCCGAGTTCGCCTATTTCCTGGAGCGGGAGGACGGCTTGGAGCCGGACGGGATCAAGNTCTTCAACGCCAGCGTGTACGGGCCCAGCGGCGTGGGCGCCCTCCTCGCCCCGTACCAGCGCGAGCGGCACAACGGGAAGATGGTCATGCCCACAGGTGGCGTGAACGTGAAGACCGGCGCCGGCTTCCAAGAGCAGATCAGCAAGCGTGGCTTCTGCCCGGTTCTGGGCATGTCGGCGCCCTTGGAGCTGGTCACGGAGCGCAAGAAGCTCGGCGACCCGGATACCATCCGCGAGTCCCTGGCGAAGTTCAAGGCCGAGTTCACTCCGTACAAGCCCGCCTGAGGGCGTAAGGAATCCTGATGACGCGATGGGGCCGAGTGGCGACGGATCGCTGCCGGCCCCATCGCTTTTCCCAGTCGCTCCGATGCACTACCACCCCACCCACTCCACGACCCTTGGGGGTCAGAGATTGAGGAGGCTCTCATGAATTCGGTTGAGCGGCTCCTTCGTGTCCTCGCGGGGGAACCGGTGGACCGCACCCCGGTTATCGGCCTGACCAGCGTGGTCACCGTTGACTTGATGCGACAGGTGGGCACCCAGTGGCCGGACGCGCACCATGACCCGGAACAGATGGTCCGCGCCGGCGCCGCGGCCCATCTCGTGTGTAGCCTGGAATCCGTGAAGGTCCCCTTCGACATGACCGTGGAAGCCGGGGCCCTGGGGGCGGATATCGACTACGGAGGGAACACGACGCTCCCCAAGATCCGGGCGCCGCTCTTCGAGTCCCCCGAGGAATTCATGGTCGGAGAGGATCTCATGACCCGGGGCCGCTTCCCGATCGTCCTGGAGGCCATCCGCATCGCGCGAAAGCAGCACGGCGAGACCGCGCCGGTCATCACGTCCTCGCTGGGGCCGTTTACACTCGCAGGCTGCCTCTTCGGCGTCGAGACCCTGCTGATCTGGATGATCGAGGAGCCGGAGAAGGTCCATGCGGCCATGACCGCGGCCACCATCCTGGTCGCCCGCTACCTCCACGCACAGTACCAGGCGGGGTCTCACGTCGTGCAGATTGGGGAGCCGACCGCCTCCGGGGATCTCATTTCGCCAGCACAATATCAGGAGTTCGTCGCACCATACCACCGCCAGCTCGTGGACGGCCTAGACCGTCCGCTCCTCACCCACATCTGTGGGAACATCACTCGCCACCTACCCCATCTGGCCGCGGCGGGATTCCGCGGTGTCAGCTTCGATGTGAAGACGGACATTCAAGCCGCGCGAACCCATCTCAAGGGTAAGGTCGCGCTCATCGGGTACGTGCCCACCTCGCTTCTCCGTGACGGTTCCCCCGCCGAGGTCCGCGCGGCGGCTGGGCAGTGCCTCGTGGAAGGTGTGGACGCCCTCAACGCCGGCTGCGCCGTGGCCCCGGATACCCCGCTGGAGAATATCCGTGCCATGATCGCCGCGGCCACCGGCTGCTGAAAAAGGCCCATCTGCGGCGTTGGAGCACCTTGCCGCTCGCTGCGGCGTACCTCCAGTACGCCTCGCTCGGGCTGCGGCACTCCGCCTAGCATCTGGGCCTTTTTGAGCAGCCGGGATGACCACAGGTTCTGCAGGAATTGGCACGCACATCACCACGAACAACAACGCCCCCGCGAGATTCCGGGGGCGTTGTTGTTCGTGGGTATTCGAATCGCTACCAGCGCCCGTACTTGGCGAATACTTCGGCCATCGTCTTGCCGGCGCGTAGTTCTTCCTTCATGCTCCGCTCCGCGCGGAAGCACTCTTCGGCGGCGAGCAGAACTTCCTCGACCATCGGCCGCGGGACGACCACTACGCCGTCGATGTCTCCCAGGACCAGGTCACCCGGCCGGACCTCGACACCGTGGAAAAGGATCGGGTGGCCGACATGCACGGGGCGCCAGCGGCCCACGGACGAGACCGGCCAGAAGCCGGTGCCGAAGATCTGGAAGCCCGCCTGCATGATCATCTCGGCGTCGCGAATCGTCCCGTCCACCACCACCCCGCGGCAGCCGTTGTTGCGGGCCGCCAGGGCCATGAATTCTCCCCAGGCCGCACAGACCTTCTCCTTGCCCGGATCGAAGACGACCATGGACTCCGCNGGGATCGCGCCCAGGAATGTCAGGATCTCCGGGCGACAGTCGTAGCCCACGTCCGCACATGCCTCGCCGAGGGCCGGGAAGGCGAATCCCGCGGCGCGGCGTTCCGGAAAGAGGGGACGCAGCGCCGGCCCCAGGCACTGCTTCCGGAATCCCTTCTCGTCGAGAATGTCGGCCACGGCCCCGGTGTACAGCTTCTCGTAACGTTCGCAGATCTCGCGTGGATTCATCAGGTCGCCTCCTTGGATGGGTGACAGGGAATTAACGCTTTTCGATACCATGTATCCCCGCAGGATGGCAACGCCTATTTCACCCGATGACGACGATCCGGACCTGTTGCTCTATTCCGCTGACCTCTGACCTCTGCCCTCTGCTTTCTGACAACCCCTGACCCCTAACGCCTCACGACCCCCTGTTCTCTGCGCTCCGCGCTCGGCCCTCCGCCATTGGCCTCGCCTCGAATTGCCTTGACGATTCTCTTGGACGGCATTATTCGTGAGCACGACTCGCAAGCACTGCGGCAGTACGGTCGGGCGCCCCGACGTCCTTTGGTCATTGGGGATTGGTCATTGGCCCCTGATTATTCACGAATCCCTCAGGAATAATCGGGTCGCAGTGCCGGACATTTCGCATGGCGTTCACCCTTTTCTGGCCTTCTCCCGTATACCTCGGCGAGGCTGATGGTGCCAGAGAATGATGAGGCGGTTTTCAAGAGAGCTCAGGCGGGGGACCACGCGGCGTTCGCCGTTCTGGTGGAACGGTACCAGCGGCGCGCCTTTGCCGTGGCCCTGCGATTGCTGGGAAATCGAGCGGACGCGCAGGATGCCGTCCAGCACGCGTTTCTGCGGCTCTACGAGAGCCGGGCGGCGTACCAGTCTCGCTGGCGGCTCAACACCTGGTTTTACCGCATCCTCACCAACGCGTGCATCGACGAACTGCGGCGCGCGCGGCCGATGACCTCCCTGGACGGCATGGAATTCTCCACGGCCGACACGCCGGATCGCGCACTCGCCGAGCGCGAACGGGATCGCCTGCTCCGGGCGGCCTTGGCCACCGTTCCCGTCGAGGCGCGGATCGTCGTCACTTTGCACTACGGAGAAGGACGAACGTACCAAGAGATCGGCGCCATCCGGGGANTCTCCGTGAATACGGTGAAGACCCACCTCCGAAGGGGACGAGCGGCGCTCCGCAAGGCGTTGCGAACGCGAGGGGTGGACGGATTGTGAAAAAGCTCGGCACACACCCGAGAGGGAAACAGGGGTCCGAAGAAAAAGTGGGAACCGAAACCTGGCTCCGAGAGGCGTTCGCCCTCCCGGTGGGCACGCCACACTTGACGAGGCGAATCATGGACCAGATTGCCCTGCAATTCGATCGACCGACTCCGACGGAACTCCTCGCGCGTTTGGACTTCACCGCTTCTNCGGCGGGCATCACCCAGGTCGCGTACCGCCGCACCGGGGGAGCAGACGCGACACCACGGGCAACGGGGCAGGTCGGCAAACTGCTCGACCAAGCGCGGCGGGAGATCGCAGAGTACCTGGCCGGCGAGCGGACTTTCTTCACCGTCCCGGTGGACCTGTCGGAGGTCCCGGTGTTCGACCGCGCCGCCCTCGATATCGCAGCAAAGATCCCATACGGCGAGGTGCGAAGCTATAAATGGATCGCCGAGCAGCTCGGGAAGCCTGATGCCGCCCGGGCGGTGGGTGGCGCCATGGCCGGCAACCCTGTGCCCCTCATCGTCCCCTGCCACCGGGTGGTGAAGACCGACGGCGGACTGGGTGGCTACTCCTTTGGCCCCGTTCAGAAAGAAGCCCTGTTAAACCTGGAGCGGAGCACGACCCCCCTCGTGGGCTGCGCCTCGACGAAGATTTTCTGCCGCCGGGGCTGTGCCCAGGAACATCGGATCCGCGAGGGCGGCCGGATCCATTTCGCAGTCACCGCCGATGCCAAGATGAGCGGCTACCGTCCGTGCCAGGTGTGCCGGCCCGCCTGACGCCGAGCTACCGCCGACCCGACCCGATCGCTTCCTCGCAGGACCGCGGAACGGCAAGCCATGAGCGCGCGTTTCCTCGATATTTCGCTGCTGATCATCCTTTCCGCGTTATGGGGCGGCTCCTATCTTTTCATGCGTATCGCCGGTCCGGCGCTGGGCCCGGTCGTTTTGATGGCGGCTCGCGTCTCCATCGCCNTGGTCATCCTGTTCGCGTATCTCGGCACCCTCCGACAGTGGCCCGATTTCCGGAGGTACTGGAAACCGTTTCTGGTGATGGGTATCCTGAACAACGCGATCCCGTTCATTCTGATCGCCAACGCGGTCAACCACCTGAACGCCTCCATCGCCGCGATCTTGAACGCCACCACGCCGCTTTTCACGGCCGTGGTGGCCGCGCTGTGGATCAAGGAGCCCTTCGGTATCCGCAAGGCGATCGGCGTCGTGTTGGGCATGGCGGGCGTCGCGGTCCTGGTGGGATGGAGCCCGTTGCCGCCTACCCCAGGCGTGATCGCCGCCTCCCTGCAGGCGCTGCTCGCCGCGCTGTCGTACGGCGTCGCCGCTGTCCATGCCAGACGACAGTTCATGGACGTCCCGCCCTTGCACGCAGCGGTGGGACAATTGAGCGGATCCACCGCACTCCTGCTTCCGCTGGGAGTCCTATGGTTGCCGGAGTCGCCTCCGGATGTCCGTGTCACGCTCTCGGTTGTCGGCCTCGCAGTGGCGTGTACTGCGCTGGCGTACGTGATGTACTTCCGGCTGATTGCCACCACGGGCGCCACCGCGGCCGCCACCGTTACGTTCCTGATCCCGTTCTTCAGCGTGCTGTGGGGCGTCATGTTCCTCGACGAACCGCTGAGTGTCGGGATGTTTATCGGGCTGGGCGCAATCCTTTCCAGCGTCTGGTTGGTTTTGAGTGCCAAGCGCGCCTGAAAGTGGTGGCAACCTGAAACTCCGCATGAATACCGGTCACAAGCGATGCCGAGTCAACTGAGCGAGCGATCTCTCCGCAGCGCGACGCGACGGCTCGCAGCCCGCGATCCCGAACTCGCCGTGGTCGTAGCCGCCTACGGACCGCCGCCACTGTGGGCACGGGAGCCGGGTTTTCATACGCTAATCCATATCATTTTGGAACAGCAGGTCTCCCTGGCCTCCGCAAGAGCGGCGTATGATCGGCTCGTTTCCGCCACGGGACGACTCGTGCCCGAGCGGTTTCTGGCGTTGAGCGACGCCGAACTGAAGGTCATTGGCTTCAGCCGGCAGAAGACCGCATACGGCCGCGCGCTCGCCGAGGCGATCCGCGAGGGCCGACTCGATCTTGCTGGCCTCGAAACCCTCGACGATGCCGAGGTGAAAACTCGGTTGACTGCAATCAAGGGAATCGGGTCGTGGACGGCTGACATCTACTTGCTGATGAGCTTGCGACGCCCCGATTCATGGCCGAGCGGTGACCTGGCGCTCGCCGTCGCGGTGCAGCGCGTCAAAAGGCTGCGCAAGCGGCCCACGCCCGAGAGGCTCCAGAAGGTCGGGGAGGTATGGCGCCCATGGAGAGCCGTCGCCGCCAGGATCCTGTGGCACTACTACCTGAGCAGTCCTCGGAGGAAGGGCTGACTTCCACCGCTCGAAATCTGCTGCTGTTCTCTACCCCTGTCGCCACCGTCCGACAGCGAGATCCGACAGCGACAGTGTTGCGCCTTCGCGCCCCATTCACTTCCCAATCGACCAATCGACAAATCAACCAGTTGCCGTCCCTGTCCGTTCGCTGCCAGCTGCCGGCTGCTCGCTGTTCTTCCCTGTCCCTGTCCCTGTCGCCCCACCTGCGCTATACTGCACCCGTTTCATACTCTTGAGGAGCCAACGTATGACCAAGGGCCCTCTACCGGATTATCGCCTCCGCGTCACTCCGTGGGCGCGGGGGATTTCGTTGCGGGTCACCGTCACAGGCGCCCTGGAGGTCGTCGCGCCTCGGCGTTACAGCCCCCGCACGATTGCCGGCCTCCTGCTGCGCGAAGCGGCGTGGATCCGAACAGCGCAGGCTGACGCCGCGACGCGCCGCCAGGCGCTGCCACCCCCGCCGGTCTGGCAACTACCGCCGGAGATCGCCTTGCCGGCGGTCGGCCTCCGCTGGCCGGTCACGGTACGGCCTACGGCTGCCCGCGGCGTGCGCGTGATCGACGCCAACTCGGATGGGCTCGTCGTCGCTGGTTCCATCGCAGACCCCGCCGCGTGCCGCCGGGCGCTCCGGCGCTGGCTGATCCAGCAGGGCCAGGTCCATCTCCTGCCGCGGTTGGCGACAGTGAGCCACGGCTGCGGCCTCCCCTACGCCCGGAGCGCGGTCCGCCTCGCCAGAAGCCGCTGGGGGAGCTGCTCCCGCGGAGCTTCCATCTCCCTGAACGCACGCCTCCTGCTGGTCCCGCCGGCCGTCGTGGACTACGTCCTGGTTCACGAGCTCTGCCACACGCGCGAGCCCAACCACTCCCCGGCGTTCTGGCGTCTTGTTGCCCGCTACTGCCCCGCCTACCCGGACCATCGTGCGACGTTGCGGGCGGCCGGTAGGCAGTTGCCCGCGTGGGCCCTCGATCCGGGAGAACGCAGCGAGTCGTGACCGATGGCCTCCGGGCCAGAGATCCCGCGTAACCCGGTCTGATTCATCAGGAGGCTGATAACCTCGTTCTTACCCAGGCTGCTCACAAATAGGTTTGCTGAATGCCGNAAGATTCGCTTTCACCCAGGCTGCTCAAAAAGGTCCAACTGCAAGGCGGCTCGCCGAAGGTCGAGCGAGGCGTACTGAAGGTACGTCGCAGCGAGCGCCGAGGCGAACCAACGCAGCAGATGGGCCTTTTTCAGCAGCCTGTTGGAGGATGAGATGGATGCCGACCCCCTCCGCGACCTGCGCCATTGGGTCCGGGCCTACTTGGAACGGGACGAGGACATCATCGTGCCGATCAAGAAGATGTGGAATGAATGGCACGCCGCGCACGGCGCTCCGCCGCTTGGGGAGTTCACGGCGGCAATCCTGGCCGACCCCGAGGTCGAGGAGATGCGGGGGGTCAACCACGCCGACGGCCTGGAGGAGATGGATCCCGAAGAGCTCGCGGCCCACCTGGAGCAGAGGGAACGTGACGGCTTCTATTCCGGCCCGCGCGCGAAGCTTCGCACCCGCAAGATCACGGCAGACCACATCGCCCGCATGATCAAGAAGCACAACGACCGGACGGAAGCGGCACTCCACGCGGCCCGCGCCCTCATGCCCGACGACGCAAGCGAGGCCGACGAAGGCAAAGTGATCGACGTGCTCGCCCAGGTCGAAGAACTGCGCCGCAAACTCCGTGAGGCCGGTCTGGAGCCCCCCGAAGACATCTGGTCCCGCCGCCCCTCCGGCTGATCCGCCGGCAAGCGCCCGCAACTGGAAACGCGATCATAACCTCCCGGGCTGCGGCACGCGGGCCGGAGCCCTCATGATCAGCGACGCAGCAGACACGATCCGTACACACTGGGGAAACGGGTTTCGGGGGGGAATCGAATTGACACCCGGGGACCTGCATGCTAAGCCGTTGGCAAAGAATTACTTGAGCGGAGAAAATTCGGAACGGCATAAGGAGCCGTAACGAAATTACAGAATATGGATAAGTTATTTCGTAACGGCTCCTAACCGTCTCGTGACGTAGCAGAAATGGGGCAGCGCAGTTCTGCGACGCCTTTGAGGGTTCGGATCGCGAACGCGTTCACGGCGCGAAAGCGGATACATTCCCGGTCGAAGTCGGCACACGCCCCTAGCGCACAGTTGATCGGGCCGGCCGACGCGCATCACGAATACTGTCACGCTTCCTCCGTCTTGCTCATCACGAAGCAGACTCACCTCGACCACCATGGGGTGAGGAAATGCCGAGGTACCCGGAATGGTCTCCAATCGACTCATCGTATTGTCTCGAGTTCTGGGACTCACGTTGCTCTGGTTGGCCCTGGCTTTTCCCCGTCCGGCGCCGGCGCAAGGCACGGCGAGTCCCATTCCCGTGGCGGAGATCGCGTCTCGGGCCGCAGAGGTCGCCGCCCTGCTGGCGAATGTGGACAGCCTGTCCGCTCCGGGCCCGGAAATGCAGGCGATCCAGCAAGAGTTGCCCGAAATGAGCAAGCGCCTCCAGGAACGATGGGAGCGTCTCCCCCGACGCTTGGCAAACGACCCGTCTGCGCCTGCGCTCCAAGGGCTGGCCGTGGTATGGCAGGACATGCGGACGGACCTGAACGAATGGTCCGACACCCTTGCGCAACGAGGAACGAATCTCCAGCGCGAACTCAAACGTCTATCCGACCTCGACGAGACGTGGGCGCGGTCGCTCAAGGAGATCCAGAGTGCTCAGGCGCCACCGGAATTGATCTCGGAGATCAATGCCATGCGCGAGGCGATCAACTCGGCGCGGACGCGGGTGAACTCACGCCTGGGAGAACTCCTGGTCCTGGAGTATCGGGTCTCCCTGGAGCAGCGGCGCGTCGACCAGGCGCTGGCGCGGATCGCCAGGGCGCGGTCGGAGCTGTTCAGTCGTCTGGGAGTGCGGAATGCTCTGCCGATCTGGAGTCCCGAGCTCTGGGCCAAAGCCCAGGGACAATTCGTCACGGGTTTTCGCGACGCCGGCCTGCGCTGGTGGAATACCATGGCGGGTGAAGGGGAGGAGCAGGTAAGGCGGGTCGCTTTGCATATTCTCGGGTTTCTTCTCCTGTTCGCCCTTCTCCTGCGGGCCCGTCGCCACGTCGCGCTGTGGACCGCCTCGGATCGGCGCGCAGGCGTCAATTGGATGCTGGAGCGGCCGGCCTCCGCAGCGCTCGCCGTCGCCATCTTTGCCTCGCCGTGGATCTATCCGACCTACTCGTTTGCGCTCTTTGCGACATCCCGACTGATTTCCATCTTCCCGGCGATTCGCCTCCTCCTCGCCGTCGTCCCGGCCGGGCTGTCCCGCGGCCTGTATGCCTTTGGGGCGGTCCTCGCGCTGGAGGCACTGCGGCCGCTTCTCTTTCCCGCGCGGGATCTGGAGCACGTGCTCTTCCTGGTTGATCTCCTGGCCGGAGGTGTGTTGGTCGGCTGGATGTGGCGGGCGACGCGCCGTGCCGCGCCGACGGGTGAGACGCGGGCCGCCGAGGGTGGCCCCCCTGACCGCGCTCTTGCCTTGATCCTGGCATTGACTTTCATCCTGGCGTTCCTGGCGGGAATGGCGGGTTATCTACAATTGGCCCGCCTGTTGGCTACCGCAGCGGTGCGGAGCGCGTACGCGTGGCTGACTGTCCGCGTGATCGTCTGGCTGCTCCAACTGCTGGTCGCCTATCTCCTCTGGGCGCGTCCGCTCGGGGCGCTCGCGTCGGTGCAGAAGAATCGGACGTACATAGAAGGGCGCGCCGGTCTCGTCCTGACCTGGATCGGGTTTGCGGCCTGGCTCTTGGTCCCATTGAGTGCGGTGACGATTTCGAATGACGCAATCGCTGTTGCTCGGACCGTGCTGGACGTTGGATTCGGGTGGGGAACGTTCCGGATCACCCTCGGCGACACCCTGCTCTTCGGCGTGACGGCGTGGGCGGCGTTTGCCCTGTCCGCCGTGGTTCGAGCCATGCTCGAAGGAGATGTCTTCCCGCGCGTTCGTCTCGCCGAAGGCGTGCCGCTCGCCCTGGCGAACCTGGCACATTACGCGATCCTGTTCGCCGGGTTCGTCGTGGCGTTGACGTTCCTGGGAGTCGACCTGACCAAGGTCACCATCCTGGTGGGGGCCTTCGGTGTCGGGGTCGGGTTCGGCTTGCAGACCATCGTGAACAATTTCGCCTCGGGGCTGATCCTCCTGTTCGAGCGGCCCATTCGCGTGGGAGACGTGGTCCAGGTCGGGGATATCCAGGGCGAGGTCCGCCACATCGGGATCCGCGCCAGTACCGTGCGAACCTGGAAGGGCGCGGACGTGTTCGTCCCCAATGCACAACTGGTGACCGAGAAAGTCACCAACTGGACCTACACGGATCGCAGGCTTCGGATCGACCTCCGCATCGCTGCGGCTGCGGCCAGCGATCCGAGCCGGGTGAAGGAGTTGGCGTGCAGGATTGCACGCAGCCACCCCGACGTTTTGCCCGANCCGCCCCCGGCGGCCTTCTCCGTTGGTTTCGGCGACAGCGGCCTCACCTTTGATCTCCGGGTATGGACGAATCGGTTCGAGCGATCGGATACCATCCGCAGCGAGCTAGCCGAGGCCGTCTCCGCTGCCCTTACCGAGGCGAAGATCAGCCACACCACAGTGGGAGGCGCGACGACCAGCGGCTGAAAGGGTGCCAGAGCGTCAGGCACCTCGCCCACAATTGGTCATGGGTTCGGATTTTTCTCGAAACTTCCTGAATGACCAGGATTAAGGGCGTCCCCTGAAACGAATTCTGTATGGCGTGTCTGGATTTTTGAGAAGAAAGTCAATCCAGTCAACAACGTCCCTTAGAATATTGAAGGACGAAATCATGAGCGCGTGGCACGAGTCCGCTTGGTGCGATAGAGGGAGGGTGTCTCCGCAACGCGGTTGGGTGCCCCGACCGTCTCGGGCTCGATTACCACGCGTACACGGGCGCAGAGCTCGCGTGCCACGCGGCGGAGCATGCTCAGCGAGTGGCCCTCGTACTGCGGAGACTCCAGCCGACTGATCTGCTGCTGCGACGCCTTGACACGTTTCGCTAGTTCCCTTTGAGAGAGACCGGCTCGTTGCCGCAGTGCCGCAATTTGCAGGGCCACGTCCCAGGCCTGCCCCGCCCGCTCGAACCGGCGGGCAAACTCCGGATCCACCAACTGCTCTTTAAGGTAACGGTCGAAATTCGTCTGCTTCATGGCTGCGCCCTGTTTTGCCAATCGCACATCCGCTCTCGCGCTATTACCAGGTCGCGAGAAGGAATTGCGCGGGCCTTATTCCGGATGCCGTGCACGACGACGATATTGCGCCGCCTCATGAAGAACCACAAACGCCGCCCTGCGACAGGAGCCGAAAGTGTTTCTCCAGGCTGCTCAAATCGGTCCAGATGCAAGGCGGCGCGCGAAGGACCGAGCGAGGCGTACTCCAGGTACGCCGCAACGAGTGTCCAAGCGTGCCAACGCCGCAGATGGACCTATTTCAGCAGCCTGTAGCTTGCCGACGTGCCGCACACCAGAAAACGCCGATCCTCCGAAGAGGATCGGCGTTTCATTTGCTCAGGGCTCCTTCAAGGTCATCGACCCACCAACCTCCGGTGCCAGAGCGTGATTGCAGAGTGTAGGATGGTTCGTTTATATCAGACAGCGACTCTGGGCGCAATCGGGGGTAAAAGAATAGCTGGCAGGAGGCAGCGGGCAGCTGGCAGGGGGAGATGGAGAACGGGCGTTTTGGCAACTGGNCAATTAGACGACTCGGGGAGCGGGGGTGNCTGGGAGATCGTGGCGATTGGTCGATTTGGCAAATCGGCGACTGGGGAATAGAGGCGCATCGATTCAAAAAAGCCTGGTGGCACCATCGGGAGCGCGCACAAACCACGGACGAGTGAGGAGAATCAGTCCGCGCCCGCCCCCGCGAGAGCCGGCAGACGCCGGATTCTGCGGATCGCCTTGGCGGCCGGGGAGCGTTTGGCATGGTAGAGGTCCCACGCGAGCTGCAGGTTGAGCCAGAATTGAGCTTCCATCCCGAAGAGGCGCTCGAGCCGGAGGGCCGTATCGGGGGTCATCCCGCGCTTCCCATTAACGAGCTCGTTCACCCGGGGGAACGAGACCCCGATCCGATCGGCCAACTCCACCTGCGGCATGCCCAGCGGCTTCAGAAACTCCTCGACCAACATCCTACCAGGATGCGTCGGCGACCCATGGGTTGGAATGCGTACCATCGCTCGTCCCTCCTCAGTGATAATCCGCGATCTCGACCTGTTCAGGTCCCTCGGTAGTCCACACGAAACAGACGCGGAATTGATCGTTGATCCGGATGCTATGTTGGCCCTGGCGATCCCGTTTCAGTGCCTCCAGCGCGTTCCCCGGCGGAACGCGAAGCGACTCCAGCGACACTACCGCATTCAGCATATCGAGCTTCCGCTGGGCCACCGACCACACGCTCCGAGGACACGTGCTTCGCGCTCGGGATGAATCCCGGCGGTTGAAGATGTCTTCCGTCCCTCGGTCGGCGAATGACCGAATCACCCACGCCCCCTCTCAGCGGGTCCCATCGTAAAAGATTATAATGGGTACCGTTATACGTGTCAAGCTACGCGGTTCGCGTTGGCATGATCGCGTGGAGTCGGGTTTTCGTGGTCTGGTTATTGGCTGGACGGAGGTCGCCTCTCTCTGTTTCAACCGTGCTCACATCCGATCCTGACCCGATAAATCGGCCCAGCCACCGAATATCGGCGAGGGGCGCAGTGGCAATCTGGGCATCCGATGGTCTACGGCGTGACGCCGCGGTAGGACCAGTCGAGGATTTCGATGGTGTGGGCGGCGCGCATGGGCATGGCGCGTTCGCGCAGGCCGGCAGCGATCTGGAGGAGACAGCCGGGATTGCCGGCGACCACCACATCGGCGCCGGTCAGGGCCAGGCGATCCAGCTTGCGGTTCAGGAATTCCTTGGCAACCTCGGGGTGCAGGAGATTGTAGACGCCGGCGCTTCCGCAGCAAAAGTCCGCCTCCTGCAGTGGCACCAGCGTGAGCCCGGGGATCGCCCCCAGGAGTCTCCGCGGCTGCGATCGGACCCGCTGACCGTGTGCTAGGTGGCAGGCGTCGTGATACGCTACGCGCAGCTTCACCGGGTGGAGCGTCCCGCTCAGCCCCGATTCCGCCAGGATCTCGGAAACGTCTCGGACGCGGCGGCCCAACGCGGCGGCCCGCGCCCCAAAATCGGGATCGTCTTTCAGCAATTCCCCGTAGTCCTTCATCACCGACCCGCAGCCGGCGGCGTTGATCGCCACGAAATCCGCCCCGGTTGCCTCGAAGACCTCGATCGCCTTTCGCGCCAGGGCCTTGCCGCGCTCCCGCTCTCCTTCATGAACGAAGAGAGACCCGCAGCACCCCTGCGCCCTGGGAGCCACCACCTCGAACCCGTTGTTCGCCAGAACGCGCACGGTGGCCAGGTTGACATCCGGAAAGAAGGCGTGCTGGGCGCACCCGAGGAGCAGCGCGACCCGGCCCCGCCGGGGCCCGATGGCCGGCGTCACCTCAGGAAAATCCCGACCCAGGGCGGCGTCCGGCATGGTCGGCATGAAGGCTTCCATGGACCCCCAGCGCCCCAGCAGCGTGAGGACGCCGCTCTTCCTCACCAATCGCTGGATTCCAAACCGCTGATACGCCCGCATCGGCNCGAGCAGGAGCCGAAGAAGTTTCCGATCGGTGAACGTGCGCAGGATGAACTTCCGGAAGACGCGGTCGGTGAACCGATACTCGTACTGCCGTTCGACCTGGCCGCGCGCGGTTTCCATCAGATGCCCGAACTCGACTCCGGACGGGCAGGCGGTCTCGCAGGCCCGGCAGACCAGACACAGATTCATGTGCTTGACGAAGCTGTCGCCGATCCCGATGCGCCCCTCCGCTGCCGAGCGCATCAGGTAGATCCGACCCCGCGGCGAATCCATCTCGTTTCCCAGGACCAGATACGTCGGGCAGGTCGGCAGACAGAACCCGCAGTGGACACAGTCCAGGA
>JGI20214J51650_10001570_pt1 | contig 14518 bp, 11 predicted proteins | sample WetSurMetagenome_FD_51650 | JGI IMG/M metagenome (IMG submission 51650) | reverse complement strand
GCTAAAAAGGATGCTTCAGAAATATGCTTTCAGACATGCCACATTGGTACATGCCTGGGGTGAAGCAATGACATATTCAATGATCAGGACCGGTGTTGACCCTGCTAAAATAATGGTTTTAGCAAAGGGGATAGATTTAAGAAAATACAAATTCCAGCCCCGATATAACACCGGTGAAGTACACGCTATTGTTACAAGGAGCCTGACCCCGGATTATAGGCATGCAACAATACTTAAGGCATTTGGAATTATTAAGAAAAGAGGCATTCCTTTCAGACTCACAATTGTAGGAGGCGGGTTTCTAAGGCCAAAACTTGAGGCCCTTGCGACAGAACTGGGAATAGCAGACTGTGTTCATTTTACCGGAGTGATCCCGAATGATAAATTACCGGACTACCTGGCGGAATGTGATCTTTATATCTCAATGCCATGTACGGAAGGAGTATCGTCATCACTTTTTGAGGCGTTTTCATCAGGTTGTTATCCTATAATTACTGATGTACCTGGTAACCGGGCATGGATAAGAGATAAAATTAATGGGAGACTGATTACAATAGATGATTATGAGATGCTTGCCGGTGCAATAGAAGAGTATTTTAATAACAGAGGTGAGCTCAGCAACGCACTGGAGTACAACCGGAAAATGGTGGAAGAAAAAGCTTCATATGAGAAAAACATGAAGGCTATTTGTTCCAGGTATGTCGAAATAGCAAATCAGAAAAAATAATATGTGCGGTATAGCCGGTATAATTGAATTTGAATCGGGGTATATTGATCCTGCTCTCCTTGTGAAAATGAGGGATTCTTTGACACACAGGGGCCCGGATGATGCCGGTATATGGATTGAAGGAGGAACCGGACTGGCTCACCGCAGGCTGTCCATAATTGACCTTTCCAGTGCAGGCCATCAACCTTTTTTCTCAGACGATGGCAATCTCATTATTGTTTATAATGGTGAGATTTATAATTACAGGGAGTTAAGGAAGGAGCTGGAACAATATGGTTATAAGTTCAGGACCCAAACTGATACAGAGGTCCTTTTAAAATATTATCAGTATGCCGGTAAGGATTGTCTTGAAAAGCTAAACGGGATCTTTGCTTTTGCAATATGGGACAGGCGTCGTAATGAGCTATTTGTAGCACGTGACAGAGCCGGCGTAAAGCCGTTTTATTATTCATCAGATCCTAAAGGATTTTATTTTGCTTCAGAACCGAAAGCAATTTTTGCAAAAGGTGTTGAACCTGTGATCAATGAAGCCGGGCTGGATGAATTAATTGCGTTCAGATTCATAAGCGGAGAGAATACCATTTTTAGTAACATAAAAAAACTGTTACCCGGGCATTATGCAATTGTCAAAGCAGGCAAGCCATTGCAGATTGAACGATGGTGGAACCTGGGGGAGAGAATCCTGAACCACCCTGTCATTGAAAAGCCGTATGAATGGTTTACTGATATTTTTCAGGACTCTGTTAAATACCGCATGATAAGTGATGCACCTGTTGGTGTTCTCCTAAGTGCAGGATTGGACAGTTCTTCAATAACAAAGGTGCTTCAGATCGCAGGTTACAGTAACATCCAGACTTTCAACGTCGGCTTCAGGGATAAAAAATATGATGAATCTGTTCTGGCAGAAAAATTCTGCTCTGAAATAGGGTTTTCTTTTAATAAGATTTATGTAGAGCCCCCACAGCTTAAGAGGCTCATTGAAAAAGCAAGCTTTTTTATAGATGAGCCACTGACACATTATAGCGATTCACACATCTATGCAATTGCGTGCATGGCTAAAGAAAAAGTATCTGTACTGCTCTCCGGCGAAAGTGCAGATGAGGTACTGGGAGGATATGTCCGGTACAGGACTTTTCAATACAGGCATTTATGGGGGATTATCAGGTCATGCTCAGCCATCCTTAATTATCTTTCAGATTACCCGAGATTCTCCAAACTCAGGTCTTACTTAAGAATAAATAATGAAGGAATGATGCAGATGATGAATGCATCAGAAACATACCCGGATGAGCTTGTCAATGAATGTAATCTTTACGGGATCAACCTTTTCCCGGAATTCAGGTTACGGATTTTAAAGGAGGCTCGTAAAATCTATCCTTCCAACCCATTGAGACAGCTCCTTTACCTGGACCAGCATACTTACCTTCAATCGCTTAACGACAGGAATGACAGAGCAACCATGGGTGCCGGGATTGAGTGCCGTGAACCCATAATGGACTATAGGATAATGGAAGGAATTGGTACGCTGGATGATAAATACCTCTTTCATGGCAAAAAGAATAAACATATACTTGCCGAAACCATTGGTTCTCAACTACCGCCATACATACAGAGCTTCCGGAAAGTGGGATTCAGCGTTCCATGGAGCGATTATCTTGTTAAAGATGAGTTCATGAATTATTGTTTGATGAACCTTGAACAATCAGAAATCTTTAAAATGGGTATTTTAGGTAAGATCAATATTCCGGCTCTGAGAAATGATTTCCTGGATAAGGGACTCCACAAATCTTTAGTAATTCAGCTGGTGTTTATTAAAATCTGGTTTGACTCATATTTTGAAAATGTCAGGAACATTATTTAAAATTTTGTGGAAGACGGGATCGCGGTTGAGAAACCCGGGGTACGAAATATCCTACAGATTTTTAAAGTCGACAGAGAAACTTTCGCTGGGTGAACTGAAGGAGATGCAGTTTCAGAAACTCAGGGATACGCTGATCTTTGCCAGCAGGCATTCTGAGTATTATGCGGAATTATTTAAAAGAAATTCATTTGTTCCCGATAGGGATTTCAACGGGATAAATGATATTAAAAAGATACCGGTATCAACAAAATCAGATTTTCTGCAGCAAAACATCAGGATACATTCAAAGGCAGAGTTTCATCGTCTTTTTAAAAGTGAATCATCAGGCACATCCGGACAGGGATTGAAGTTTCTGAAAGATGAACCATGGGACTCGTTTAACAGGGCCTCACGGGCCAGGGGATTTTCATGGTACGGAGTTGAGCCCTGGGACATGAACGGTTATTTCTGGGGGTATAATTTTACACCGTATCAGAGATTTATTACAGGATTCAAGGATCGTCTTCAAAACAGGTTCAGGATCTTTTCCTATGAAGACGATGATATTCATAGGTTTGCCCGTAAACTCAGGAACGCTGAGTATTTGCTCGGATATTCCTCAATGATTTACGAAGTAGCACACAGAATTAACTCTTTCAGATCTCTGCCAAAACCAACCAGGCTGAAAATGGTATGTGGCACCTCAGAGAAAATATTTGATACCTATCAGAAGGAGGCTTTAGAAGCTTATGGTTGTAAGATCATAAGCGAGTATGGAGCGGCAGAAGCAGGAGTTATTGCTTTCGAATGCCCGCACGGGAATATGCATCTTAATATGGAAGGTATCTATGCTGAAGAAATTGAAGGAGAAATAATAGTAACCAACCTTATCGCAAGATCGTTTCCTGTAATCCGCTATAAACTTGGCGATTATGTGGTGTTTGAAGATGAAGCCTTTGAATGCCCGTGTGGAATGAAGCACCCCGTAATTAAAGATGTACTGGGACGGGTTGGCAAAGTTGTATATGGGAAAGCAAAAACATACCCGAGCCTCACTTTTTATAATATATTTAAAAACCTTGCCCTTCAGAACAAACTGGAGTTGAATTACCAGGCTGTTCAGAATATTAAGGGTGAAGTATCGCTGTTTATTCAGCAGAAACTGAAACCCGGCGATGAATTACTTTTAAGTAAAGAGCTTAAAAAGTACTTCAGGGAAGATGTGACAGTAAATGTCATTTCGGGCCATGCTCTGAATATGCACCAGGGTAAGTTCAGGGATTTCATTTCAACACTGGAGTAATGGAGCAGCCGTTAGTTTCAATTGTTACACCTGTATTTAATTCCGGGAAATTTATTTCTGGGACAATACGCTCGGTACTGAATCAGACATATAAAAACTGGGAACATATTTTAGTAAACGATTGTTCCACAGATGATTCATTGGAGATAATCAGTTCATTTGCTTCATCAGATTCCAGGTTTAAGGTATTTCATCTTGAGGTCAACTCAGGATCCGGGGTCGCCCGTAACCTAGCAATAAAAAACGCCTCAGGGAAATATATTGCATTTCTTGACAGCGATGATACCTGGATCCCGGAAAGACTGGAACATCATATTGAATTTATGGAAAGAGGTGGATATGAATTCTCTCATTCATCTTATGGTTACCTTAATGAGGATGGATCCGTTATTCCTAAGATTTATGAGGTAAGTGCCGATCCGGTTGATTACAGGAAATTGCTGAAACGTACAGAGATAAGTTGCCTTACTGCTGTCTACAACCAGGAAAAGATCGGCAAATTTTACATGCCCGACCTTCGGCGTAAGCAGGATTACGCTCTCTGGCTTTCAATACTTAAATCAGGAATAAAATCTTACCCATTCCCGGAGGTACTGGCATATTACCGGCAAAGGAAAGGCTCTGCCACAAGCAATAAATTCAGATTAATCCTTAAACATTATAAATTTCTCAGGGAAAATGAAAAACTGGTGATTTACTCAAGTATTAAATATACCTTTTACTGGGCTGTCGGGGGTATATTTAAGTACTATTTCAAATAATCTCTGACATAAAAGAATCATATTAACCAGGGTATGTCTTCAATATTATTTTATCTTCTTGTATTCTTCTGTCTTTTTATAATTGAGTACTTTTTTCTTGCCTTTGCCCGTCGTAAGAGGATTTATGATGATCCCACAGATCGCAGCTCACACACCAGCAAGACCATACGTGGCGGGGGAATAATTTTCTGGTTTGCATCCCTCGCCATATTTTTATGGTCACCGACTGATTATTGGCTCTTCTTTGCCGGCATGACACTGGTCTCTGCCGTTAGCTTTATCGACGACATTCACCACCTGGGCCAGTGGCCCCGCTTCTTCAGCCATGTCGCTGGTATAACTTGTGTACTATTCTTCCTAAATCTCTACCTTCAAGTCCCCCTTGGGGGATTTAGGGGCCAACTTCTACTGCTCGCCTCCGCCTATATCGTTTTTGTCGGCGTGCTCAACGCATGGAACTTCATGGATGGCATCAACGGCATCAACGGCCTGTACAGCCTTGCACTCCTGGCAGCCCTCCAGTATGTCAATCTTGAGATCACACATTTCGCTGAGCCTCTCTTCATCTATACCCCCATGGTGGCCTGTCTGGTCTTCCTCTTCTTTAACTTCCGCAAGACAGCCCTCTGCTTTGGCGGTGACGTGGGAAGCATAGCCATCGCCTTCTGGATCGTCACCCTGATCATGGCCCTCATGATAGAAACCCACACCGTCATCTGGCTGGCCTTCGTCTCCGTCTATGGCATCGACAGCGTCTTTACCATCCTCCACCGCCTCCGCCTCCGCCAGAATATCTTCGAACCTCACCGCCTGCACCTCTACCAGGTGCTGGCAAACGAATGCGCCATTGATCACCGGGTGGTCAGCACTCTCTATGCTCTTCTGCAGCTACTTGTTTGCGCCGCCGTGATCATCCTCTGGGATAAGATGAACTTCTGGGCGCTGGCGTTTGCGATACATATTCCACTGGGCGCAGTTTATATGGAAAAGTTTAGTTTGATAAAAAGACAAAAGACAAAAGTAAAAAGATAAAAGTAAAACGTGTCCGCCGAAGCTTAGCGAAGGCGGAAGATAAAAGTAAGGTTCTATAATAAAGAGTAATATTATGGAGAAAAGAAACGATTTGGCCGAAAGACTTTTTGAATTTGCGGTAAGGGTCATTGAATTCTTAAAGACATTGCCATATACACCTGAAAATAAAACAATCAGGACTCAGCTTTCAAAAAGCGCTTGCTCTTCAGGAGCAAACTATGAAGAAGCACAGGCCGGTTCTTCCAGGCCTGATTTCTCAAATAAAGTCAGGATATCGTTAAGAGAAATGAGAGAATCAAATTACTGGCTACGAATTATAAAACGCACTGTAAAAGAGATAGCTTCAGAAGAAATAGACTATTTAATAAATGAGTCCTCTGAACTCAAAAATATTTTAGGCTCTATAGTCCAAAAATCCAGGTAGTTTCATCCTTTACTTTTATCTTTTTACTTTTATCTTTTATCTTGACTTTGGTCTTAAATCAATAAGCTTTGCAACCATCATTTGTCACACCTGAATTTAGTTTATTGTTGCAATCCATCAGCATTGCTGACCCTGCTAAAACGGAATCGATCCTAAGATCAGCAAATATGGATTGGGACTCCCTCCTTGATAGCTCCAGGGTACATGGCATCCGTCCGCAGCTGGAGAAACTTCTGACGCGGGTGCCGGCCGGACTGGTGCCTGAAACTGTCTTTGAGAATCTGAGCGAGGCTATCCGCGAAAACCTACTCAGACAGATGCGAAGCCTCTCGGCTTTCTACCAGATGAAAGAGTCATTTGACATTAAAGGTATCGCTGTCATCCCGTATAAAGGACCCTGGCTGGCTCAACAATACTATGGTAACATCGCGGAGAGAGAGGCATATGACCTTGACCTCTTCATCGACATTAATGACCTTGAAGAGATAAAAAGGATAATGACCACACTGGGTTATGAAAACAGGGGCCTGATAAACCGTCTCACCGATGATTATATAAAGAATGAGTTGTGTGAATACAATTTTGAGAAGTATGACGGAGAGACACGCACTCATCATTTTGAATTTCACTGGAGCAGCAGCCGACGCCCCTTCAGAATGCGTATAAGCCTCGATGAACTCCGGGATCAGATAACGACATCAATAATTAACGACAAACAGACACAGGTTTTCTCCCATACGGCTGAATTACTGCTTGTCATAATGCATCATGGCGGGAAAGAGCAGTACGCTTTCCTGAAACAGGTGAACGACATTGCACATATTATTGCAGATGAAAATGAGATTGACTGGCCATGGCTGCTTGAGAAGTTAAGACAATATCATCTGGAGACTGTTTTATGCATCGGGATCCGACAGGCAAACATTCTTACCGGCGTTACCATACCTGAGATTATTAAAGCGAAGGCAATGTCGCCTTCAATAACCCGTATGGCTAAAAGAAGGATACGTATGACAGCATATCCGGTATCAAAACGTGAGAGCTTTGGATACATCTTACGCGAATGGCTGTTTCATATCAGGTCACGCGACGGTGTTGAGCTAAAGCTGCAGCTGGCATGGTATACTTTTAGGAAAGTGCTTCTTCCGGGTGTTGTTCCAAAAGAATGGCACTTCCTTTTTTATAATAAGAAGATAAGGAAGAGGGCAGTAGGTAGTAAGTAGTAAGCAGTAAGTAGTAAGCAGTAAGCAGGGGTTGATGTGGTGAGACGGTTATGAAAATAAGACAAGAAGGTAGGTTAGGTAAAAACTAAAAAGCGACAAGAGTATTACAATCCGGAATATTCCGAAGATTTCTGTAGAACAGGCACCCTTGCCACTTTTAGGGGAAAGGGCAGGGGAAAGGGGCAGCTGAAAAAAGAACTGAGCCAATTTGTTTCACGGCAAGGCCAAAAGATATTAACATACTTTCAACTACCCTTGTCATGGCCTTATAAATGACGTACATTTAACCTGTAATAGAGCAGAAAAGAACATTTTATGCAGGATGACGGCAAAAAACCATCAAAGCTTACCAAACTGGGAGATATCCCTGCTGTGGCCTGGCTTGGTGGCCTGTCAATGGCTGGCGGCCTGGTAGCCCTCTCTCTCTTATTCTCAGGCAAAAGCGAAAAGCTTGAAAGCCTCGACAAAAAATACGCGGAGGCAACAATAACCTATAACTCCAACATCGACTCTCTCTCCAACGAGCTGAAAAAAATCACTGCCGAATATAACACCCTGGTGGCACATAGTGACTCGATGGATGAGACACTTGAGGGGGTAAAAGCCACCAACAGGAAACTCTCAACAGTAAATGCAACACTGACATCAAGAGAGACACAGTATAAGAAGAACTTTAACTCACTGCTGAGCACCTCGGGTAAGATAAACGATGAGAACAGGAAACTAAAGAGTGAGACCGATGCCCTGCGTGAGCAGATAGCAAACCTTGAGGAGAAACTGGCAAACGCCGGCAAACAATCGAAGGATAAAGATGCGGTTATTGATCAGCAGAACAACACTATTGAGGCAGTCACGGCCGACGCTGCTGAGCTCAGAGACTCGGTACAGAAAGAAGATGTCTCAGGATGGTTTAATAATACCGAACTCAACGGTGCTGTCGGATTATTTGACACCAATGCACCTTATGCACACTATTTCTACGGCATAACAACAATAAACGGCTACGTAATTAATAAGCACTTTCTTACAGGGATTGGTGTTGGACTGAATCGTTATGACGCAGGCTGGATGGTGCCGGTGTATCTTGATTTCAGATACAGTCTCACAAAAGGCAAATTCACTCCTTATATATATACTGATGGCGGATTCCAGTTTGATGTACAGCATTTTAAACTGCCAAACTCAATCTTTATGAATCCCGGCATCGGCGTCTATAAGATAATCACCAACCGTCTTGCCCTGAACGCCAGCGTGGGACTGGTGACACAGCAGTACGACTTCAGGTCATCATTCATAAACATGAAGGTGGGGATATTCTTTAAAAAGTAAAGTACAAAATATTCTGCGTTAAGGGTTACACCATCAACATTGTGGATAATTTTAATGATTTGAGCTATCAGGAGGCGGTTAAGGGTTTACACCACTGAGATTGCGGCGGAGTTTATAATTGGAGCTATCGGGCGGCTGTTTAGGGTTGCACCATCAACTTTGTGTATAATTTTAATGATTTGAGGTATCAGGCGGCAGTTCGGGGTTAAATTAAAAATTATTGATCTCTGAATATTCAATTGAATACTCACAATAAAAGTCGTTAACAATCAATCTGCCTAAACCCTTAACAGCCAATTGAAACCACTAACCCTAATCCATAGACAATCTCAATAGCCTAAACCCTTAACAGCCAATTGAAACAACAACATTTCAAGCATATCTGTTCATAATAGCCTAACCCTAAACAGCTAATTGAAACCACAAACTCTCAGCTATAGACAACCTCAATAGCCTAAACCCTAAACATCTAATTGAAACAACAACATTTCAATCATAGATGAGCATAATAGCCTAACCCTTAACGCCCCTTTTCAGCCACCATTCAAAACCATATCCCCAATTGTCAACGACAGAACACATCATCCGGTATCCCCTTTCTGGTGTAACATTCACCGAGGTGCAAAATGTTCAAGAGATTGAGCAGCCGCTTTATTCAGGCTGGAACACTCAAAGCTCGCCACAGGAGTACTATCTGCATGTGCCGGAGGTAGGTAGCTTTTATGCCTGTAACGGCAGCGAGGTGAAGTATGCTGTTGAGAAAAATGCCGATCAGGAATGGGTCAGGCTGTGCCTCAACAACCAGGTGCTGGCAGCCCTGCTGCACCAGAGGCAGATCATAAACTTTCATGCCAGCAGCTTTGTTTACAACGATAAAGGCATTATGATCCTTGGCGAAACAGGTGCCGGAAAGTCGTCTCTGACAGCATCATTTATTCTTGACGGGGCAGGCTTTCTCACTGACGACCTCACACCGGTAATCTTTGAGGGAGACATACCGTTTATCATGCCCCTTGAACGAAGAATAAAGCTTGTTGATGACAGTATAGAGCAGCTTGATATCCCCGGCGAGAGGTTAAAAAGGGCTGAAGCGGGAACAGGCAAGCACTATCTGCAGACTGATTACACACATTCAGATAATTATCCCCTTCAAACAATATTCAGGGTAGAGGTTGGTGATAATGACAAACCATTGTTTTATGAACCTGATCAGACAGAAAGGTTTTCAATACTGCGAAGCGAGATATGTTCATGGGAGATGCTTGCAGGCATGCCTGATACCGAGTCTGAATATCTTCACCAACTTCTTCAGATAGTGCAGCAGACAAGAATAGTGAAGCTAACCCGTCCGCACAATATAAGCATAAAGCTTCTTGGTAAATATATTACTGACTATATTTCAAGGGAGTTGTGATGTTTCATAAGATAAAGACATTCATCGCTTTGCCGGGTAAGATGCTTCTTGCAGAGGCATGGGTCATGCAGTTATATGTAGGATTGCTGCTGAAGGTTGTGCCTTTTAAAAAGATTCCGGCTCTGTTTCCAAATCCGGGTGAGAGTAAGCGGAGAGCGGAGAGCGGAGAGCGGAGAGCGGAAAGAGTAGAATGGGGGCTTTATGCTTTACGCTCTACGCTCTCCGCTTCACAGCAACTGGAGTCATTAAGGGAGGCGGTTCTGTTAGCCAGCAGATATATACTCTGGCGTAACAAATGCCTTATTCAGTCGCTTGCTGCAAGACGGATGCTTGCAAGGAGAGGGATTTCATCTCAGTTATCGCTGGGTTTAAGAAGAAATGAGCATAACAAAACAGAGGCCCACGCCTGGCTTAAAGTCGGTGATATTGAGATAGTTAGGAAAAACGGAGATTATCTGGAACTATATACTTTCTAAAAAAGTTTTTAAAAAAATGTCTGGATATATTAAATAATATTACTTTTGCTTTAGTTGGAAAATTGTATTTTAGAGGAAAATGATGTTAGTTTTCCCTGTCTTATTATGATGGAATCGAAGAAAAAGAAAAAGCTGTGGAAGAGGCCAACGGTTAGCGCTTTATGTATCAAAAAAGATACATTCAGCGGCAGCAGCTATGGTCCGGAAAAGGCTGGCAAGGGCGGCCCTCCTATTAAGAAATAGGGAAGGACCGGAAAAATTACGCATATAATTGTTCAGCGGGTCATTTACATTTTGGGATTCTGATAGTTATTTACCCCACATTGGTACTTTTTGCGATACGACGGAGAACGATGATCTCCTGTTTAACCATGTATCTGCAAAAGGTTTCAGGGGTGGTTTTTGTTTAAACAGCAGGATACCGTATGCGCCTGATGATTTTTATTTCTGTGACAGCGATAATGATATTGTTGTTTTGTCGAAGGCAGCTTTCTATAATAAGTCCTGGCTTCTTGATTTTTGTAATATAAAAGAAGATGTTCCGGTACCGAAGCTGATTGCTTCACTTTTCATGAAGGAAGGGCCGTCATTTGCAGAAAGGGTTAATGGTGATTTTGCAATTTTCATCTGCCGTCCCGGCAAAAAAGAGGCGTTTCTCATACGTGACCATGTAGGTATAGCGCCTCTGGCATATGTTACAGAAAAAGAAGCTCTTTACTTTTCATCAGATATAATTGGTTTATCAGCTGTCTTCTCTGAAGACGAGGCTTTGGATAGTGAGTATCTTCTTGGCTGTTTCAAGTATATCGATTATCGAAGAACTCCTGTCGGAAAAGTAAAGAAACTGCTTCCCGGACACTATCTTCATTTTTCAGCCGGCGGCACAACACTTTGCTCCTACTGGAATCCGGCGAAAATAAAGATTGACAACAAGTTACATTACGACACTGTACTTTCTGACCTCGATTCTCTTGTCCGTGATGCGGTTAAGATACGTTGCGATAAAAGATTTACTGCCGGGGCACACGTAAGCGGCGGGCTTGACTCCGGAATTGTCTCGTCACTGGCAAGGAAAGAGTATGGTGAGCAGAAAGAGTTTTACGGATTCTCATGGTCGCCGTCGGAATATAACCCCGGAAACGCTGTATATGATGAGAGGGCCATGGTTAATGAGACCTGCAGCTATGCAGGAATCAGCCCGGTGTTCAGTGACATGACCCCTGACGAATACCTCAGATACGTTGACAACTTCTACATAAACCAGGGTTATTTCCCTGAGGAGAAAGTTACAGAGCAGGCATCGGAGAGGAAAGTGAACCTTCTCTTCAGCGGCTGGGGCGGCGATGAATTCATCAGCACAGGTGACAGGGGCATTGAGATCGATCTTCTGAGAGGGCTTCGTCTTTATAAGTTTTTCCGCCGTAACCCGCTCAGGCATCCCAGGCAGTTCATCAGATGGATATCCTTTTATATAATTAACCCTTTTCTTGGGATACTGAACAGTGCCACTGTAAGATCATTCAATGATGATGCCTTTTATATAAAGAAAGAGTTCAGGAAAAGTGACAGGAAAGCTGTACGCGACTATTATTTCCATCACTCACGACACCAGATGCATCTGCGGCTACTCCACTTTTATAATCTCCAGGAGCGATGCGAGAGCTGGTCAGTGGCCGGTTACAGTAAAGGCATTGAATACCGCTACCCCTTGCTTGACAAACGTATAATTGAATATATGTTAAAGGTCCCTTCCACGGTGCTCTGCGAGAAAGAGGGCTTTCGTCCGCTGCTGAGAGACATTGGCATCGGGATACTGCCTGAGACTGTAAGGCTTCAGATGCTTAAGAGTGAACCCGTCTGTTGGGGATATGTTGCACAAATGGAGAAAACATTGTCGGCTACATTAGCTAAAGAGGTGAATGAATGGAGGTTAAACAAGGATCTGTCATTTGTTGACTTTGACCTGCTGACTGATGACATCAGCCGGTACAGTGAACAACCCGGAGCTGAATATAACAGGGTGCTTTGCAGGGGATTGATCTACCTGAGGGCATTGCACGTGTTCACAAAAAAACTGAGGAGTCAGGCTTCCTTGTTCCCGGTTGTCAGCGCCTGAAAAGCGAAGACCTTTTACAATCACAGAGGAAAGGCCTGCTGCTTCAATTTTTAATTAGAATCTCCAGCGATATATACGCTATTTCATTAATATTAAAAGATTAAGAATAACAGATAAAGTTGTCTCTTATTTGGAACATTTTCAATGCATTTACGTTAAATTAGTCATTTAATATTATTTAACCGTTTACAGGGACAACTCAGAGTACGATTACAGGCTAAAATTTGATTTATGAAAGCATTTTCATTCTTTTCAAAATTTTCAGTGTTAATCATAATATTTTTCTCAACACAGACACTCTCACGGGCTGCTGACAGGTATTCGGTTGCAAACGGGAGCTGGAACTCGACGGCCACCTGGTCAGATGTCTCAGGTGGCACATCAGGGGCAAGCGTACCTGCTGCCGGTGACAATGTCTACATTGAAGGAGGGTACACTGTAACACTTAATGTTAACACAGCAAGCCTGAATCTTCTGAGTATTAACACGGGAAGTACATTTGCGACATCAGGTACATTTACTGTTACTGCAACCACTATAGTTGTAAACGGCATTTACAGAAATGCCAGTTCAGGTGCAGTGACTGGTACCATGACGGTCAACGGAAGATATCAGCACGCATTTACAACAACAGCTGGTACAGTTCCAACTGCCACATGGTCTGATGGTTCAATATGTGAGTTTACAGGTTATACCACTGCAGGAACAACAAATCCTGCTATTGGAGGAATGGGGCAGGCTTTCTCAAACCTGGTCTGGAACTGTTCAAACCAGTCGGCGCAGATAACCTTATCAGCTGTAACACTATCCATCACGGCCGGAATTAAACTCACGGTACTTAGTTCGGGGTCTTCAAATCTTGCCCTGTGCCAGACAGCTGGTAACCTCAGCTCCATTGACGTTTCAGGGGGGGCGCTGTACTTAGCTCTCACCACTTCCAGAACTGTTACCGTTACGGGTGATGTAAATATATCGGGAGGGAATATGACCCTGGCCAGCGGCAGCGGTACCGCGAACCTGACCATTGGCGGTAATCTGAATCTTTCAGGCGGATCGTTGGTATTAAGCAACAGTACAGGTGCAGGGAATCTTACTGTAACAGGCAATACAAATCTTACAGGGGGCAATGTAAATATGAACGGGGGCTCCGGCACAACTACCTGGAATGTTGCAGGGAACTTTACGCAATCGACAGGCAATACCTTAAGCAGAACCTCAACAGGAACCGGTACAATTGTATTTAATGGTACTGCATTGCAGACACTAAGTGTCAGTTCGGCAATTCCTGCCGGGGTGAACCTCACAATAAGCAATACTGTCGGAGTAACGCTTGGATCAGATGTATCAGGTTTAAGCGGAACCCTGAGGATGAATGCTTCAGCAAAGCTTGATTTGTCAAGCTATTCTCTTGTGACCACGGGCACTGTTTATCTTTACGGCTCATCGTCTGTTATTCAGGGGACAGGCTCGCTTACCCTGGGGACGACATTAAATACTGCAGCCGGCACGGCACCATCAATAACATGTCCTGTAATACTTGGCACTGACTGTACATTTACAGGAACAGGAGTTGCCATTATCAATGGAGTCATAAGCGGTGATTATTCAATCACTAAGACAGGCATTGGAATATTCACGCTGAAAGCGGCGAATACCTATACCGGAGCAACGAATATAACAGCTGGTGCCATAAACATTCAGAATGCATCTGCCCTTGGTTCGACAGGTGGCATCACAACGGTAAGCAGTGGTGCTGCATTACAGCTGCAGGGTGGTATTACATATGATGCAGAGCCGTTGACTATGGCAGGTACAGGGGTTAGTTCCAATGGTGCACTTCGCAACATGAGCGGCACAAATACGTGGACCGGGA
>JGI20214J51650_10001569_pt1 | contig 14530 bp, 10 predicted proteins | sample WetSurMetagenome_FD_51650 | JGI IMG/M metagenome (IMG submission 51650) | reverse complement strand
CCCGTGCACCCTTAATCGAAATGTTATCTCGCATAAACAATTCCTATTTTGCTTCTATTTTGTAACAGTTTATTCAGAAAGATTAGAACCTTTTTGCACTAGATCTTTAATTTTCTGGCGTATCTGCTCCATTTTCCATCTTCTTATCCAACGCTTTGTTGAGCTCAGCAATTGCATCCCGCAGTTCAATGGCACGTTCAAAGTCCAATTTCTCCGCTGCTTCCCGCATCTCTGCATCAAACTCAATTATCTGGCGTTTTATATCTGATTTTGGCAAGTGTTTGGTTCCTCTGATTATGCCTTCTTTGCGTGAAACTCCTTTAATGATGGTTTTTGGGGTGATCCCGTGTTCTTGGTTGAATCGTTTTTGGAAGCTGCGCCGGTACCACGTGGTTTCCATTGCACGTTTAATGGATTGCGTTTCTATGTCAGCGTATAGAATTACTTTGCCATTTACGTTTCTTGATGCGCGTCCGATGGTTTGAATCAGACTTCTTTCGTCACGGAGAAACCCTTCTTTGTCAGCATCTAAGATGAATATTGTTGAGACTTCTGGTATGTCTAAGCCTTCCCGCAAGAGGTTGATTCCGACGAGAATATCAAATTCGCCAATACGCAACTGCCGTATTAGCTCTATGCGGTCGAGGCTTTCAATTTCCGAGTGCATGTACCTAACGCGGAAGCCTTCTTTAGAAAGGTAGTCGGCTAAGTCCTCTGCCATGCGTTTTGTCAAGGTTGTAACTAGTACTCGGTCGCCTCGAGCGATAGTTTTCTTGGCTTCAACCATAAGATCCTGCATCTGACCTTCGATTGGGCGCATTTCAACCTCAGGATCCAAAAGCCCCGTGGGTCTTGTGATTAGTTCGACGGGTGAACCACTCTTTTCAAGTTCGTATTCGGCTGGGGTTGCAGAGACGAAGAGGACTTTGCCCATTTTTTTTTCGAACTCTTCAAACTTGAGGGGCCGATTGTCTAGTGCGCTTGGAAGCCTGAAGCCGAAGTCGACGAGGTTCTTTTTTCTTGCAAAGTCGCCGTTGTACATGGCGCGTGATTGGGGAATGGTTTGGTGACTTTCGTCGATGATTAGCAGGTAGTCTTTGGGGAAATAATCCATCAATGTGAAAGGTGGTTCGCCGGGTTTGCGTCCGTCGAAGTGTCGACTGTAATTTTCCATGCCAGCACAGAAACCCACTTCCTTAATCATTTCTAGATCATAGTTTGTGCGTTGTTTTAGCCTGTGGGCTTCAAGCGGAGGCAAACTGGGCAACCTCGCTGCCAATTCCTGTTTAATAAGCTCAAGCGCCAAAGCATGCTTCTCTTCAGGCACAACATATTGACGTGCAGGATAAAGCGTAAACTTATCCAACGCCGTCTTCACATCGCCATTTAACAGGTTAACCTCTTTTATTTTCTTGATTATGTTTCCTTCGAGTTCAACGCGCAGAATTTCGTTCTCGTACGAGGGCACAACATCCACGGTATCGCCTCGCACACGAAACCTTCCTGCTTCAAGCACCATGTCATTGCGTTCATACTGCATATCTACGAGTTCACGGATAAGCTGTTGCCTAGAGATTTGTTTCCCAACCTCAAGTTCGGCAGCCATGGTTCTGAAGTCGTCAGGGTTGCCCAAGCTGTAGATACAGCTAATGCTTGCAACAATTATCGTGTCGTTTCTGCTCACAATGCTGGAAACGGCATGCATACGCATCTTCTCAATCTGCTCGTTCACGGTGGAATCTTTTTCAATGTACATATCCTGCGCTGGCAGGTAAGATTCTGGTTGATAGTAATCATAAAAACTGATAAAGTATTCAACTCGGTTCTGTGGAAAAAGCTCTTTTAACTCTGCATAAAGCTGCGCTGCCAATGTCTTGTTATGTGCAATTATCAGGGTTGGTTTTTGAAGTTTGTTGATCACGTTTGCCATAACAAATGTTTTGCCGCTGCCCGTGATGCCTAGAAGTGTTTGTTTTGGTTTTGTCGAGAAGTTCTTCACTAACTGTTCTACCGCGGCTTGTTGGCCTGGCGAGATTTGGTATTGCGCGACAAGTTCAAACTGCACTTTGCTTCCCCACAAACAACAACAAATGACCAATCAGCTGAATTAATTAAGTTTTTTATAACGATTAGGTTAATCCAGGCGTTTCTTTAGAGTTCAGGAATTTGATTTAATGAATGTGATTTTTTTTATCAATTAATGCGCGGAATTATTTTGTAAGACTTTTTCATGCGAGCTTTTAATCGATTGAACTGCCAACGTTTCAAAACAAACGCAGCTAAAGCAGCTACAAACAACCCATCATAAATAACCACGATGAAGCCATTTCTAAAATCGATACCCCACAGGTTAGCATGAACAACCCCAAAGAATAACGCAACATACATCAAAGCGTGAAAGTAACGCCAATACGCTTCCACCTTTCTTCTCAGAAGCACCGCTCCAAATGCAGTGTAAATAGCGATTAAAGCGATGCTGCCACCCTGGAAGAAGAAACTGGAGAACGACTCAAAGTTTGGCAACAATATTCCTGGGTTCATAAAATAAATAGCAACACTAATTGGGTGCATGGTTATAAGAAGCAAACCCGCCGCGGCGAAGTAATGGTGAACTTTGATGAAGGACTTTTTGAAAAAAAGTGTGACCTCTTTGATAAAAGGCGTAAGTACCGCAGCGATGCTTAGGGCTACATACCCGTTTAGTGCAAGTAAACGTATGCTTACATCCATCGCGTTGCTATCGTCAATGTCAAGAGCAATAATGGAGATAGCGGCTGCAAATAGGATTACTACAACGTAAAATGCTATCTCTTTTTTTAAAACCATAGCCATTACTAAAATAGGTCTTGAATAAAACAATTTCCCAACAAAATCAACACGGATTTCTTACGTGTGCCCAACTTTTTTAAGTTTTATTGGATTAGAAAATCGCCAACACACATTAACCTCACTTTAGCGAAATGGCAAATCTGCAGGCTTCTGCATTATTATCCCCTGATGATTCAAAAAGGTTTGTTACAAACAAGTTGTGTTTGACTTTAAAGAAAGCAAAAATGTTAAGTGTTAAGCCCTCTAAAGGGCTAACGGAAAATTACTCAACTGTTAATTTGCCAAATTTGCCGACGTTGAGTTGAATTTCACTCTTAAAACTTGTAACGTAGCCGTTTTCGATCTTTATGTTGTCGCCAACGTTGATTTGGTCAATTTGTTCATTCCACAGCGTCAATTTTACACTGCCTGTTTCGTCTGCGACTACGGCGTCGACTATTCGGTAAGTTTCATCTTTGAATCTTGATTTAACTTCTCTTGGGTCTCCTTTGTCAACTACTTTGGCTTCAACGCTGACCCGTTTCATGCCATCTTGTAAATCTTTTATTGCAGTCATTTAATTCACTTCTAAACTGTTTACTAACAGTCGGTTTTCAATTGCAAAGGTGACCTGCAATCATATAAATCTTGCTAACTAAAAAAGAAATGAAAAAATATGTGGCAAACGCCTTTTGGGCGTTGCTTAAATTGATCCGACTAGGAAGATGAGGAGCAAAACCACTATGGCTATGCTGCCTGCTGAGATGGCAATTCTCTTTATAGTTGAGAATTCGGGTTTGAGTGCTCCTATGGCAAAGGCAACTACTGCACCCAGCCACACATAGGAAACTATGAACATTCCTGAAACTATATCCCTAAATGCGAGTGTTGCTGAGTCGATGTTGTTGAAAATTGTGTGTGAAGCTGCAGGTAATGTTCCTAGCGCGTCTGACGGGTAGTACAATGCTGCAAAGGGATCAAACCGTGCTCCCAACGATAGGTCGTATGGGTAATAGACGGTTGGCAGGACAAGTGTTGCACCGAGATTAACTATCGCTCGAATAACCATTATGACCATTGCATAGCCTATTGCTGTAAAGAGCGGTTTCCAGAGCATGGGATTTTTCTGCAGTCTACAGACTAAGTAGATTATGCCCGTTAAAATGAACCAAGCGAAAATGAATTGCAACGAGAATAATTGTAAGAACTGGAGGAGAAGACCTGTGCTGTTGTATTGGGTTGGGGTTTGGTATTCACCATGGAAGAATAGCGCACCGACACGGATAGTTATGTCTGAGCTGGTTGGATAATTGAAATCAAGTCGTAGAGAAGTTATGTTGCCCCATGCTGGGTTACCTTGACTTGTCCAGCTTGCTGCGTTTGGTCCAAGTGGGATAGTTAGGTTGGTCCATTCATTAGTCTTTTCATTCGATAACAATGGCGTGAGGTTGTATTGGTATAGATCTGATACCCCACCATTTGAATAGAGAATTAAGGTGGCGTTTTGGGGAACCGATTGAGGTGTCACCTGCTTTAGGGTTAAGGAGAGATTTTGGAAGGCAGATGGGCTACAGTCAACAGTTAAACTGGAAAGAGGAGTTACCTTTTGAGCGGCTAGCGTCTCGTTGATACTTCTTAAAGCTGTTACAATGTCCAAAGACGAAGTTAAGGAATTTGTGTTGTTGGCTGTCATTTGCAAACTGAAGTTTCCAAAGAGGCTATAGTAAGCATTTGGATCTGTCGGCGGCAAACCAAAACCTGCCACATAGATGCTGTAGTTAAAGGGATCATCGAAATTGTTGGTTAACAGGACGTTGGAGCTACTTCTCCATGCTAAAGTGCTATCGCTTGTCCTTGCAGTTGCATTGTTAAATGTTTGCAACTGGTCAATNTTTGGGGTTGTTAGTTCAGTGTAGGTTTTAGAGAATTGTGAATATTGATAGCCTATTTCTAAGCCTACAAAGAGAAGTAAAATAATTAATGCGCCAAGATATTTTGGGTTTTCAACGATGCTTTTGAATGCCTTGTGTGGCGCGTAGATGACCTTTAAAATGTCGTCAATAATCAATCTTTTCGCTCCCTTCGCAATGTGAAATTGCTCGGCATTTATTAAGTGTTGTTCAAGTCTCCAATTAAGCTAACGATAAACCGCTTAATTTAGTAAAATGAGTACAAAAAAGAATAGAGATTGCGTTACATTCCTGTTTTTAGTCGCCTGTAAGTTGTGTAATCTACATATTCTATGAATGGGTTTTCTGACTGGAATTTAACGGTTATTTTTTGGCGTTTGCGTTTGTCAAGGATTTGACTCGTTGTCCTTAGNACGTATGCGTCGCTTCCAGCGCCTGAACCGTAACTTGCAACCAAAATACGTTCATTAGGTTTTGCAACATCAAGCACTGCTGCTAAACCTACTAGTGCAGCCCCTGAATAAGTGTTCCCGAATTTAGTTATCTGAATCGCGGGCAAATATTGTTCATCCTTAAAGCCGAGTTCTTTTGCNATTCTGACTGGGAATTGAGGGTTAGGTTGGTGAGGTACAAAATAGTTCAAGTCGGCTGCTTTTACGTTTAGGCGTTCCATAAGTTTGGTGGCTGATTTGCGTACGTGCTTAAAGTAAGCTGGGTCACCTGTAAATCTTCCACCATGCATAGGGTATTGTTCGCCGTCGCGTCGCCAGAAATCGGGAGTGTCAGAGGTACAAGAGTACCAACCTTCAACTTCAGCAATAACATCTTGTTTTCCAAACAGAAAAGCTGCACCGCCGTAGCCAACATAAGTATCCAATTCTCCTCCTGGACAACCTCTGGGTGCTGCTTGAGAGTTGTCTGCGCCGATGACCATGGCATATTTGATGCATGAGTTTGGATAACTGACCAAAGCAGAGGCGTCTTTGAACATACTTGTGCCGGCTTTACAAGCAAACTCCGTATCCACGGCATCAACTCCTTGAATGTCGCCTTCTTCTTCGCCCAGCTGAAGAACTTGAGCTACTTTTGAGGCAATTGGTTTAACAGCATACGGATTTGATTCGGAACCAACATAGACTTTTCCAACCCAAGAACTATCTATTCCCGAATGAATAAGTGCAAGTTTTCCAGCTTCAACTGAAGCTGTGATAGAGTCTTCGTCAATGAAGGGAACAGCACGTTCCAATCCGTTTTCTTTAATTCGGAAACGGGAAGCATAAGCACCATAACCCACAATGCCTGGCAATTCATATTCTTTAGTTGGTTGAATTACTTTGTACACTTGATGTGGGTAATATTCGTCGGCTAAAGTGAAAGCCAAAGAAATTGTTGGAATAACTTCTCCTTTACCAACAGTATATCGCCTGCGGAAACGTGGAATTACATCCCTGCCTTCGAGACTTGCTAAATCGACATCATCGCCGTCACAAATGAGCTGATCAGTTATCCGTGCGGGAACACGGATTTTACCATCATGGAAAGACACTATACCGTAAACGAAACTGCAAAGTTTAGCGAATTTATTTGTTGGCTCATTGACGTAAGTGCAAACTTCTAATTTGCCCTTATCATAGAACAAGTCTATGCTGTCCATTTTGCCAAAACTTTTTCTGCCACAGTTACTGCAATAATCGCGCACTTCAAAATATTCTTTACCACAACATAAACACCGACAAGCCTTCAAGCGGTCGCCTAAATAAGAAACCCGTCTCTCTATGGGTTCACTACTCATCCTTACTCTCTCCTAAGATGCTAACATATGCTTTAGTTCCAAAACCCTCAAACTCCAGCACAGCGCCGGTCTTGGGTGAACCACCACTTACTGTAACTTGTCTTTCTCCCGCTTCACCGCGAAGTTGACGATAAATCTCAAAAATCTGAGCCCCTCCAGTTGCACCCAACGGGTTGCCATCTGCTTTTAATCCGCCGTTGGTGTTTACGTAAAGTGGTTTTCCATCTATATTGTAGCAGTTTTCGCAGCCATGAATACTTTTCCATGCAGTTCCAGGTTTGCAAAACCCTAAGTCTTCAAGTGAAACCATCTCCATTACGGTAGATTGGTCGTAGACTTCGAGAACTTGTAAATCTGAAGGTTTAATTTTGGATTTTTGTGCTGCGCTTTTCATGGCGAGTTCAGCTGCAACAAAACGGGATAAGTCTTCTCTTTTTGGATAGTTAAGGTAGTCTGTTGCTAAACCGCAGCCTAAAACGGTGATTGGCTGCTTGGTCAATTTTTTGGCACCCAAGTTGCTTGTGAGAATAAGGGCTGATGCGCCGTCGGATATTGGGGCAAAATCGTAGAGGCCCAAGGGTTTATGAGCTGTTTTTCTTGCGCTCAGAACCTGGGCAGTAGTAATTTTTCTTTGGTATTGGGCATACTTGTTTTTGGTTGCGTTTGCATGGTTTTTAACACTAATCTCTGCCAGAGCAATGTTGAGTTTGTCGAGGTTTTCGCCTGTTATTCCATGTTTTTTTATGTACGCGCGTAGCATAAGTTCATGATTTGATTCTGGTGTGCCACCTGCATAGTAACTCCAAGGGTCATCGAGAAGCATGAGGTCGTCGCGGATTTTGTCCCAACGATCCGTCATTTTTTCTATGCCACCCACCAGAACCGTATTGTAAATCCCGGCTTGAATTGCATTGCAAGCTGTCATTAAGGCGGCGCTAAACGAGCGTGTAACCTCCATGGGTACATGCAATTCGGTTAATTCTGAAAGGAACCCTTCTTCAAGACCCAACTTATTTGTAATGGGAAGAAGACAATCAGACATGTAACATGCTTCTAGATCTTTGCGTTCAATGCTGCATTCGTTTGAAGCGGCAAGCCAAGCTTCCTCAATTAGTTTTTCTGGCTCTTTACCGTAATGTTCTCCAAACTTGGTGCGGCCAACAGCAACTATAGCTGGGCGGTTTTGCATTCAAGGTCTCCTTTTTGGATAGCATAAAAGGTTTTTCAAAAAGACTATTAAGTGTTTGCCATTTACCCCAAAAAATAAGAAAAACAACGTAAATACCTAACCGGAAAATACGTTTACAGACGTTTAATACATTAAAGAAAAAAAGTCTAGTAACTTCTCTTTAGAAGGTTCTATCATTAATTTCGTTTTTAGTTAACTGAAGCGTCGTTGTTTTTACTAGCTCCTGAAGCTTCTCGCTTAATTCAACAGTAAATAGTGGAGCATTAGTTAACGTTTTTAACTCTGCTGGAAGCTTAGAGAGGCTGTCTGAAGCTTTAGCGCGAATTTCGTTAAGTGAGGGCTGGCGATAGTTGAGTTTGCCCTTATCAATTACTTTGACAAGTAACGGCTCACCGTCTATTTTCTCATCGGCCAAAGCAATGATATCGTTTCTAAAAAAGCCTTGAGTGTCTTGGAAACGGTAAACCTGCTTTCTTCCCGGCAAAGTAAGTTTGTCTTTGCTTAACTTCATTATCGCTGAGAAACTACCATCAGGCGCCATGGTTTCACAGAGTTTATAGATGACATCCAAGTAGGGGCGATCTGCAGAAGTACCCATCTTTGTGCCAACTCCAAATGAATCAATATTTGCACCTTCATTGAGCAATTGAGTGATTTTGTATTCGTCTAAATCTCCGCTGACAAAGATCTTTACGTAATTCAAATTATTTTTATCTAGGATTTTTCGGATTTTTTTGCTGGTTTTTGCCAAGTCTCCACTGTCGAGACGTACCCCGCCAAGCTTGAATCCATTCGCTTCCAGTTCTTTTGCAATTGTGACCGCTTTTTCTGCACCTGCTATATCATCGTAGGTATCTATCAGGAAGGTTGATTTGTTTGGAAATGTTTTGGAGAAGGCACGAAAGGCATCAATTTCTTTAGGGTAAGACATGATGAAAGAATGCGCCATTGTGCCGAAGACTGGAATGCCAAATACCATGCCTGCTAAAACGTTGCTGGTTCCTTGGCATCCTGCAATGTAGCTTGAACGCGCCACCTTCATTCCGGCGTCTATACCTTGTTCACGTCTTAAACCGAACTCAATCACCGATTTACCTTTTGCAGCATGAACAACCCGTGAAGCTTTGGTGGCTATCATAGTTTGGAGATTAATGGTGTTTAAAAGAAAAGTCTCAACCAACTGCGCTTCAATAATTGGCGCGGTCACTCGGATTAAGGGTTCATTTGGAAAAGCAACCGTTCCCTCTGGGACAGCCCAGACGTCTCCTGTAAACTTAAAATCGTGGAGGTAATCCAGAAAATCCTGTCGAAAACCCTGCTTCTTTAAGTAAGAAAGATGTTTATCTGTGAACTTAATATTTTGCAGATATAGCAATGCATCTTCCAAGCCTGCGAATAGGAAATAAGAGCGGTTTTCAGGCAGACGCCGAATAAAAAGATCGAATGTGGCAGGCTCAAAGTTTTTGTTATCAAAGTAGCTTGCACACATCGTTAACTCGTAGTAATCAGTAAATAGGCTCATGTTTTGCGCTTTGAGATAGCCAAGAAAAGAAACCATGTGCTATTAGGGGAAACTTGGCTGATTTAATGCTTTCTAGCTCCAGAGTAATTTCATCTAATCCCCACAGATTTGTGCAATGATATCCTATGTCCTAATATGCCGCCGTTGTCTTCATAAAACATGAGAAGCAGCTGCGCCGAGTGCACTCCTTGTTAACAAAGTGTTCTAATGAGTAGATTTAAAAGCAGTTCAAACAATCAAGGAATTGATATCCAATGCCGCTAATGTACCCTATCAAACATGTCTTCCGCAACTGGAAACTTTTCACCGCCCTCTTGATTGGCATAGCCCTTGCAGCAACTTTTTTCGCAGCCATAGGCGTGAAATCAAATTTAGCTGCTGAACAAGCAATGGACAAGCAACTCAGCAGTGTATTAACTGACATGGAGTTTACTGCACCTCTAAACAAGTCTAACCTTGCTTTGGCCTACCAGAACATAATCGACGTTGATGGAGTGAAGAAGGTAGATTTGGTTGCTAGAATAGATTCGTCCCCAATTAGATTATCTAACGATAATTTTTCTATTCCCTGGTTTCCGCAGATAGCTACTTTTCCAAATGATTCCAGAATTTATGAGGAATGGTTAAACCAACCCATTGGCGGTATCCCAGAAAACTACACTTACCTTATAGCAGGAACCGATCTCGCCAAAAAAGTTGCCGTGGGCGATAACATAACAACGATGATTCAGTTTAACACCCCCAAATACTACAATATCAGTACCATTTACGTCAACCTGACTGTGGCTGGCTTTGCTGAATTAACCGATAATGGATACCAGCTTTTGTCAGGCAACGNCGGCAACAGGATTTACTACTCGCCTCCACCATCAATGTCATTGAGCGTTGTAAACGGCGTTCAATTCATTAGTCCAAACTTCGGTTACAGAGGCGACACATTGATTGTCAGTTGGGACAACACATTCAAAAAACTCTGGAACACTACACTTGAGAGCAGCACTGCTCAGATAACTTTTTCAATAGGTATTGATCGCAACACACTGATTAGCCCATGGAACATTCAAGGATCCATTGACAAAGTCAACGTCATAGGAGACAAAATACAGAATCAGATTATGGCAAAGTACTTTGTCCAAAGCAACTTAAACAACTATCTGAGCAATTCACTCAATGGACTTCAGATTAATTTCTCACAGACCTTAATAAGTTTCATAATAGTTTGTCTTCCAGTATTCTTTATAGCTTGGTATCTCGGCGCAACAGTTTCAGATGTATCATTTAATATTCGCAGACGCGAAATCGGATTATTATCAACCAAAGGACTATCCAGTGGACAAATACAAAGAATGTTCTTAACCGAAGCCTTAGTAATAGGCTTAATCGGTGGAGCATTAGGCGTAGTTGGCGGCTTAATACTAAACCAGTATTACGCTGGCACAGTAGACCTAAACAACCTATTAAATTCCCAAATATACGACCCAACCATCATGGCAGTCACAATTATTTTTGCTGTCATTTTAGCACTTTCTTCAGTGTTTTTGTCTTCCAGGAAAGCTGCAAGAATGCCCGCAGTAGAGACGCTAAGAAATTACATGCCAATTGATTCAAATAAGCCTCGTCAAAAAATATTGCCGTTAATAGCATTAATTCTTGGAACCTACAAAATTGTAGTTTTTATATTAGGAATAAATGTTCAAATGGCACTTATTCGATTCTCATCTGCCGGAGGCTTCTATCTCTCTATTGTCCAGGCACCGCTAATAATCTTTGATGCAGCAATGACCTATATTGGTCCGTTGCTGTTTCTGTGGGGTTTAACAAAGCTGCTGATTAAAGACTCAACTAAATTTCAGCAGTTTGCATCTAAAATTTCCTCTTTCATGGGGGACTTAGGGGCTTTAGCTGCGAAAAACGTTCGCCGAAATCCTGCCCGATTAGCAGCTATGGCTTTCTTAATTGCGTTAATCATTGGGTACAGTGTGCAGGTTACGGGTCAAATTGCAAGTCAACAAGATTATACCCTTCGCACTGTTCAAAACGATGTAGGAGCTGACGTAACAGTTAGCGTGAAAAACGCAACAAAAGGTCAATTTATTTTGGATGATATTATTGCGAATGTTTCAGGCATTAGGAATGCATCAATCGAACGTTCCCTTACGCCTTCGCTTAGTAGCAATGTCTACGGGTCAAGTTTAAGCATTAGAGCTATTGATCCAGCTAACTGGAGTGCCTCAGCTTATTATGAGCCAGGGTGGTTTAGCGGCGTTAGTGTGCAGCAAGCATTAAAAGATCTCCAAGCAAGCAATAACACGATTATTTTAGACCGCGCCTACGCTAAACAACTGAATCTAAAATTGTATGATGAAGTAGCCATTAACTTCAACTCATATCCTCGCACACTGCGCATTGTAGGTTTCTTTGGTCCTGAACCGTCGGGTGACTCTAGTCAAGTTATCAGTTCTGGATCGTTTGGCAATTCTAAACCTACGATTTATTACTATTCCCCGTATTATTCGTTCGTGCCAAACAACCTCTTCAACGTAAGCAGCCCCTTCAGCGACGCCTACAAAGTCGAGCAATTTGGCACAACTCTCAGAATCAAACTTGATCCAGGCATCAACGGAACAGCTGTGGCAAGGCAGATTCGAACGTTGGAAGGCAATGAACTCTACAGTGTCACTTCTTTCGATGAAACATGGCGACTATCAGAATCAAGTAATTACCTTGCAACGGTCGGGAACTTACAGACCTTAGATATTCAAGGGTTAGGACTTGTGTTTGCTGTTCTCTCTGCTTCAGTTGGAACAGCCCTAATAGCTATCGTTAGCTTGAAAGAACGCAGCCGTGAAGCGACATTGATGAGCGTTCGTGGCTTATCCTATCGTCAGCTAGTTTGGATGTTTCTCACAGAAAGTATGGCTATCATTACCTTTGCAGTAATACTCGGCGTAGCTGTTGGGTTAATAATCGTTTATGGNACTGTTACATCAGCCAACTCTATCTCCAATATGTCCCTTGTTACCCAACGTCTTATCTACCCCGCAAACGCCTTAGCCACAATAGGTACCTACATAGCTCTAATTTACACAGCCTCAATAGGCGCTATCATAGTAATGACAAGTCAATACGTAACAAAACTTGAAAAGATGGTTAGATCAAAATGAGCGGACTAAACATAAAAATTAGAGACCTAGTCAAAGTGCACCACACCGGCAAAATAGAAGTACAAGCCCTCAGAGGATTAAACCTAGACATATCATCGGGCGAATTAGTTTCTATTATTGGACCAAGCGGAAGCGGCAAATCAACCCTCCTAAACATCATCGGTGGCTTAGACAAAGCAACTGCAGGCACCGTTCAAGTTGGAGAAAAAACCGTAACAAACCTATCAGTTAGGCAACTTGTTGATTACAGAAGAAAAGTGGTCGGTCACATATTCCAAAACCTAAACTTAATCCCCACTCTCACAGCTCAAGAAAACATTGAATTCTCAATGGTTGCTTCAGGTGTCAAAAGGGGAAAACGCAAACAGCGTGTACAAGAACTTCTAAAAACTGTAGGTCTACAGGAACGCGCAGACCATAAACCGGAAGAGCTAAGCGGCGGTGAACAACAAAGAATCGCCATAGCAGCTGCATTAGCGAATGATGCGCCTGTTCTGTTAGCTGACGAACCGACTGGAGAGTTGGATACTGCAAACGCAAGAATCATTGCAGAGTACTTGGTTAAGGTGAACCAAGATTTCGGCAAAACCATTATTATGGTTACTCATGACCCAAGTGTTGCTAGAGTTTCAAGCAGGATTCTGCGCATTGAAGATGGCTTAATTAAAACGTCGTTGGCGCCTTCAGAAGTTATTGTTCAAGAGAGGGCGGTTTCTTATGTTGACCAGCTTAAAGACAGGATTATAGAGATAAATGGTGAGTTGGAGCAACTAGATCGGGATTTCCGCTCAGAAAAAGTAGGCGGCGACGAATACGTGCAGAAAAGGCAGAGCTTAAAGTTGATTAGAGATAGCCTTAAAGAAGAACTGTCAAGGATGGGCGTAATTCCGCCTTAATAACTCTGTTTTAAACCAAAAAATTCTTCATCCCCATCAAATATTAAACCTTTTCAGATCTCTCTGAAAACTGTAGAAAGTGTATTCACTTCCAATTACCCCTCCCCTGCTACCAAGCTTTGTTTATTCGCTTGTTTTAAATATCCCAAGCAATACATCAACCTAAAAGTGTGAAAAGTAATGAAAGAAGACTCCGACATAGAAACACAGGAAAGCAACGAAGAACCAGAAGAATCTATACTGGAAACAAACAAGAAAAAATACCAGTTTATAGAAGACCTTCCAGGCGTTGGTCCAGCCACCGCTCAAAAACTTAAGGAACTGGGCTACCACACTGTGGAATCCTTGGCAATGGCAACCAGCCGTGAACTTGAACCAGTCGGAGTAAGTGAGAAAAAAGCTTTCCAAGTCATCGAAGCTGCACGTTCATCCATCGGCATCTCATTCATCCGAGCAGATGAACTCTTCAAAATGCGCCAAACTGTCCTTCGGGTAACTACAGGCAGTAAAGCCTTAGATAAAATCGTGGATGGCGGCTTAGAAACCCAGACCATAACAGAGTTTTACGGTGAATATGGTAGCGGCAAAAGTCAAATGTGCCACCAATTATGCATCAATGTGCAGTTGCCTCCAGAGAAAGGCGGACTTAGCGGTGCAGCATTGTACATTGATACCGAGAATACATTCAGGCTGGAACGCATAGTGCAGATGGCGAAGTTCGCAGGTTTAGATCCAGCTGAAGCTGTTAAAAAAATCATTTATGCTGAAGCCTACACATCAGACCACCAAATGTTCCTGCTAGAAAACGCTGACGAAATAATCAAAGCAAACAACGTCAAACTAATAATTGTAGACTCGTTAACCGCTCACTTCCGAAGCGAATACATCGGAAGAGAAATGCTCGCATCAAGACAACAAAAACTCAACAAACACATGCACAAACTCATCGCCTTAGCGAGAGCATTCAACGCAGTAGCAGTTGTAACCAACCAAGTAATGGCAAAACCCGACCAATTCTTCGGCGACGCCATTCACCCAATCGGTGGAAACATCGTTGGCCACACAAGCGCCACAAGAATCTACCTCAGACGCGCTTCGCATGGACCAATACGCATAGCGAGGTTAGTCTCAAGTCCATATTTGCCTGAAGGTGAGGAAATCCTTAAAGTAACCGAGAACGGAATAGAGGATGTCTCTGAAGAGGAGAAAGCAACTAAACCGCGTGGACGCTAAGTATGCCGATTTCACA